>Ga0209712_10003211_pt1 | contig 13276 bp, 10 predicted proteins | sample ArcOceMetagenome_FD_187443 | JGI IMG/M metagenome (GOLD analysis project Ga0209712, IMG submission 187443) | Marine eukaryotic phytoplankton communities from Arctic Ocean - Arctic Ocean - Greenland ARC118M Metagenome (SPAdes) (version 2) | ecosystem: Environmental > Aquatic > Marine > Oceanic...
TAAACATTTTTAAATTCCAAGAACATAATGGATCTACAATGGTTTTGTCTTCTACTTTAACTCGTAACTTGGTTACACTGTTAATGGTAATACCACCAATATATTTTGTAGTGTCGTCAAATACAACTATTTGATTTACAGAACTATTAGAAACAATTGAAACTGAGCCGCAGTGAATTTGGGCTGTAATATAATTACAACACAATACAAAAATTAAAAAAACTAGTTTTTTAACCATACTCCTCCAGAATGCTTAAAAAGGATGTAACTCGTTTGAGTTACATCCTAATAATTAAATTTAGAATTCTATTGATCTTCTAACAATACATATTGTACATACATCGTGTAAACTCCTGGTTCAGCATAGTTCCCTGCAGCATTAGAAGTTACAATATCTTGAGCCGTAGCAGCGTCAGCACTTGCAGCATTAGGAAATGTTGCAGGTAATCCTGGCAAGATTCTGTAATCCATAGCATAGTAATAATCTGATGTTGTTCCATTTTGAGTCATATATGATCCTCCTGACATAAAGTCATCTCCAGAAACACCCGTAGTTCCAGCATGCCCAGCAATGTACTTGTCAACAGCGGTTGGAGCTGTAATACTTCCATCTGAATTAGTAAATAAACTGTTTCTAGCACTTACTACTCCGTTTGGAGAGAAGGCAGCACTATAATCTGAAAATGTTCCAGTTGCTGCACCATCACCACTATTAGGTTGTGATTGTCTTAGCTCTAATAAGCTCAATGGTAATTGATCAATGGCGTTGTTATTGTTACCACCATAATCTATCTGTTGATCCCAAAATCCAGGAGCAGTTGATCCAGAAGATCTACCTACTGCATACAAATCCCAACTTACAGTTGAACTTACTTTTAAAATAGTAGCCGCATAGTTAGTAATACCAGCATAGTATTCGTTGATGTCATCGAATACAAATTCCAACTGATTAGCAGTGGTCATGTCTAATTGCAACACGGGTTGTAAATCCATGGTTACAGTAACATCTTTTTCGTCAATTAACTGCGCATTAGCAGTTCCAAATACACCTGCAATCATTAGCAGGGTTAACATTAATTTTGATAATTTTCTCATAATAAAGGGTTTTAAATTTTAGGGGTTATAAATATTAAATTTTAATTAATCTCAAATTCTAATTTTGCAGCTTGTATTTCTTCAGAGCTTTCATAATCTAATACTCCAACAGCCAGGTACTTTCCTTTTTGAAGTGTTTGGGGTAAATTAAAAATAAAATCTCTAGTTAAATCAGGTACTATTGTAAAATTCTTCACTCTTAGTCTTTGTTGCTCACCTGTGTCTAAGTTTGTTAGGTCTATGTAGGAGGTGCAATAGGCTATGCCATCTCCTTTATTTTGAACTTCTAATAGTAGTTTGTTTACAGCATCATTTTCTAAAAATTGAAATTCTGTAAATTCTATATTATTAGTTAACACATTTGGTGGATTTTGATATGCAAAAATGCCAAATGCAAATGTTGGTACTATACCAAATGCTACAGTATTTCCATCTTTTTTTGTATTTACTAAATTATTTCTTGGAGCCTCTTGTTCTATCATTAAAATAGACCAGGCAGCTTTTCTACCATTGTCATCGCTTGGAACACTAACAGTTACCTTTACTTTTTTAGTTTTAAATGGTTCTAATTCAATAAATGTTGGTGAAATATTCATCCATTTAGATAATGAATATTTACCATCTCCTGGTGGTAAAAAGCTACTTTTACCTTTTCCATTCATGTCAAAATCGTAAATATTAACATTAAAGCTTTTAGCAGTAGATGTCGTGTTTTTAACGGTAATATCGTAGGTTTTTATTTGACCTTGCTCTTGAGTAAAATGAAAGTGGGATGGTGATACAGAAACACCTAAAGATTTAGGAGCATTTTGTTTTTCTTTATTTTGGCCATCTAAAGTATTAGAAGTAAAAATAAAGCATACGAAAAGTAAGCTTAAATAAATAGTTGTCTTAGGGGACATATTTTTTTATTAAATTCGTATCAAATTAAGTAAAAAATTAGTTATCCACCAAGAATAAACACAAAAAAACTATTTTAAATAATATAATTAATGAATCTAAACAATCCTGTATATTATTTAAAAGGAGTTAGCAACCTTAGAGCCAGCATTATATCTGCTGAGCTAGGATTATCTAGATTGAATGATTTACTTCATTTTTTTCCTTACAGGTATATAGACAGAACTAAGTTCTATAAAATTAATGAAATCATAAATAATAATTCAGAGATTCAAGTTGTTGGAAGTATTTCTGCACTTAAAACAATTCAACAAAAAAATGGCGCTAGGTTAACAGGTAAATTTCAAGATGAAACCGGTGCTATGGAGTTGGTTTGGTTTAAAGGTTATAAGTGGTTGAAAGATTCTATTAAAATAAATACGCCTTACGTTATATATGGTAAGTTAAATTATTTCAAAGGCGTTTTTTCTATTGTTCATCCTGAAATGGATTTATTAGAAGATTATAATAGAAAGCTTCAAACTAAATTACAGCCTGTATATTCTTCATCAGATAAGTTAGTTAATAGTGGTGTGAGTAACAAAATATTTAGAGGGTATCTTCAAGATTTATTACAACAAATATTTGAGCAAATTCAAGAGAGTTTATCTGCAGAGTTAATTGTTAGTCAAGAGCTTATTGGTAAAAAGGAAGCTTTATTGAATATACATTTTCCTACCTCACCAGAAATGTTAGAGAAAGCTCAATATCGGTTAAAGTTTGAAGAGTTATTTTTTATTCAATTACAATTAGTGCGAAAAAAACTCATTAGAAAGAATAAAATTAAAGGCTATGTTTTTGCAAAAGTTGGTGATTCTTTTAATGAATTTTACAGCAAGTATTTACCTTTTAATCTTACCAATGCACAGAAAAAAGTACTTAAAGAAATTAGAAATGATGTTGCTTCTAATGCCCATATGAATCGCCTGTTACAAGGAGATGTTGGTTCAGGAAAAACAATTGTTGCTTTACTGGCAATGTTATTGGCAATAGACAATGGGTTTCAAGCAGCCATTATTGCTCCAACAGAAATTTTAGCAAGCCAACACTTCAATGCAATTCAAGAACTTTTGCATAAGATGAATATATCTGTAGCATTGTTAACAGGTTCTAGTAAAGTAAAAAAAAGGAGAGAAATTCATGAAGGTTTAGAAAACGGCCAGCTCAATATACTAATAGGAACGCATGCTTTGTTAGAGGATAAAGTAAAGTTTCACAACTTAGGAATTGCCGTTATAGATGAACAACACAGGTTTGGAGTAGCGCAAAGGTCTAAAATGTGGCAAAAGAACGAATTACCGCCACATATTTTAGTGATGACTGCAACTCCTATTCCTAGAACACTGGCCATGAGTGTCTATGGTGATTTAGACATTTCTGTAATAGACGAGTTACCTCCTGGTAGAAAAGAAGTAAAAACAGTTCATAGATTTGATAGCAATAGATTGGCTGTGTTTAAATTTATGAAGCAAGAAATAGAAAAAGGAAGGCAAGTTTATGTTGTATATCCATTAATAGAAGAATCTAAAGCCATGGATTATAAAGATTTAATGGATGGACATGAGAGTATTTCTAGAGAATTTCCGATGCCAAAATACCAAATAAGTATCGTGCATGGTAAGATGAAAGCAGCTGATAAAGAATATGAAATGCAACGTTTTGTGAAAGGTGAAACTCAGATTATGGTTGCTACTACTGTTATAGAAGTAGGAGTAAATGTACCAAATGCAAGTATCATGGTTATTGAAAGTGCAGAGCGTTTTGGTTTGAGTCAGTTGCATCAATTAAGAGGCAGGGTAGGGAGAGGAGCAGATCAGAGTTATTGTGTCTTATTATCTAGCTTTAAATTATCTGCAGAAGCAAAAACAAGATTAAAAACAATGGTAGAAACATCAGATGGTTTTAAAATTGCAGAAGTAGATTTAAAATTACGTGGGCCTGGTAATATGATGGGAACACAACAAAGTGGTGTATTAAATCTTAAAATTGCTGATGTAGTAAAAGATACTTCTATTCTTTACAAAGCAAGAAATGCTGCTATTGAAATTTTACAAGATGATCCAAACTTGTTAAAGCCTGCAAATATATTTATCCATAAAACCTATGCTGAAATTTCCAAAACAACTGGGGCTTGGTCAAATATTAGTTAGAACTCCATTTGGGATTCTTCTTTAAAATATCTTTGTAGATTGGGCAGTTTTTATCATGAGATCCCTCCAGGTACCCTGTACTCATTAAAAATTCATTGGTAATTTCTCCTCCAGTAAACTTGAACGTTTTTCTAAATAATTTTACCCATTCATTTCTTGTTTTTGGATGATGATCATTTAACCACGCTTTAAAAGAACCAACCTCTTTTTGAATGTTTATAATTACACCAGCATTATAGATAGCTGCATCTATTTTTAATCTGTTCCTAATAATACCAGCATCATTTAACAAACGAGTACGTTCTTTATCATCATAATTAGCAATCGTTTTAATAGTAAAGTTAGAATAGGCTTTTCTGAAATTTTCTTGTTTGTTTAGAATGGTATTCCAAGACAAACCAGCTTGATTAATTTCTAAAAGTAATCTACCAAATAGTTCGTTATCTGAATCAATAGGAAAACCATATTGAGTGTCATGATAGATTCTATGTACGTTTTTTTCGTCTAGATTTCTAGTATATTTACAATATGAGTTATATTCAGCCATTGTTTATCTGCTATTTTCTTATGTCTAATTAAAACGTATAATCATTTTCTTAATAGATAATAAATTACTTACATCTTTAACCTAAAAGTCATCAGTTCGTAAAATCTTAAAAAACTGCTTTAAAAAACTTTAATTTCTTTAAATTTGCACTTAAATCTATAAAAATTAGATGAAGATATCATATAATTGGTTAAAACAATTTTTACAAGTTGATTGGGAAGAAAACAAGACCAGTGAATTATTAACTGATCTTGGTTTAGAGGTTGAAGGAATTGAGACCAAAGAATCAATTAAAGGAAGTTTAGAAGGCATCTTGGTTGGAGAAGTGTTAACATGCGTTCAACACCCAAATGCAGATCGGTTAAAAATAACTACTGTAGATTTAGGCACTGGAGATCCTGTACAAATTGTTTGTGGTGCTCCTAATGTTGCTGCTGGTCAAAAAGTTCCTGTTGCAACTATTGGCACTACTTTGTATGATGATAAAGGAGTTGGTTTTAAAATTAAGAAAGGAAAGATACGAGGAGAAGAAAGTCATGGAATGATTTGTGCTGAAGATGAACTAGGTTTAGGAACTAGCCATGATGGAATTCTAATTCTTAACAAAAAATTAAAAGTTGGAACTCCAGCAGCTGAGGTTTTTAATATAGAAACAGATCAAGTTTTTGAGATAGGTTTAACACCAAATAGGGCAGATGCAATGAGTCATTACGGTGTTGCTAGAGATTTTCGTGCTGGATTAATACAACACGGTATAAATTTAGAATTAATAACGCCATCTGTAAGTGATTTTCATGTAGAACAGAGAAGGCTTCGTATAGATGTAGAAGTAGAGAATAAAGATTTGGCTCCACGCTATTGTGGAATTTCTATTGTAGATATTGAGGTAAAAGATTCTCCAGAATGGATTCAAAACCGTTTGAAATCTATTGGTATTACACCAAAAAATAATATTGTAGACATTACCAATTATGTACTGCATGAGTTAGGACAGCCTTTACATGCATTTGATGCTTCAAAAATTAAAGGAAATAAAGTAATCGTTAAAACATTAGCTCAAGGAACTAAGTTTACGACTTTAGATGAAGTTGAGAGAGAATTACACTCAGAAGATATTATGATTTGCGATTCCGAATCTAATCCATTATGTATAGCAGGTGTTTTTGGAGGCATTAATTCTGGAGTCTCAGAAAAAACTACGTCCATATTTTTAGAAAGTGCTTATTTTAATCCTGTTTCTATTCGTAAAACAGCAAAAAGACATGCATTAAATACAGATGCTTCATTTCGCTTTGAGCGAGGTATTGATATTAACTTTACAAAATATGCATTAAAGCGTGCGGCTATTTTAATAAAAGAATATGCCAACGGAAAAATAGCATCGGATGTAATAGATTTTTATCCCGAAAAAATTGAAGACTTTCAAGTTTTTCTATCGTATGAAAGTGCTTTTAGGTTAATTGGTCAAGAGATAGATAAAGAAACCATTAAAAACATTCTAGCTTCTTTAGAAATTAAAATAAGTAGTGAGACAGAAGGAGGCTTGGGCTTAACTATTCCTTCATACAGAGTAGATGTTCAAAGAGAAGCAGATATTATAGAAGAGATTCTTAGAGTTTATGGGTATAATAATATTAAATTTTCTCATAAATTAAATACCTCTATCTCTTTTGATAGTAATAAAGATATCTCTTTAGAGAATATTGTTGCCAATCAGTTAACGACCTTGGGTTTTAATGAAACTATGGCTAATTCATTAACCAAAGAAGAATATAGTTCGTTTTCTGAGAATTTGAAATCAGAATTTAATGTAACCATGTTAAATCCTTTGAGTAATGATCTAAAAGTAATGAGACAATCGTTGCTATTTAGCGGTTTAGAATCTATATCCTATAATCTTAACAGAAAAAATAATTCGTTAAAATTATATGAATTTGGAAAAACATATCATAAGTATGAAAAAGGGTACCAAGAAGACAAACATCTTACAATCTTTGTCTCTGGAGCAAGAACCAAAGATAGTTGGACAAGTTTAACCCAAAATTCAGAATTCTTTTATCTGAAAGGTATTGTAATGTCTATCTTAGAAAGAATTGGTGTTACTAATATAAAAACAAGTCCTGTAAAATCTGATGTGTTTTCTGAGGGAATTGTTCTCAGTTTAGGGAAAAATAAATTGGTGGAGTTTGGTGTTATTAAGAAAAAAATTCTGAAAGAATTTGGAATTAAACAAGAAGTTTTATTTGCAGATTTTGACTGGACAAGTATTCTTTCAATTTCAGGTAAAAAGAAAATAAAGGTATCTATGTTGCCAAAGTTCCCATCAGTTAAGAGAGATTTAGCCCTTCTGTTAGATGAGAAAATTACATTTAAAGAAATATACGATCTAGCGTTTCAGTCTGAACGAAATTTATTAAAAGACTTAGGCTTGTTTGATGTTTATGAGGGTGATAAGCTTCCTGAAGGTAAAAAATCTTATGCGGTAAGTTTTGTATTACAAGACAACAACAAGACTTTAGAAGATCGCCAAATAGATAAAATAATGCAAAAATTACAACAGTCATTTGAAAAGAATTTAGGGGCTGTTTTAAGATAATAATAAGCTCCTTCATGGAGCTTTTTTATAACCAAATATGTACAAACTATTTATTCGTCCATTTCTGTTTTTATTTGATCCAGAAAAGATTCATTATGTTACTTTTTCTTTGATTCGTTTTTTATGTAAAATTCCGTTTGTGCCTAAAATATTTAGAGGATTATATCAAATAGAAGATAAGAGATTAGAAAGAACACTCTTTGGTATTACATTTAAAAATCCAGTAGGTTTAGCAGCTGGTTTTGATAAAAATGCAGTGTTGTATAATGAATTGTCAAATTTTGGTTTTGGCTTTATAGAAATAGGAACCATAACTCCAATTGGTCAAGAGGGCAATCCCAAAAAACGATTATTTAGGCTTAAAGATGATGAAGGGATTATCAATAGAATGGGCTTTAATAATGACGGTTTAGAAATAGTTATTGAACAATTAAAGAAAAATAAAGGAACACTTATTATTGGTGGAAATATTGGTAAAAACACACAAACTAGCTCAGAAAACTATACAAGAGATTATGAAGTTTGTTTTAAAGGTCTGCATCCTTATGTAGATTATTTTGTATTAAATGTAAGTTGCCCTAATGTTGGCAGTCATGAAAAGTTAAATGATAAAGCGTATTTACTTGAATTAATTTCTGCAATACAAAAGCTCAACAATCAAGAAACAATTCAAAAACCAATTTTATTAAAAATTGCGCCAGACTTAAACAACAATCAATTAGATGAAATAATTGAATTGGTGGCAGAAACAAAAATTGATGGTGTAATTGCCTCTAACACTTCCACAACTAGAAATAATTTAAAAGCTTCTGTTGGTCTTATACAAGAAATTGGTAATGGTGGTTTAAGTGGTCAACCCATTAAGGAACAGAGCACTAAAGTAATTCAGTATTTAGCAAGTCATTCTAACAAAGCATTTCCAATAATTGGAGTTGGAGGTATCCATTCTGCAGAAGATGCATTAGAAAAAATAGAAGCAGGCGCAGATTTAGTTCAGGTTTACACTGGTTTTATTTATGAAGGACCAGGATTAATTAAACAAATTAATAAGGCATTATTAAACAAGTATTAGCACACCAATAATGGAGATACTTATATCTTTTATACTAGCTGTATCTATATTGGCAATTTCTCCAGGACCAGATAATATCTTTGTATTAATGCAAAGTGTTGTTCATGGTAAAAAATATGGATTAGCAACCATTATAGGTTTAATGACAGGTTGCATTGTTCACACAACTTTCGTAGCAGTAGGTATTTCTACAATAATTAAAGAAAATAACACCATTTTTTTAGTAATTAAAATACTTGGTGCTGTCTATCTTTTGTACTTAGCCTACAAAGTAATTACTGCTGGTTCAGAGATCTCTATGAGTACTGAAAAAATTGACAAAAAGACACCATTTCAATTGTTTAAGATAGGGTTTATTATGAATGTGTTGAACCCTAAAGTTACCCTTTTTTTCTTAGCACTATTTCCTGGGTTTTTATTTTCAGAAATCTTACCAATAAGCCTTCAGTTCTATATTTTAGGAGCGTTGTTTATACTAGTATCATTTGTTGTTTTTTCTTTGATAGCTATTCTTGGAGGTACTATTTCAGAGAAAATTAAAACGAGTAAAAATATTGGAGTTTGGTTGCAATGGATGCAAGTTTTTGTATTTATTGGAATTGCTGTGTTTATTTTGATTTAACATGAATGCCTTTAAATTGTATCTTTGAATTCATGAACAAAGTAAAAATTATTGAATGTCCTAGAGATGCCATGCAAGGCATAAAAAGTCATTTTATTTCTACTGAAGCAAAAGCAAGTTATATCAACTCTTTATTAAAAGTTGGTTTTGATACCATAGATTTTGGAAGTTTTGTGTCACCAAAGGCAATTCCACAGATGCGAGATACTGCAGCTGTATTATCAAAATTAGACATCTCTCAAACACAAAGTAAATTATTAGCAATTATAGCCAATGTTAGAGGCGCTAATGATGCTGCTCAATTTGAAGAAATAGATTATTTGGGCTATCCGTTCTCTATTTCTGAGAATTTTCAGATGCGAAATACTCACAAAACAATTCATCAATCTATTGAAGCCTTAGAAGAGATTTTATCAATAGCAATTAGAAGAAACAAAGAAGTAGTCGCTTATTTATCTATGGGGTTTGGAAACCCATATGGTGATCCTTGGAATGTTGAGATAGTGGGGGAGTGGACAGAAAAATTATCTAATATGGGGGTTAAAATTATATCACTCTCAGATACCATTGGTAGCTCTACTCCAGATGTGATAGAGTACTTGTTTTCAAACTTAATTCCTAGCTATCCCAACATTGAATTTGGTGCACACCTTCATACCACTCCAGATTCTTGGCATGAAAAAGTAAATGCAGCATACAATGCAGGTTGCCATCGGTTTGATGGTGCAATTAAAGGTTATGGAGGTTGTCCGATGGCAAAAGATGAATTAACTGGCAATATGCCTACAGAAAAACTTCTTTCTTATTTTACAGCGCAAAAAGCCATTACTGGAATTAAACCAATGAGTTTTGAAAGTGCTTACAATAAGGCCTTACAGATTTTTTAATTTAATACATAAACCCTTATGAAACAATATAAGTTAATCATACTATTTTTATTTACAATTCTTTTTGTATCCTGTTCATCAGATGATGGTAAGATATCCTTTACAATCTTACAACTAAATGATGTCTATGAAATTTCTTCAATACAGGGAGGAAAGTACGGAGGAATGGCAAGAGTTGAAACTGTTCATCAAGAATTAGTAGCAAAAAACAAAAATACCTTATTAGTGATGGCTGGAGATTTTTTAAATCCCTCCCTAATAGGAACCATGAAACATGAAGGTGTTAGGGTAAGAGGAAAGCAGATGATTGAGGTTATGAATGCTATGAGTTTTGATGTTGTAGCTTTTGGAAATCATGAATTTGATATCCCTAAAAAAGACCTTCAAAAAAGAATGGATGAGAGTAATTTTTCATGGATTTCTTCTAATGTATTTAATAAAACAGCAGATAGTATCAAACAATTTTACCAAGAACTTAGTGGAGTTAAAAGATTGATTAAAGGGTCATTTATAAAAGAAATTTTTGATGAAGACGGTACAAAAATTAAGGTAGGTTTTATAAGTGTCTGTATTCCTTCAAACCCTAAAGACTATGTTTTATATAAAGATATGTTTAGTGCTATTGTTAAAGAATATGAGTCTATAAAAAATAAGGTAGATATAGTTATTGGACTTACACATGTAAAAATAGAACACGATAGAGAAATAGCTAAATTATTACCAAATATCCCATTAATTATGGGAGGACATGAGCACACAAACAAAAATGAAATGATTGGTAATGTTCGTATTACAAAGGCAGATGCAAATGCAAAAACTGCCTATATTCATAGCATAAATTATGATAAAAAAAATAAAAACATTATCATTTCTTCCCAATTAAAATCAATTGATACTTCTATCACAGATAATTTAAAAGTCAAATTGGTGGTAGATAAATGGAGTCAAGTAATGGAAGATCAAATATCTAAGATTGTAGAAAATCCGTATGAGATTATCTATACATCAAAAGTTCCGTTAGATGCAAGAGATGCACCAATTAGATCTAAACAAACCAACTTAGGAAATATGATTGCTAGATCAATGGTCTATTCATATGATAATAAGGTTGATTGTTCTATTGTAAACGGAGGTTCTATTAGAATTGATGACCAATTGATTGGAGATATTAACAGTATTGATATTTTTAGAGTTTTACCATTTGGAGGGCCAGTTTTGAAAGTTGAAATGAAAGGAAGTTTATTAAAAAAAGTACTTCAATATGGTGAAAATGCTACCGGGAGTGGAGCTTATTTACAACGGAGTAATATTCAATTTATAAATAAAACTTTTACCATAAATAACAAAAACATTAGCTCTTCAACTATATATACAGTTGCACTAAGTGATTATTTAATGAAAGGTTTAGATATTCCTTTTCTCACTAAAGACCATCCCGATATCATCTCTGTCTATAATCCTATACCTTCAGAAGTTTCTTTTGATATTAGAAAAGGTTTAATCTTATATCTAAAAAATAAATAATTAAATATTATTTAAATTTAATCTAAATAAACTTTGTCAAATAAAATCTCTTATTTATATTTGCAAAATATTATAAATATTATTTTTATTAAATCTAAATTAAAATGAAAAAATTATTATTATTTTTAACTATTTCTTCTCTATTGTTCGTGTCTTGTGATCCTAATGAAGATAATGATCCAATAGATACCCCAGAACCAACTCTAGCTCCTGCTACTTATAATTTTGCTAGAGATGGAGCAACTACTGTTAGTTATAGTGGACAATCTACAAGGATTGCAATGGGGCAAGAGTTTGTTTCTGCCTTAAAAGACGAAACAAAAACCGAAGCAGAATTAGACGCTATGTTTGATCATCAGGCTGGATCAGCAGATTTTTCTGATGCTGATTTAAATGCTTCTTCTAAGAATATACGAAGTAAGACTGCTGCGTCAACAGATTTATTTTCATCTAATACTACTGATGCAACTGCTATAAAAAATCAATTTGATTCATGGATAGCTGAACAAGTAAGTGATGTATTCCCTAACTGGTCTTCAGATGCGTCAGCAGGTGAAGCTGGTAAAATTCAAGAAGCTGGAGGAGGATCTACTAGGTACGTGAATGGTAAGGGTGTTGAAATTAATCAAGCAATTAACAAAGGATTAATTGGAGGTTTAATGGCAGATCAAATGTTAAACAACTATTTAGGTTCTGCTGTTTTAGATGCAGGTACCAATACAGCAGATAACGATGCTGGAACTTTAGCTGATGGTAAAAACTATACCACTATGGAGCATAAATGGGATGAAGGATTTGGCTATCTATACGGAGCTGATGATCAAGAAAACCCAACACTAGGAGCAGATAGTTTTTTAAATAAATATCTAGCTAGAGTTGATGGAGATACAGATTTTCAGGGAATAGCTACAACTATTTATGATGCCTTTAAATTAGGAAGAGCAGCTATTGTAAACAAAGATTACTTAACAAGAGACGCACAAGTAGATATAATTAGAGAAAACGTTTCTAAAGTAATTGCTATTAGAGCGGTTTATTACCTACAACAAGGTAAAGCTAATTTAGGTACAGATTGGGCTTCTTCCTTTCATGATCTATCAGAAGGATTTGGTTTTGTTTATAGTTTACAATTTACAAGAAACCCAGGAACATCATCTGCTTACTTTAGTACATCAGAAGTTAATGCGTTCATCACCACATTAACATCAGGTAATGGATTTTGGGATTTAACAGCCGATCAACTAGACACAATGTCTGAGACAATAGCTGCTAGATTTGGTATCTCTGTTGCTCAAGCAGGTAGTTAATAATTATTCTAAAAAAGTGACTAATTATTAGTCACTTTTTTTTACTTTTGTTTCTTTTATTTAGAATAAATAAATATAATATGGTTAAGAAGTTTTTATCGTTAGTTTTTTTAGCAGTGGTCATATATGCTTGTTCTTCAAATGAGGGTGAAGATGATCCAATTTTTATAGATGATTTTGATCGTGGATTGATGTTAACCAATCTAGCAGACAATATAATTATACCTTCCTATGAAGATTTTGCAACTAACATGACTTTGATGAAAAATGCAGGTCAGACATTTACTGCAACTCCAACTCAAAACACACTAGATTTATTTAGGTCTTCTTGGTTAGACGCCTACAAAAGCTGGCAACGTGTGGAAATGTTCAACATTGGCAAAGCTGAAGAGTTACAATATTCATTTTACATGAATGTATATCCTTTAACAGTAAGTGATGTTCAAAACAACGTTATAAATGGTGGTTATGATTTAAATAATGTAAACAACCAAGACGCTCAAGGATTTCCTGCATTAGATTATTTATTGCACGGAA
>Ga0209712_10003212_pt1 | contig 13276 bp, 6 predicted proteins | sample ArcOceMetagenome_FD_187443 | JGI IMG/M metagenome (GOLD analysis project Ga0209712, IMG submission 187443) | Marine eukaryotic phytoplankton communities from Arctic Ocean - Arctic Ocean - Greenland ARC118M Metagenome (SPAdes) (version 2) | ecosystem: Environmental > Aquatic > Marine > Oceanic...
AACGGAATCTCATAACCCAAATGACAGTTCAAATGACACCCTTCATAAAGTCCTCGAAGGGTTTCGAGATGAAAACGTAAAATCTTCTGAGGATAAAATAATCCTCGCAATTAACTTAGGAACATTAAGTAAGTTTTTAGAAGAACATGGCTCTGATTATAAATTATTACAGGAATACGTTTCTGAGAAAAAGATTTTAGATACAGATGTAATTCATGATGATCATTTCGATGAGAAAAGCTCATTTCATCACGTAAATTTTACGGACTACCATATATACTCGTTAACACCGGAAGGACCAACTTCGCTTATCATCTCTACCCTATTAAATCGTTTGACATCAAACGATGACAAAAATAGTATTTACAAAGCTTATATCGAGCTTAAAAAACTAGACTGGTCAGAAGATTGTCCAATTAGATATAACTACGAGTTTCTGATTAAAGAAGAAAATAGTGAAGCTGTAATGAATCTCATTATTCAAGCAATTGTTAAGAATAAAGAGATTGTTTCTGTTCGTTCTCTATTTAACTTCTTTTTTGACTTAATTGTTCCTGTAGGATTGAATTGGGAAAACTTAGATTTATATCAATCTCAAGTAAAGAAATGCAGTGAGGCAGATTATCTTTCTTATCTAATCCCTAATTACATATTTGAACATCCAGAGCTCTCTGGTCTTTTCGGAAAAATCTCAAAGCTTGACCCTTGTATATATCGATACGAGGGTTTAGACACAAACCTGATTAATTTGATTAATTCAGATAAACCAAGTGCACTCTTCTCTGAATTCATAAATAAAAATTCTATTGAGGGTCTAGAAGAAAAGTTAGATAGCGGCACTTTAAAGAATGAAGAACTAACAAAGCTATTTATGCGACTTAATTTCTTTGGTATGAGGAAAAAAGTTGCTCATTTGAGTGATCCATATTTTGAAAAGTACATGAGTACTTTATATCACTTTAATAACAATCAAATTTCTGCTATAAAAGACGTTTATTCTTTAGTACAAGAATCAGCTAGAAGATGGTATGGAGATCCAAAAAAGACTAAAAAAGTTGTTGTTAATCTTGGCCGAAATCAATCTAAATATCGAGTTTTTAAAGATTTCAAGGCTGTTCCCGATTTCAAAAAAGAAAGTCCAAATACAAATGAATTGCTTACCAAGTTTGTTCAAGAGTTTACACTCTGTTTTAAATTAGATAATTCCGACACCCCAATTCGGATACATATTGACTTCGGTCTTTATGAAATATTAAATCGAATTCTTAATGGATACAGACCAAACAAAAAAGACAATAACAACTACATCTCTTTTGTAAGTTTAATTAACAAACTGATCAACCAAAACAATGAAGATGCAGCACTTGAAATTGATGAAGTTAATATTGGTAAGGTAGCAGATTATGAATTAATAAAAGATTCTTTTGGTGAATATAAATTTCGTGCCTTATGATGAAAGTGGAATTACTGCGTGCAGGCGATAAAGGCCTTGAAGATACTTACTTGAAAGATGGAATATGGAAAAGAAAACACCCCACTGGAAATACCATAAAATTAATGCCATTTGTAACGACTGCTCTAAGAGATAGTTCTCATGACTTTCAGTCTTTTCAAGGAATTGTAGGTGAGTGCTTTCGGATTTCAAATAATAAAGCTTTTGATAAAGCTTTTGCTACTGATAAAGAGTCGTCTTTTAAAAAGAAACTTAGAAACCATATTCTAATTGAAGTAATCGATAAAGTAAACTCTGATAACACAGAAGAATTTAAAGATATTATTATTAATTTATTCTTTGAAGAAGATTCTGGTTTGATAAAATTCAATCAACAGGTCCTGCCTTATATGAATTTTATTACTAATCATCCGCAACTTAATGAAACTTCACGATTTTTCTACGATATCTTTTTAGATGCAGAAACTTTAAACGGTAAGGAATTAACTTCTAGCGATAATGATAATTTGTTCTACCAGTTAATTGTTGACTGTTTACCAGAATTAGCAAATAAAAAAACAAATACTTCTTCTAAGCAATATGCAAATTTATTTGAAGAGATAAAAGTTCAATTTTTAGAAGATTTTAAATTTTTAGCTTCTAATGAAGAAACATTTTTAAAACATATTGAAGACTTATTCAAATACTATTATTTCTTCTACCTAACACAACTAGCGCAGCGTTTGAATTCATTCGGACTAAGTGAAGGTATTAGTCCAATTTACTTCTCAATGGATTGGGAAACACTTTCAGGATCACGGTTATCATATCAATATGGCTGGAAAAAATTAGAATTTGAGTTAGAGGGTTTATTTTCTCACGCAAACACTATTGAATTACTAAACTACATTACAATCAATGGAGATTCAATTGGTGATTATCTTAATATTAAACAAAAATGGACTGGGTTAACAACTGCAGAACAAAAAGAACTAATAGAGAAGATTAAAGAAACTTCTCAGTTTTACACGGATCACATAGATGGACTTGATACTGGAGAAAGTTGGGCGAAATGTGAAAAGGAAATTGAATCTTACCTTGATAGAAACACAAACAAATTCCAAGATGAATTAAGTAGAGAACTTATTTCATTTTACAGAAGAATCAAATATCAATTTGATAATTCAACTAGAAAGTCAGCGAAAAATAAGTATGAGAATTGGTTAATCTCATTTTGCATAAATAATTATACGAAAACTAGAGGTAGACTTGGATTGACAACAGTTCTTAATCAAGAACTTCTTCTTTTCCAAACCAAACTATGTGTTGGTAATGAAGAGAAAATAAGGTTGAATGAACTCTGGGAAAGATTAAACAAAAGAGGATTAACTTTTGATGAAAAATCAAAAGCTGAAATCATCAAATTATTCGAACGAATCAATTTACTTGAGAAAAAAAGTGATAGCGGGGATGCACAATATGTCAAATCAATTATATAAGTATATATCTACATTAATTGTCGATTATTTTCAGGAACAAAAAATAGCTCATGGCGATCGTTTCAATCTTTATTTGGAGAACGATGAACACGTAAAAGGTTTATATAGTTCACTAGAAAAAGCTGCTGTTAACACTGGTGAATTCAGCTATAAACACCCTGATGGGGATGGCTCTAAGTATGATACCTTTTTTCTTAAAATTGGAGAAACAAATGTGCTGATAGCTTCAAGTGAAAATGCTTCGGAGGATTATTTTACAATGCTGAGAAATCAAGTTGCTGATCAAAAGAATGGATTTGAAGGGACAGCAATTTTAATTCTTTTTAGTGGTAAACTTGATAGTTTACTTGGAGGCAGCGGTAGTTTAATTAAAGAAGGAATGCCGTTACATTATAAGAGTTTTAAAAAAATCTTACTTAAAGATATTGATGCCTCAAAATCGTTTAAAAAGTTTGAAAAAACAATTTTAAAAGAGGTGCTAGAGCGAAAAACAACGAGTGTCGTTGAGGATAACAATTCCATTTTTGATTATACTCAAGTTATTAAATCATTAGTAAACCAGGAAATTAAATCGAAAGATTACAACAACCTAGGTTTATTTAAAAATACGGAACTCGTTACATATACAGAGTCAAAAAATATATCAAAAGCCCTAAAAGAAAACTTTGAGTTATATGGTCGTTTAGAGAACATGCACTTACATGGTAACCCTGAGGCAGAATTAGAGCGATTGGTATCAGAAACAGGGAAACAGAATCTAACAAAAGACGATTGGGGTTCTTATGATTATTCTGAAATAACAAAATGGAAAGATGCTAAAACAAATAGAGTTGCTCCCATATTTCAAAATATTATAGGAGAAGATGCATTTAAAAAAGTATGGTGTAAAGCAGATGGAAATGGTGAAGCTGGTAAAAGATCTAACAGTGTAATAATTTTTAATCCTGAAGAAGAATACCCTTTTAATCTCGAACTAAAGTTTGATCAGCCAACAAAAACCGCAGGAATAGAGATTAAAAAGGGAAAAGAGGTGCTGAATGTAACAAGCAGTGGTTATAGCCTTAAAATAGTTGTTGAGAAAGCAGACTCAAATGAGCCTTTCAGCATAATTAATTATAAAGATCCATTAACTTCTAAACTTTTCAAATTTAAAATACTACAACTTCCTACAAAAGAGATATTACTAAAAAACTTCGAAACTAAATTCCAAATAAGTAATAAGAATAATCCTCAATTAATGCTTGAAGAGGCAGATGAGCTTATTTTTAATGAAGGTATAGGATCAACAGTTCGAGAGGCACTTCAAATCAATAATAACTATATAATTGAGAAAGAAAGTGAATTTAAAATAACTTTTGGAGGTGATTTTGCTGAAGATATTGTTCCTTTTTCAATTACTATTGAAAATACTATTTTACCAATAGCTATAAGACAGGAGTCTGAAGCTCCAAAACCAATACTTGGTCTTGAAGTCTGGAAAAGAAAAAGGGAAAGCGCATCTAACTTTAGTTATGAATATGAAGAAGATGTTTTAAAACTGAAATTTAGAAATAACGAGCGTACCGTTAGAAGTGAGTTTAGAAAGAATCTACTATTAGAAAAACAGATAATTGAATCTGATTCTTTTTCATGGACAGAAGTATCAGACAATGAATTAAGAGGTAAGGAATTGTCGTTAAGCGAGGAATTGAAAACTGCTTTTGATAATTTAAGAAAGTGTTATGCAGATTTAAAATCGTTGCCTAGCCTTGTCTTCTTAAAAGATGAAGTTAAAACACTAGCAAAAAACTATGTTCAAATTTATTTAAAGGAGCTTAATGCAATTTCTGAGAACAGACCACTTACAAGAGAAGAAAAAGATTTAGTTTGGATTGGAGTTGTAAAAGAACAATTTAATGAAGGACTCATTAAATACTCACCTCTTCATCCTATAAATATTGCTTATCAACTGTATTTAAATGATCAATTGGGTAATGAAGAAATATACGATGCTATACTTAAAAGACTAAACCCAGCAAACCTAGTTCCCTTCCTAGAGAATGGGAATAAAGTATACACTCCAGTTGATTCAAATGATACACCAGAGTGGATGTATTACACAGAGTATTTGCAATCCGAGCAATCTGTACCAAAAAGTTTTGTAACCAAGTTAATTACTTCAAAGATTGAGGGTTTTACACACAACTTTGATTTTCTGTTTTCTCAATCAAACTACTCTCCTATCATTTTAAATGTGATCAATCTTGGTGATTGTAAAGAAATAGTTCAGGGAATATTTGAGTATTATAGAACATACCTAAATAAACACACATCTAAACGACCATCAGACTTATTACCGATAGATATCAATATCTATGGTTCAGACTTGCTTGTTTCTAAATTTGAAGAGTTAACATATTATGATAAAGTAGAAGACGTTGAGAATAGGATCGGTGTTAAATTGAAAACAAGCAACTTTGAAAAAGAAGACTTATTAAATGCGTTTTTAGATAAAGTGAAATTTTATTCTAAACCTTTTCCAAAAGAGAAAAAACCTTATGAATATGCTCACATTACTTTCTATCAATTTGATCGTGATCAAATTCAAAGAAATACAAATAAAACAAATGACATAAAATCTGGTCTTTCTATGAATGGTTTAATGTCAGACGTTTCATCAGTTCCAATGGGTGAAACATACCGATCTGGGTTTGGCTCAGCTCATTTGCCATCCACTAGAACAGACTTAACTAATCTTTCGTGTTCATATAATGCAGTAGTAAATGTTGCTTCAAGTGGTGAAAATTTTGAAAAAAACAAAGCAATTTGTTCTACTATAGATTTTAAGGTTAAAGAACAGTTAGAGAATTTATACACACAATCTCAGTGGGTAACATATATTGACCCTAAAGTTGATCTAGATTTCTTTAAAGAGAAAGATGATTTAGTAATTATACATTATAGTGACCAGTATAACAATTCAAGTGGTTACGATGCTATAACTGTTTCTAGTAAAACATCTCAATACGCCAATATTGTTGGCGATTTTTTAGATAAGAATAAAGTAACATACGATAAGAAAGTAGATACATTAAAAGTGATCAACTTCTTTAATGCTATAAATGGTGATTGGTTATTAAAACTGATTCGACAAGACAACCAATTTCCAAGGGAAAAGATTAGTATACTTTCTGGTATTAAATCTTCATTGACATTCTTAGATCACCCTAATATTGTTTGGATTCCAGTTTCATTGGAAGAGATTCTACGTGTATCTGGAAGTGCTGGATTGAAAATGTCAGATGGTTTATTCTCTGCGAAGAACTTACACTCCAAAGAATTCTCATTCAGTGATGATCTGTTAATGATTGGTATTGAAAAATGTGATGACAAAGTCAAAATGCATTTGTATCCAGTAGAATTGAAAATTGGAGGATCAAATCTTGTGAAAAAAGGACTTGAGCAAGGAAGAAAAACAGCAGCTTTATTAAGAGGACACTTATCGAAAGAAGGATTTTTAGGTGAATTCTATCGTAATTTCTTTGCAAAACTAGCCATTACTAATGCTGAAAAAATGAATCTTTATAAGATTTGGGACAATCAGGATTGGCAATATGTTTACAATGACTACAGAAGCGACCTCTTAAATAATAATTTTGAAATTTCAACTGCATTAGATGATGCTTTTGGCACATTCGGGTTGGTTCACTTTGGTAACGGTACAATTCAACGTAAACTTAAACATGAAGATGATTTTATACTTGCCGAATTATTAGAAGAAGATGGCTACAATTTCTTGGTTAAGTCAATTGATGACCTAATTGAACTTTTTCATAATACTGAAACAGGGATAGACAAAGCTAATCTATTGGTAAATAAAACACCAAATGGTACATGTGCTATTCCATTAGTTAATAGACCTGTTGCAATAGCAGTAGTAGAAGATATTGTTCCATCTAAAACAGAACCTGAAATTATCGCTGAGGCTTCAGAGAAGGCTTTTATAAACTCTGATTCTTCTAATACAGGAGAAGGGATTGAGATTTTGTTTGGCTCGAATTTGAAAGATAACAAAGAAGTTATTTGGGAACCGAACAATACCGATGAAGTAATGCACACCAACACAGGCATCATTGGAACAATGGGAACTGGAAAAACACAATTTACCAAGTCCTTAATATCTCAATTGTACTGGAATTCTCATAAAAACCTAGGAGATGAGAAATTAGGTATCTTAATTTTTGATTACAAAGGAGATTATATAAAAGACGATTTTGTGAATGCTACAGACGCTAAAATTTTCCATCCTCATAAACTGCCATATAATCCTTTGGCATTGGATGCTACAGAAAAATCAAAGCCAATGTTACCGCTGCATACAGCAAATGACTTAAAGGAGACTATTGCAAATGCATTTGGGCTAGGTACCGTGCAAAAACAGAAGTTACGCGATATTATTGTTGACGCGTACGAAGCTAAAGGAATACAAAAATCAAAAAGAGAAACGTGGACACTCGAACCTCCAACAATGGGAGATGTTTGTGATTTGTTCATGTTAGATGAAAATGTTGCGCAGGACAGCTTGTATGCAGCAATCTCAAACTTACAAGATTTTGAAATTTTTGAACCAGTCTCTTCAAAAACACAATCTCTTTACAATCTGATAGAAGGTGTGACCGTAATTAATTTGTCTGGCTACGACGAATCTATTCAGAATTTAATTGTGGCTATTACGCTTGATGCATTTTATACGCAAATGCAAACGCATGGTCATAGTAGCATCAAAGGAAACAAGCGGCAGATTAAAAAAATGATTCTCGTAGATGAAGCAGACAACTTCTTAGGGAAGGATTTTAATTCAATCAAAAAGATATTGAAAGAAGGCCGAGAATTTGGAGTAGGAACAATTCTATCGACTCAATTCTTAAATCATTTCTCGACAGGAGAAAATGATTACTCGAATTATATTTTGACATGGGTAATTCACCGTGTAAATGAAATTAAAACGAGAGAGATTGAATCGCTGTTTTCGATTAATTCGAAAGATCAAAGAGACAATTTAATGAAAACAATAAAAGGACTTGAGAAGCACCACAGTATTGTAAATCTTGCTGGTTCTGAACCATTATTGATTAAGGATAAAGCTTTTTGGGAATTGAATAAAAAATAGGATGAAGGGTGACCCAATACTCAATTCCGTCTTTGAAAACTCAACAAATAGTTATAAATACTTTTGGTGGCTGGCGATTATGGAGTTGGTGATTGAAAAAGATCAGAGGACAATAACATTTGATGATATTGTGATTAAAATGATCACAAAAATGTGGTATCCGATAAACTATTTTAAGCTCTCCTTTGGTAAGCAGGATCAAATTGTCAACTATACTACTGAGCTTAAAAAAGAGTTTCAATTAGATGATAATATTACAGAGAAAAAACTACAATCTTTCTTAAGAAAAGAAGTCGATAACAAAACAATTAATCGTATCTCTCAAAAAATCACTAAATACGTCCCGTATCGTTTCATCAGACCTTGGTTTTCACTAGAAACGATGGGACTAAAGGACCATCTAGTAAATGGCTCAATTCTTAATATTCAAAACACCAAAAAAGACCATACACCTTATATTATTGATTCTAATAACAGATTGATCATTCTCAACTCAGAAATAAAAAAAATGATCCAAACTAATTATGGAATTCTGGAATCCTTTACCCTTTTTAAATTAACTCAATTCTTAGAAAAAAGGAATTCAAATATTCCTAATATTAGTATTAAGCTGAGCAAGCCTAATTCTCGTTCTCTAAATAAGGCAACAAAAATTTGGAAGGGATTTATTACGTTAAACCCGGGAATTACTGATATTTTTGAATGTAAGAAACTTAATAAAATTGAAAATCTCAGTATAGACCACTTCCTTCCATGGAGTTACTTTTCTCACGATGAAATATGGAATACCCACCCTATTGACAGGAGTGCCAATAGCTCAAAAAACAATAGGCTACCATCAAAGGATTACTTGGTTAAATTCGCTAAACTTCAGTACATTTTTCTACAGCACATAATTGCGATTGGTAATCCTGAATTATTAGTGCAGTATTGTAATCTGTTAAAAGTTAACAAGAACGAACTACTCAACTTGAGCATTGAAAATTTTAAATTAAAATTCAATGAGGCTTATTTACAGCACTTTGAAATCGCTGTTAATATGGGATTTGACAAGGAATGGAAGTTTAACTAACCGAAGTTTAATTCTAGCTAATATTCCCATTTAATAAAATAAAAAGGTCAGATGGCTCTGACTTCTTGATCAAACTCAAGCCATCATCTAAATGTAGCTTTACTAATTTACCAATGTTTGCATCGCTGATATGCTTGCCGTACATCGTACAAATCATTCCGATATATAAATCAAAGTAATCTCCAAACAAAACACTTTTAGAATATTCTTTTCCTCCAGAATCTAGTGAATCAGCCAAATCTAATTTTATATTTTGTGCCAAAGAATACCCTAATGCAATACGAGCGATCACATTCTCGGCTCCTAAACCGAGCATACTTGTTAACTTTGTAACAACCTCTTTGTTTTCCTGGCTGGTTTTAATATGCGAGAACATGCTGCTCATTAAATTTGGTAAATAATTCGGTTACTTTGCATTCTTCAACAGAAGAACCTTTAGACCCATTTCCAATTAGGTAAACTCCTGATAAATAACGATTTAATAAATCATATTCCTTCTTGGAAAGCTCTTTTTCCAATAGCGGAAACAACACCACCTGTTCAGAAATTGTAGGATAAAATTGCTGGATTACATTATTTGAATGTTCTTTATCAAACTTCTGTAACGGGCTATCAATAAATACAGGGAAATCGATGCCAGATTCATCCACCAAGGCCTTCAATAAGGCCGTAGCGTACAATTGTTGCTCTCCCTTAGATAAGGTATCCTTGTCAATTACTTTTCCATGCCGATCCAACAGATCGATGTCCATTACATCTTCTTCAATACGCACTTGAACATTGGAAACAAAGTCATCCTTATGCATTAGTTTTTTCAAACCAAGCAAGATGGATTTTTGTAAAGAATACTTCTTCTCTTCTTTGATCCGAGCTGTTAAAACATTCAGCTTGTCAAGCAACTCAATCGTAACATCGTATTTCTTTTGATCTGTAGCAACAAGATTGAAGTTCTTCTCATATTCAGATAGTACTTTGTGATTGGATGCATGGTGTGTTTTCAATCCACCAAGTTCTTCTATCAATTCGACTTTTTTTGCTAGAAGTGTTTCCACCTTCTCGTCTAAATCATTTTTATCTACTCTCAGTTTTTGAGCCAAAGGATTATCCTTTCTTGCTTCTCCTTCTTTAATTTTCTTCTGAACTCTACCTACAGCTTGTCGTATCTCTTTCTCCCGTTTCACAATTCCTTCAAATTGTTTCTTGAATGAGTCTTGGATATAGCTGTAAGTTGCGATAATTGATCTTGCTGTTTCATCATCAAAATCCAATAAAATCTCATCGGAACTAACATCTTTCAACTTATTTAATCTAGCATCAGCCAATTGTGAGAAGTACTTATTCATTTGAGCCGCTAAACTCTTATCGTCAAACATACTCTCAAGACCAGAAGAGAATTCATTACCGAACGCATCAAACTCAAGTGCCAATGCAGCTTTATCCAAAGAAGCATTTTTAATTTTCATTTCCTTCTTGATCTGATCAACCAATTCCTTCAAACGAGGGCCTGCAATTACTATCGGGACAATGTCCATCAGTTTTTTCAATTCTCCCTTTGAAGCTTCATGATCTTTTTTCAATTGATCGCGCTCATCCTTAAGCTCTTTTAACTGCTCCAGTGTGATTGCATTCCCTTCTCGGATCAATTGCTCTTGAATAGCGTCTAAACGTGTATTATACAGTGTAATTTCTTCTTCTATATCACGCTGATCGGATTCATTCTTGTCAATCAACCCGGAGATCTGACGATCTTGCTCTATAAGTTCATCTAAGCGTTCTTTATTTACTTTAGAAACACCTCCTCTCCTCAATTTCGTGAGAAGTGTATTCAAATTAAGTTTTAAATCTTCGTATTTTTTAATTCCTAAAACCTCTGAGTATGCTTTGGATAAAGAACGTAATTCACTCTTCGATTTAGCTTCAGCCAAAGTCACTATTTTCTCTGCATCGAAGAAAAAGAATTTTGCAATTTCTCTTGGTAGAATAAAGTCATTGATGAACACTTCATAACCAACTTCTTTGGTTAATTCATTTTCCTGTCCATCAATTAATATTTTAAGCGACTCCTTTTTGCTTTTGTAGTCGAAAGATCTCTTTATCACTACTTTTTTACACGGTATAGATGGGATCATTACATCCACAAGATCAATCTGAACTTCACATTTGGCGGCACTTATTTCATTTGATTCAAACGCATTAAGAACAGAATTGTTCAAGAGTTTATTTAGGTATTCATCATAACCACCAGCACTCTTAATATCTTTCTTGTACTTTTCTTCTACTTGAGCCATCAAGTTGCCATAGAGCCCCCAAATCAAGGAAGTAAGAAAGGTCGTTTTACCAAAACCATTCTTTCCAGCAATTAAAGACACATTCTTTCCCTTCTTATTATTGAAAGAAATTTCGTTGTCTCCGTTATAGATTCGGAAGTTATTCAGTTTGACATTTTCGATCCTCATCCTCTAATTCTTTGTGACAAAACGTTCGATCTGCTTCTCTACATCATTGTGCAGACCATACTTTGAAATCAATAATGTTTTTGATTCCTGAATCTCAATCAGATTATCAATGAGGTGATAATATTCAGGCTGTTCTTTACATACTTCGTTCAAGAGACGACGTTCTGTTTGACCTAAAGACTTCATGTTGTTGGTAGAAATATTTTTTTGGTAAACATCACGATAGATCTTACCTACATGAAAATCAAAAAGCCCATCTCGAGTCCATGTAACTTGAATTGCAATTAACTCTTGATTTGTAATTAATGTAATCTCTGGCTTTTCTTTTTGAATGTCACGTTGGATCGTTAACAATTCCCTTAAAAGTTTGGCTCTGTAAGTATCTGCATAAGCTCCTTGTTTATGTCCGTCATCGGTGATAGCTTCTAATCCATTTCTTCTTTTACCGGATCGATTCTCGCTTAAATTCCGTCCTTTAACAAGAGCGTTTCGATATTTCATTAAAGGCTCCATCCATTCTTGTCCCTTATCGACTAAAGCCTTCATTGATTTATCTTCACTCACTACGGTGCATGTCCAACATCCAAATCGAGATTGGCCACAAGATTTGTGTTCTTTATCAGTAACTACAGTAGGACACTCGTAGTCATCGGCACTTGCATCAGAATATATTTTTGAAAGAATCGAATTGTCATAATCCCAGGGAGAATCTACTGCATTGATCACATACCAAACTTCTCCGAGCATTAGCTCTTTAATCGGTGCATAAACGTAGGTATTGATATCCGTAGCATGCTTTGAGAGTCTGTTTCCTTTTTGCTCATGTTTTTTCATAGATCGCTCACGAGATTTACTTTCTTCGTAGCGGGTTCCTAATAACACAATAGCTTCTCCTTTTTCATCGATTTGTTCATGAAGGAAAGAGGAGGTAGGTTTAATTTTTAATTTATCAGTACACCATCTAAATGTATTGTTTGGAACAGGATAACCTTTGCCGATGACATTAAGAAAAAAGGATTCATCTAATTTAGGTGTTGTTTTTTTTACAAATATTGGTAGATCTTGATTTCTTGCAGCAGTTTCAATTTGAGCTAAAACCCCCTCCACATAAGCTGCAATAATTGGATTTTCGACCATTGTGTCATTACAAACTACGTGTACAGGTCTTTTTAATTGAAAAGGAGTGTTAACATTCTCACGAATTCGTCTTAATGCAATCCAAACAAGAGTTAGAAGAACAGTAGAGTCTTTACCACCACTAAACCCAATAATCCAAGGTCGATGAAGATCTTGAGCATACATATATTGGTCAGTTATTTCACTGATTACATGTTCAATTCTCTTACTTTTTACAGGTCGAAACATATTATCAAATTTACATATTTAATTGTCTACTTATGTTGTAAATATGTTTTGAACAGAGGTTGTTTATTTTCGCTGTGTTTCTTCAACTGATTCTCTTTAATCGATTCAATAAATACCGGTCTAGCTAATAAATTGTTTAATGATTAGATTTATAGTATGGAAAAACACATTCTATCTAAATCCACCTTTATTAAAGGTTTGCAATGCACTAAGGCGTTATACTTCCATAAACACCGCAAAGAGCTAAGAGATAAAATAAGCGCCGCACAAGAAGCGATTTTTGCACAGGGTACCTCTGTAGGA
>Ga0209712_10003214_pt1 | contig 13270 bp, 9 predicted proteins | sample ArcOceMetagenome_FD_187443 | JGI IMG/M metagenome (GOLD analysis project Ga0209712, IMG submission 187443) | Marine eukaryotic phytoplankton communities from Arctic Ocean - Arctic Ocean - Greenland ARC118M Metagenome (SPAdes) (version 2) | ecosystem: Environmental > Aquatic > Marine > Oceanic...
AATAATAATATTTGGAAGCATACATTTTAAGAATTTATAAAAAGATAGGCCCACCAATAACTGCATTAAGAAACTTGTATAAATAAAATCTAATAATCCTGCAATGGTAAATCCCCATGCTACGCCTGATAATCCAAACTGATATCCCATATAAACTATGACGGCCGTGACGACAAATATTACTAGCGCTTTGACAAACAGAAATTTTTCAAAGCCATGTGTAATAAGTAGTGAAGGCCCAAAAACATGCAGAGTTCTAAAAACACTCCATATACATAATATGGAAACCAAATCAGCACTTTCGACCCATTGATTACCAAAAAATAAGAAAATAATTGGTTTGCTTGCTAAACCGGCAACCGCTAACGAGGGCAACAAAATAACACTCACCAAACTGCAGGCATTTAAATAAGGATCTTCAATATTTAAGCCCAATCTTTTTTGTTGAGAAAAATAAGGCATGATAACGGGGCGCACGCCACTTACCAGTGTACCTTGAACAAACTCTAAAAAACCGATGGCTCGAGAGAAAAGAGCCACGTGTACCATTGATCCTATTTTGCCGAGAATAAGATCAGGAATGGTTACAGACATTTTATGTAGTAAATTAGAAAAGGTAACGTAAACACCAAAAACGGCAATATTACCTATATTTTTAAAATGAGGTACCCACACATGTTCTTCAGACCGTAATTTTGCAACAAAACATAACTGCACGATAGAACCAATCACTGCCGCAATCGCAAGAGAGAAGTAACTATAGCCGAGGTATATTAGTGAAATGGTCACGCAAAGTCGTGTTACCAGCCCCATGATATTAATTATTAGAATTCGTTTGAATAAAAAATGTCTAGCCAATAATGATTTAGCAATGCCTATATGGGGTGAGATAAAAAAATTTAGGGCTAATATTAGAATAAGTAAACCTATATCAGATTTTGCGTAGAACTGTTCAATAGCTGTTGAAAAGATAATTAAAAGCAAACCTAGTGAATTTGTAATTAATACATTTAATCCAAGTGCGCTCTTAATATCATTTCTACTTAATTCATCTTTTCTTATCAGGTAGTTACCCACTCCAAAGGAATTGAGTTCACTCACAATGAGAACCAGAGATGCAGCAATGGCATATACCCCAAGTTCTTCTGGAGATAGCATTCGTGCAATAATCATTACAGAGATGAGGCTGATAAGCCTACCTAAATAGGAACTTATCGATGTGAATAAAACAGCATTACGGACAGTCATGGATAACTTAAATCTCTGTGTCTACACGATTTTCAGGACGTTAATATATATGTTGTTGCCTGTAATGCACAAATTAATACCATATCTACGCTTTGTAAAATCTATCAATAAAAATTCTAACTTGTTTGAACTGAAAGTGATACAAAACAATATGTTAGTAGTGATTTATGTTCAAATAAAAATTAAGACGCATATATGCTGATTTTTCGTTGTTTATAACAGACATTCCAGGTTATTGGAGTGTTACCGTTTCCACACTAATAGATTGAAAAGTGTCGTGAAACTCGTGTGATATTCCCTTGCAAGTCTTTTACTGTGACATTAAGACGACCATTTTTGAGATGAGAAATGGGTTTGCCTAGCTGCAGTTGATACACACCATCACTTATTTCTGTCATTGCGCTGGCTAAATTCTCACCTTCTGGAATATTATCAATGACAAAATTTGCAGTCACTGACAGGCTGGAAAGGTCAATGCCACTGTACGCGTCAGTTATCCCTACTAATAGCCGACTTAGCACTATTTGTTGTTTACCCGCAGTGGGGTAAGTCACCGTTAATGTGGGCTTGGTCTCATCCAAGAACCAGCCGTAACCTTCGCGTTCAGTGCCCTTAGAAGTATCAATGGGGCAACCTAAATCAATCCAGCGTACAAAGGTGAACTTTTCATCATTGGTTAACTTGCCTGACCCTACCGGGGGCATAATACTGCCGGTATAGTCTAGATCAGCATTATTTTGTTTAGCCCCTTCAGGCAACGAAGACTTATCACCTGGAATACTCTCAGTTGGGTGATCTTCGTTGTTCCAGCCATCTAGCCTTGTGCCAAATAACTTCCAAGTAAGTAAACTTCTACGGCTTTGGAACTTTCGCACATAGCGACTAGCATTTGTATTCCTCCATCTGTCATTTTTAATGACTGGTGGTATGCCCCATTTTGCACGACCGTCATTACATAAGCGGCTATAGTCGTTGGGCAGTAAGGTTTTTTGATTTACAGAATAGTCATCCAATACTAGTTGCGCCGGTGGCATATCACTATTTTTGGTATGACAACTGATGCAATTACCTTGTAATAATGGTCTGATGTCCTGATAAAATTCAACATTGACTGCTGGGCTATCGATATGTTCGAGTGTAGGTTTATCATTTACAGTCTGGCTTAATAAAGGGGTCGTGCTGCTTAAATCCCACACTACATAATCAATTTGAGCTGCAGCAGTTTGTTCAAATTCGACAGGTGCACTACTATGGGCGTGGCAGCCACCGCAATTTGCCTGCACTTCACCAGGGCGCACCTGATGCCAGGTTTGTGCCATATTTAAAACACTGCCATTTTTATCTAATGTCTGAAAAGTATAAGGTGTATCTGCAGGTATCTTGGCCAGAAAACTGGTGTCGGGGGCCCCAGTATAATCTAACACTGGGCTGCCATCTTCAGTATATTTACGTAACGGTATTTCACCTAGTATACGCAGTCTTTCATTGGCATGATTGGCAAAAAAGAATTCACGCTTGCGGTGTGAACTAGGCCCATAACCTTTATCAGTAAAGGGTTCCATGGCCAATATACGTACCGCCCAAATATCTTCATTATTATAAATGCCTGCGTCGGCGCCTTGTAAAATCCAGTTACTACTTTGCCCATTACTGCTAGTATTAAACGCGTCTAAACTACCGAATGCTTTCTTTTCAGGTTCGGCTACTCCTGGGGTGGTTTCTCTGTTATAAAAACTTGAAGTACCTATCAGTCCGAAAGGTGTTCCTTCGGGTAATTGAGCATGCAACTGGCCATTATTTGGCAGCCAGTCAAGCTGCTTAGGTTCTCTAATACCATGTATGGCTTTATAACTTACGACTGCCCGCGGCCAAGCTTCATTGTATTTAGGGTTATTTTTAATTTTCACTAATTGACTGGAATCGTATACCAAATCAGTATTGGGTATCACATATATACCTGAGTCAACGGCAGGTAAGCGTGATGGACGATTTAGTGCGTTTACTGGGCCGTCAGACCAAACAACTAACAAATCATTGTTTGGTGCTGCAGAAGGATGTGTGTATTTACCTTGTCCTGGGCTGGCGGCTCTGTCTCTGGAAGTCGCAGAAGGGGTGACCGAATAAATATCTTTTGGTGAAAATGCCATTTTGAACGAAGTATGCCTGCCATTAATCGTTTCTTCAATTTCTGGATTTTCCGATTTTAGAGCACTGCTAAATCTGGGTATGTCTGGTTGGTCAATTACTGGAAAACCATATAAAGTACCAAAGCCGTAATTATTTTTATTATAGTAGTCTTCAGCGACGATATTACCATTGCTCAATTGGGTGGCAAAGTGAAACACTGAGGCATGCCCAAAAGCACTAACTACAGGCTCCCATTTTCTGCCATCTGGGTTGATTGCCCATAATCCCCACAACCGCCTATCTCGTAAGCCTTGGCTTTCGTAACTGCTAAACAAAATACGACCGTCTGTTAGGGAGGTAGGATGCAAGGCTGAGCCTAATGTCATAGGAGCGATAGCAGTGACGTTTTTGCCATCTTCATCCATTATATAAAGTTGCATGGTAGTTGTTGTGAAGCTTTTTGTTGGTTGAAAACCATTTCTATTACTGGTAAATACTATTTTACCTCCAGCCACAGGGGCAGGGCCCATATTAAGTATTCCGTATCCTAACGCATTTTTACCTTTTTCTGGAGATACGGGGTCCGATTCATCCCAATTGCCGCTGCCCGTATTTGGGGTGAATTCTTGAAAGGTTAACCTGCTGATTTCTCTGGTTTTAAGATTCATTTTATAAATGTCGGCGCCAGCCTTTGGAAAATGGCTACGTTGTCGGTTTAAGCTTTCCTTCCTGACATCTGGGAAAAAACTGTAAAATACCCATTTCGCATCGAAAGAGATAAAGGGGTCAGTTACCGCACCAAATTCTGTATCGACCAACACTTCTTCGCTACCATCAGGGTGCAGTAGTATTAAGTCAGACCCTGGTTCGACTTTAGCTGGGTTCCAGGCTTCCGGCCATTTTATTTGTTGTTCTTCACCATATCTTGGTTGTCTTACATAAACGATGTCATAGTCAACAGCTTGTAGTGATTGAATGCTTTGGGAAGTAAAGTCATCATTTGCATTTACTGCAAAAGGCGTGATTAGAAAAAAGCACATCCAGGTTAATGTTATAAGCTTATTCATATTTGTGTATCTCAAATAGATGATGATGAAACTTAATTCATAAATTATTTATATAGTAATGCACATTGACGAAAAATAATGTGATGGTTGAAATATGTATTTATACATAGGTATTAAGCGACAATTAACTTGAACAGTTAGCGACAACCATCTTGACCAGTCGTTTTGTGAAGGTTCGACACTGAAATTCGGATGGTATTCAGTGTCGGGTAATCACATTACAGAAAAACAAATCAAGTTATATATGACGTTACGAGAAAACTTCACACAAGAAGTCGCAGCGAGTAAATCTAGCATTTCCGTCAGTACTGCCGGTCGTATTGAAGGTAATCGACACCAACCTAAAAAAATAAACGAGGGTGGCGAACCAGAGCAGATCCACTTGAACCGATATGGGATTCAGTCGTTTTACCATTGTTAAATCAAGATGCAAACATCAGCCCCGTTGGTGTTTTTGTTCGCTTATGTGACGTCCATGTCGATAAATTCAGTTCATCATCGAGGCGCACACCTGTGCTGCGTATCCGCAAGTGACGACATTTACATGGCACTGCACAAGTTGTGATGTTTATGCAGCATCATGAGTTTGGAAAGTTAATCATGAGTGACTTTACCTTTCTTGTGCATTTAATACAAAACACATACAGATTAAAAGACTAGCGAAAATTGATTTGAATACCATAAGGCACCACGAGTATATGTTAATTGCACACTATGTAATATGGATTGTATATAAAAATACACCTGTATAGTGGGTAAGTCTGCTCATGTTAAGAATGTTTATTCATAATTTGATTATAGTGATATTTTGAAGATAAATTTAAATCATTTATGCGCTGGTTTAGAATATAGCAAAAAAACTATAACTATAATAATTATTTATCTATGGCAAATTACATTATATTCAATGTAGTATCCTGACTCATTGGCGAAGGTACATTCAATAAGAGTATAACAGTGTGGATAAAAGATTTAACGATTCAGCTTATGCAAGCCCAATATTTATACTTGGTACACAACGCTCCGGGACAACTCTTTTAACAAGGATATTGTCTTCTCATTCAAAGCTATTTATTCAAAATGAAGTCAACGTACTCAAAGTATTCAAGAACGCTACATCTAAAACGGATATTTTAAACGCTTTAGACAGTCAAATTTCTTCTCGTCATGATGTGACGATCAAACAGATACTAGCAAGATCAGAAAATAGTTTATGGGGTGTGAAGGATCCACAGTTGACTGAATATATACCCCAACTTAAATTGTTTTTACCAGAATCAAAATTTATTATCATAGTTCGTGATGGCAGAGGTGTTGTAAACTCATACAAGAATAATAAATGGGGGCTAGGGACTAACGTATACAGCGGAACTCTTCGCTGGCTTTTTGAGGTGAGTGAACAGAAAAAATTTATGCAAGAAAACCCGCAACAAGTTTTATTGTTACGATATGAAGATATCATTAAGGATACCTCTCAAGAGATTAAAAAAATCTGTCATCACTTGCAACTTGAATTTGAACCCGAGATGCTCGAATATTACTTACAAAAAGCACTATACAAAAAAAACAAGTCAAATATTAATACCAATAAAGAGCCTGATGCTAGCTTTGCAGAAAAGTGGAAACAAGAACTATCGAAACATGAAATTGATATCATCGAACATCTTGCCAAAGAACAACTAATATCAAATGATTACGATTTAATTGGCTGTTCAATACATATTTCTTTTTTAGAAAAATATTATTATAAGTTTCATCAAATGATTGTGGGGGAATATCAAATACAGTTCCAGTTAAAGAATCTTTACATAAAGCAAAAATTAAAAAAGTGGGGTTTATTAAAGTGATCAGCGTATTGCTATTTATTTGCACTATTATCGGCGGTTTTATTGCAAGTTTTAGATATGCAGCAGTCTTTTCTTTTTGTCTTTATCAGTCAATTTATTTTTATAACCCTGAAAAACGATGGTGGGGTAGTTTAATACCTGATATTAGCTATTCATATTTCGTAGTTATCTTGATATTAGGTTTATATGTTTTTAATTTAAAAAAATATAACATTAATAAATTAAGAGCAGTTACACCTTTCATCTGGGCTTATATGTTTGGTATTTTATTTCTATTTTCTTATTTTAATGCAGTTTATCCAGAGCAGCATTACGAGTACTCAGTTTATTTTATCAAACTCCTTTTGATTGTAAGTGTTGCATATAAATTGATTGAAACCGAAAAGGATTTAGACCGTGTTTTATATGGCTTCATATTTGGCGCATGGTATGTCAGTTTTTATGTCTATCAAATAGGTAGAAATTCAGGCAATAGGGTAGCTGGTGTTGGTCTAGTTGACTCACCAGACTCAAACGGGCTTGCGGCGGCAATAGCACCTACTTTGGTATTATGCTTGTATTTTTATTGGATTCATAAAAATAAGTTTCTAAAAATTAGTTTTGCTCTAGCGGGAATTTTTATCGCTAATGCCATTGTTCTAATTAATAGTCGGGGGGCATTTCTTGGGATCTTCGTTAGTATCGTTTACTTTATGTATCATATGTACACTTCATCATTCCAACGCAAATACCAAAAGTTTAGTGCAGTTTTTATTACCATTGCGGGCCTAAGTGGGGGCTTATACTTGGCAGATGACGATTTTATCAATCGTATTGTTGGAATGTCAGATGAGGCTTCGGTTAATGTAGACGTTGAGTCAGGCAGCACACGAATAATTTTTTGGCAGGCGGCATGGGAAATGACAAAGGACTTTCCATTTGGAAATGGTTACAAAGGTTTTAATGCCTATTCTTCATTTTATATTCCCCAAGAAGTAAACACAGGAGATAGTAGGTACAGAAGTGTTCACTCTTCCTGGTTTGAAGCACTCACTGAAACAGGCTATTTAGGGTTATTTTGTTTATTGATGATGTGCTATACCTCTTTAAAGTGCCTGCAAAAGTGCCGTAATAAGATGAGAACCGATGGTCGTGTGGATGAATATTTTAAAATGATTGCCATTCAAGGCGCTTTTCTAGCCTACTTAATTAGTATGTCATTTTTAAATCGCTCCCGTGCTGAAATTTTATATTGGTTGGTTATGATCTCAGCTAGCGCCTACAATTTATATATTTTAAAAGATCAGAATAAATCTAAAGGGTTAGACTTTGAAAAAAAGTAAAGCAATTTCACTCCAGATTATAATTTTTTCAGTTATTTTAATCTTTGGCTTTAGTCTCACAATGATGAACATTTTTGGAATAACACAAGATGTAAGACCTAAAATAAATAACGTCGAACTTTTAAGATTTAAAAATGATGTTGAATTAACCTATGAGCAAAGTCAGAAATTACTGAATTGGAAGCCTAGTGATAATGAAGCCATGTTTGCAGATCGTGTCAACCATGTCGTATCTAAATCTTTAGCACACATAGAATGGGATAAATTTGATGCGCGTAAATATAATCAACTCATACCTATTTGGGAAAATTATTTTCTGTATTTTATGGGAGCATATTCTGGAATACCTGAATATGAACGTTACCACTTTACCGATTATAAAAGAAGTTTGTATCGGGGCGTGGGCATCTGCGGAGATGCATCAATGATAATGTCAGAAGTTTTGAACAAGAATAATATTAATAATAAAATTATCACTTTTCCCGGCCATGTGATTGTATCGGCCCAAATAAACGGAAAAGAACAAATGTATGACCCAGATTTTGGTGTGTCTCTGCCATATTCTAAATACGAAATAAATACCAAACCATCACTGATTATTCAACATTATAAAGAGAAAGGGTATTCTGACAAAGAAATTAATAATTTAGTTAAAAGGTATGGTGGGAAATACCAAGAGTGGCGGGGAGTTCAGCACTTCATGACAAACAAGTATTACTTCGAAAAATTCGCTTATCTAATGAAATGGCCAGCGCCATTAATGTTAATAGGAATTGCTGTATTATTTTTAAAGAGAAGATTAATAAAAGTAGGATAGATGTCCCCTTGGTCATAAAATATAGTTAAAAAATTCACTAGGTCATCCCTCTCTGTTTGACGCTTCTGGTAACTTTAATAACAGTGAATTTTACGCCCACTGGCTTGCACATTTTATTCTTGCTCCACCACCATAAAAATGGAATGTAGTTTGAGTTCTTTTGAGTATTGTTTAGGTACTTTCGTTATCTATCCTCAATTAAAAACATTATGTATTAACTACCCATTCACGTCATTATTTGTTGGTTGTCTATGCTTTACGAAAGAAGTGAATCTTTAATCATTTCTACTTCTAACATTTTAAAACGTTCGATTTAAGGTATAGATCTAGAAAAATCTAAGGTACTGTCACTGCTGTTATTATTATTTATAAAACCTTTATTCAATTTACCTGATGTATCCCCATATTTCTCATCAGTTGTATGTTTGAAAATTAGATTTCAAACTTGTTTTCAATGAAGAATAGTCAGTAATAAATTTCAATGTGAAATTTGAATCTATCTTCAACATTTTAGTATTAATGAGTAAAAGTTTAAAAGCTTATCTTTTAAACGATTAACAAGATTATCTTAGCGAGTAAAATAATAATTTGCAGCGTTTTTGACTTGTTCTAACGGACGATCAAGAATCCAATTTACAGCCATTTTGAGAATACTTTTGATGCTAGTGACAGGCTCTTCACTTTTTAATTGCTGATGGCTAAATACTCACTGTAACCATCCATTTAATAAATAACTCGGAGGTTGCTACTACCCCATAGTTTTGTGTTTGATCTGTAATATTCAATGCTTCCGAATGAGTCTTTTGACCTTGTTTCAAATTTTTTAACTAGTTCATTCGCGCTAAAATGACAAATGCTATCGACTCACCAGTGCATCATTTGGATCATTCTTCCCATTTTATCGATATAAATATTTCTATTCCATATCGCTGTTCTACGTTTATTTTAAATATGCATCGCAGCTCACTATTTGATTTCTATTCATTTACTGAGTCACAGTGCTGATATATTTTTCTTATCAGAACCTATTTGTAAAGTCTTAAACTTTAATCAATGCCCAGAGAATCATAGTAATCGTAAAAACCTAACATTATTGAGTGAATGCAGATTGAATGTAAGCTACAGTTCACGTTAGCATCGAATCGTTTCTTAAATCAGAGTAGTAAAATTGAACATTAATTTGACAATACCTTGCCAAAATAATCATAAAATAAAAGGGGATGTATGAATATAGCTATTCTTTATGTTAATTCCCATCATGAGAATCAAAAGTATATAGCAGAAGCTAATAAGTCTGTTGAGAGCTTCAAAAAGTATCTTCCGGATGCAAAGTACTATTTATACACCGATATAAATGACCCTAAGCCTGAGTTTGTAAACAATTTTGATATGATTCGAGTTACTGATTTTTCTTATCCCGATTTCATGAAAGATCGTGTTCACTTAAATGGACAAATGGTGGCAAAACACAGAGCAATGCTCGAACTCAAAGAAGATGTAGTGATGTATTTGGGTGCTGATACATATGCTTTGAAAGATGCAGTAAGCGATTTACCTAAAATCTTAAAGAGATTTGATATTGCGTTAGCGCACGCGCCGGTAAGGATAAATACAGAATTAGGCAATAGCACTATTCCTGAGGTACCTATTTCATTTCCAGAATATAATTGCGATGTTATTCTGTACAAAAATGATGAAAGCGTTAGGGCTATGTTGAAGGAGTGGCAGCAAAGGTACTTATCCGATGACTTTTCACATCCACATGATCAAGGTACGTTCAGATATCTCCTTTACACTTCAAATTTGCGTTTAGCGACGTTGCCGCCGGAGTACAATTATCGCGGTGATGCTTTTCGTCGGGACACTGTTGTTTTACAAAACAGATTCGTATTGGATGACTATATCAAAGCACCGAAGACGTTTTTTGAAAAAATTATTGAGAAACTTAAGGCCTGATTCTCGTTTTATTTGCTAACTTGATAACTAAAAAATAGATTGAAATACCCGATAATGCAATTTGGATTAATTAAGAAGTTTTTAGCGTTTGGTTCGCTTATTCTTCACAATTCTAAGAATCCAATACACCTTAGTCATTGGATTTTTTTGCCCAGCGTAGCTGGAAAATCAATAAACTTGAAGGATAGTGGGATCACCACCGATAAGTGGAAGATGATCCGAATAAAACGTTGTTTCATAGACTAATGGTGGACTGTGAAGGGAAGCATAGGAAGTTAGAGGCACACAACTAATCGTAACCAGTTTCAGCTGACGTGGTCAACTTAATACGACCACCCCAGTTAAGCTACTTTTTGTAATTCATTGTTTTCTCTTTCAAAGTCATTAACACTTTGGTAATCCAAATATGAATGAAGTCTATGACTGTTGTACCACATGGCCATGTAATTCAAGATATCTTGTTGGGCGTTAAAACGTGTTGAGTAATTACGCCAATTTACCCGCTCTTGCTTTAGACTCCCGAAGAAGCTTTCTGCTACAGCATTGTCCCAACAACAGCCTCTTTTGCTCATGCTTCCGACAAAACCATGGGTCTTGATAAGGCGACGATAAGCTTTGCTGGCATACTGCACACCTTGGTCTGAATGCACAATCAATCCTGCTTTAGGTTGTCGTTGCCATATCGCCATGGTGAATGCGTCGTTCTCCATAGGTATTATCGCTGAACTTGGCGATATCTTTTACCCATTCCAGCATCTCTTGATGCCTTAGGTCGTCAGGTTTATCCGTTTGACGCTTCTGATAACTGTAATAATTATTAGTTTGTACACCTAGCAGCCTGCATATTAAGCGCACAGGCCAGGTCTTTTTATATCGGGTAATAAACGAATACTTCACTTCGTTTCTTTGGCAAAAAATACCGTCGCTTTTTTTAATATCTAACGCTCCATTTCGAGACGTTTGACTTGTCCCTTCAAGGTGCGGATTTCGGCTTGCTCAGGTGTCAGGTTGCCATTACCGCGAAAAGTATGACCATAATCCTCCTCTGCCTCTTTGAGCCAACGACCCAGTATTTGAGCAGTGATACCTAAATTCCTAGCAGCCTCTGTTCGACTGTATTTTTGTTCTACCACCAATGCGATGGCATCCAGTTTAAATTCTTTTGAATATTTCTTACGTGCTGTCATTATCGATCTCCAGTTAAGCTTATTATGTCTTAACTGGGGTGGTCGGATCTATTTAAGCACGTCAAGTAAGTAAACTAACTTAAAGATAAATTATTGTAATTCCGCGTTAATATTAGCGGAAGTCTCGCTTGAGCATATCTTCTTGAAACGTCATCAATGTATCGTCTAATTCTGATATTTTTGCTTTTAAAACCGCCTCATTACCCAAAGTAGGTTTTATTAAAACAGCCTTTTTGAGTTCGTTTCTAGCCTTAATATGAGAAAACTTAGCCTTTATATCGCGTAAGAATGAAGGTTTCCAAGGTTCATATATTGGTGATATTTGTATTGGGTTGTACTCTAAATTTATAGATTCGCACCAGTCCTGCCATTTAAATGACAGGATTTCCTTACGTGTAACTATAGGGATCCATGGAACTCCCAATGCTTCTGCGATGATAGCACCATGCATTGACTCTGTTAATAGAACTTCTGTTTGTTGGATACGTTTAAGGGTTTCATCTACGCTATGCAGAGGATCCAGGTAGCCAAAATCTAAATCGTTGCAGACCGTTTCCCATATGCCAGAGCATTTTATTACACTAGTAATTTGAGGCATGTATGAAAATTTAAAATGTTTTTGCTCCTCAGTTTTAATGAACTTATTAACAAGTACACCGGGGTCTATAATCCCTTTGCTTTTATCAAGTCCTAGTACTTTTGCTGATTTTGGCCCTCTTACACAATATATCTTTACACTATCGTCAAATTCTCTTGGTTTTCCATAACCCACACCTGCTCCTAAAACATATGTGTTTTTTGCGATTGGAAATCGCTCATTTAGCAGTGATCCTATACCGACCAATAGTTCTTTATCAGGCGCATCGTAAACACCGTCTTCTTTCTTTGCACAATCAAAGAAAGAAAGTTCAGTAAAATATTGTGGCCATAACCAAGGATTGATCAAATCGCCAAAGTTGTTGTGTACGTCCCAATAATAGATACCTAGGTCTTTTTTCATTTCCTTCCCTTCAATATAAATTTAAAAATTAGTTTATTATTTAATAAATACTAAATTATAGCTTATTAACATTGCTTTTGAGTTTTTCAAAAAGATTATCTGTTTCCTTATGTTACTGATTAATATAAATAAATCATTCACTTGCTCTTCAACAGACAAGCGTTATTATTGCTCGCCTTTAATTTTATTAAGTAATATTTACTGAAGCTATCTCATTAACAAAGTGCTTGCTTTCATCGCGATTGCGTAAAATTATAGATTTCCATTTTATGCAGCACAGGCTATTCAATATAACGAAAAAGGTCATCAGAAAATACCAAAGTTACAATAAAACTAAATAAGCTTATCCACCTAGCTTAAATCAATTTAGTTACAGTATGGAAATTCGCCAAATTTAAGAATCGATTAGGTATTGTTGTAAGTATTTCTTTGTGTTCCATGAAGGTCAGTCATAATTTTTTAAATTACCAATAAAAATATAAACCATTGTAACCATTCATCTACGTAAATTAATATCCAATTTTTGTATGAACGAGTAATCATAGATTTCGGTGTGGTCACTTTTATTTTTTCGCTATAAGAGGCGGACATAACAATAAAATAGTGGGTTGATTCATTACTACGAATTTTTGAAAGCTAAATCTAAAATAGTTTCGCAATCATTCTCATGGCTATTAAACCAATCTTCACCAGCATATT
>Ga0209712_10003216_pt1 | contig 13269 bp, 17 predicted proteins | sample ArcOceMetagenome_FD_187443 | JGI IMG/M metagenome (GOLD analysis project Ga0209712, IMG submission 187443) | Marine eukaryotic phytoplankton communities from Arctic Ocean - Arctic Ocean - Greenland ARC118M Metagenome (SPAdes) (version 2) | ecosystem: Environmental > Aquatic > Marine > Oceanic...
TACTATGGCTTTTAAAAAACAATATTTGAAATCTAAAGCAGTCTGCAAGGTGACATTTAAGCTATCCAAGGAGCAAGCGCTTTCTGCCCACTCGGTGCGTTTAGTTGGGGATTTTAACGAGTGGGATATTTCATCTGCTCCTATGAAAAAGCTAAAAGATGGTAGTTTTACCACCACTGTTAATTTGGCCAACGACTCGCAATATGAGTTTAGATATTTACTAGATGATAGAGCTTGGGAAAATGATTGGGACGCAGATGCATATATACCTTCATCAGTTGCATCTACTGATAATTCGGTTGTGCAAGTTTAAGCGATTTATTATCGAATACTCAGATTTAAAGGGGCAAACAAAAAGGCCATGACTGAATCAGTCATGGCCTTTATAATTTATATTAATAATATCTTATAAAGCGGCTTCAAGCTCAGGCAATACCTCAAACAAATCGCCAACTAGACCATAATCAGCCACCTGGAATATAGGTGCTTCTTCGTCTTTGTTAATAGCAACAATGACCTTAGAGTCTTTCATACCTGCCAAATGCTGAATTGCGCCAGATATACCTACAGCGATGTATAAGTTAGGTGCAACAATTTTACCTGTTTGGCCTACTTGCATATCGTTTGGAACAAAACCAGCGTCAACTGCAGCTCTTGAAGCGCCCATAGCCGCGCCAAGTTTATCCGCAATACCATCTAGCAATTTGAAATTCTCGCCATTTTGCATGCCACGGCCACCAGAAATGATCACGTCTGCAGCGGTTAATTCTGGTCTTTCAGATTCAGTTAATTCAGCAGAAACAAAAACTGATTTATCTAATGCCTTTACCACTGTACATGCTTCAATTGGTGCTGAATTATCTTCACCGGCTGCATCAAATGTAGCGGTTCTAACTGTAATAACTTTGATACTATCAGTAGATTGAACCGTTGCTATTGCGTTACCTGCATATATTGGACGTAAAAAAGTGTCGGCAGTTTCAACTTTTATGATGTCAGAAATCTGCGCAACATCTAATAAGGCTGCCACTCTCGGCATAAAATTCTTGCCTGTTGTAGTCGCTGCCGCCAATATATGGCTAGCGTCTTTACCAAGCTCAGTCACTAAATCAGCAATATTCTCAGCCATTTGCTGAGCGTATTCAGCGTTATCAGCCAATAATACTTTGCTCACGCCGTCAATTTTAGCGGCCTGTATCGCTACAGCTTCACATCCAGAACCTGCGACTAATAAATGAATGTCACCACCTATTTGTGATGCAGCATGCATAAGTTTGTGGGTTTCTGTTTTAAGCTCTTCGTTGTCATGTTCTGCATATACTAAAATAGCCATTAGATCACCTTCGCTTCATTTCTTAACTTGTCGACCAATTCAGCGACATTCGCCACTTTAATACCACCTTGACGTTGTGCAGGTGGCTCAACTTTTAAAATTTTCACACCTGACGTCAAATCAACACCATAATCAGCCGCAGCCCTAACTTCTAAAGGTTTGCGCTTAGCTTTCATGATATTAGGTAAAGATGCATAACGAGGTTCGTTTAACCTTAAGTCAGTTGTTACCACTGCAGGTAAACTTAGTTCAATCGTTTGCAAACCACCATCAATTTCACGGGTGACTTTAACTTTACCTGCATCTACTAATACTTCAGAAGCAAAAGTGCCTTGAGGCATGCCGGTTAGGGCTGCAAGCATTTGACCGGTTTGGTTATTATCTGAATCAATAGCCTGTTTGCCTAAGATAACTAAGTCAGGCGACTCTTCTTCAACCACTTTTTGTAAAAGCTTGGCGATTTGTAAAGAATCAAGCGACAAATCAGTATCAATTTGTATGCCTCGGTCAGCGCCTAATGCGAGTGAGGTACGAATTTGCTCTTGACAGCTTTTGTTGCCTATTGAAACAACTACAATCTCTGTAGCAACGCCTTTTTCTTTAAGGCGAACCGCTTCTTCTACCGCAATTTCACAGAAGGGGTTAATTGACATTTTTGCGTTGGTTAAATCAACAGCAGTATTGTCTGGTTTAACCCTAACTTTTACGTTGTAATCAATGGCACGTTTTACCGGCACAAGTATTTTCATAGTTCACCCCTACTTACAGGTCTCAAGTTTATAACTTGGGTTTACTAGTAACCCAAATCTGGTTGACGACAATTTACTTTGTGTTGACGTTAACGTCAACTTAGATGTCAATTTACAGTCGGTAGTTATAGCCGACACTTTTAACGCGTATTATATGTCATAGTATATGGGTTATAGGGATTTTTGGATCACCTTATAAGAAAACAACATTATCGATTAAAGTCATGTTAAATATATAGATTTCACCTTTTTTATAAATCACTATATACTTCAAAGCTGTTATTCAGCGGGATTGATATTGTTGCTAATAAAAGTACTATCTGATGTAAAAACAGACATACGCCGACTAAAATATGGTTATGAATAAGGTTCATAACTATTTTTATTATGAATAGTTAAATACATTTTTATGAATAGTTGAAACTAAAAGAGGACATACAAGTGGAACGAGAATCGATGGAGTTTGATGTAGTAATAGTCGGTGCTGGCCCTGCTGGTCTGTCAACTGCGTGTCGGTTGATGCAAATTGCCCAGGAAAAAAACCAAGAGTTGATGGTTTGTGTGGTAGAAAAAGGTTCAGAAGTAGGCGCACACATTTTATCTGGTGCAGTGTTTGAAACCCGTGCTTTGGACGAGTTATTCCCAGATTGGAAAGAAAAAGGTGCGCCTCTTAATACTCCAGTAACCGCAGACGATATTTATTGGCTAAACAATGAAAAGAAAGGGACTAAAATTCCTGGGTTTATGACACCCAAAACTATGCACAACGATGGTAACTATATTGTTAGTATGGGAAATGTTTGTCGCTGGTTAGCTGAGCAAGCTGAAACTCTAGGCGTCGAGATATTTCCTGGATTTGCTGCTTCAGAAGTTCTTTTTAATGAAGATGGTAGTGTTGGTGGTGTTATTACCGGCGATATGGGGCTAGATAAAGAAGGCCAGCCAAAAGATTCGTTTATGCCCGGTATGGAATTAAAGGCAAAATATACTGTATTTGCTGAAGGTTGCCGTGGACATTTAGGTAAACAACTCATTGAAAAGTTTGAGTTAGATAAAGGGCAATCCCCACAACATTACGGTATTGGTTTTAAGGAAATTTGGGACATTGATCCTGCTAAACATCAAGAAGGCTTAGTAGTTCACACTGCTGGGTGGCCCATCACTGACGCAACGGGTGGCTCTTACCTTTACCACGCAGAAAATAACCAAGTGTTAGTTGGATTAATATTAGATTTAAACTATAGCAACACACATTTAAGTCCATTTGACGAATTCCAACGTCTTAAACATCACCCAGTCTTTAAACAATATCTTGAAGGCGGCAAACGTATATCATACGGCGCAAGAGCACTTGCTAAAGGTGGATTTAACTCTTTACCTAAAATGACCTTTCCTGGAGGATTATTGGTAGGTTGTGATGCTGGCACTTTGAATTTTGCAAAAATCAAAGGTAATCATACTGCTATGAAGTCAGGACTTTTAGCGGCAGAGTCACTTATGGAAGTGCTAAGCCAAACAGATGCTGCTGCTTCACAAGAATTAACTAGTTATACCCAGAAATATAAAGATTCTTGGTTGTATGATGAGTTATTTAGATCTCGTAACTTTGGCCCTGCCATGCATAAATTCGGTACTTTTATGGGCGGTGCTTATAATACTCTCGAGCAAAACTGGTTTAAAGGAAACCTGCCGTTTAATTTTAAGGATGATATACCTGACCATGTCAAACTTAAAAAGACTGAAGACTGCATCAGAATTGATTACCCTAAACCTGATGGGGTGTTGAGTTTTGACAAATTGTCTTCGGTATTTTTATCTAATACTAACCATGAAGAAGAACAGCCTTGTCACTTAAAACTGAAAGATAGCACAGTACCTATCACAGTTAATTTGGCACTATATGATGAGCCTGCTCAACGTTATTGCCCCGCAGGAGTTTATGAAATCATCGAAAGCGAACAAGGTGAAAAACAACTGCAGATAAATGGTCAAAACTGTGTGCATTGCAAGACATGTGATATTAAAGATCCGAGTCAAAATATTACTTGGGTTGTACCTGAAGGTGCCGGTGGGCCAAACTATCCAAACATGTGATGTTATTCGTGAGGAATTGTTAAATATTTTATGAACACCGTTCATTATCAAATACATTCAGACTCTCCAGATAAACCTTGGCTTATGTTAGTTCACGGTTTATTTGGAAGTTTGGATAATTTATCGGCATTACGTAGACAATTTACTGAATCATTTCAGGTGGTATCGATAGATTTACCTGATCATGGAAAATCTGCATTTACTCAGGCTTTTAGTTTTGCGCAATATTCTAATCTTATTTCTGAGCTAGTTGACAGTTTAGAGATTAAACAACTCAGCATAGTCGGTCATTCTTTAGGTGGTAAAGTCGCCATGCAACTTGCGCTTAATCAACATGAACTAATTAGTCACTTGATCGTATTGGATATTGCACCGGTTGAATATACTGCACGTCATTTAAATGTGTTTCAAGGTTTGAACAATGTTGTGTTGGCAAATATCACAAGCCGTAAAGAAGCAGATACATCAATCTCAAAATATGTAGAAGATAGTTCAACAAGACAGTTTTTATTAAAAAGTTTGTATAACGAAAACGATATTTGGAAATGGCGTTTCAACATAGAGTTACTACAAAAAGATTACTCAAAATTATCTGCAGCAATAATTTCGGCACAGCCTTATGTCGGCCCAGTGTTATTTATAAAAGGTGAGCTTTCAGATTATTTGCTATCAGAACATAGAGATGCAGTGGTCGAATTGTTTCCTAATAGTCAGTCCAAGATGATAAGTGGCACTGGGCATTGGTTACATGCAGAAAAACCGGAACTCTGTGCTAAATTAATAATGGCATTTTTAAGTAAATAAATATGAGTGCTATTACTCAGGGCAATTTTCATAGTAAAAACTCTATGCTAATATGCGCCAGATTTTAAGGAGTTGACCAAAGTACATGTTAAGTGATCATTATGAGCAAATCGAAGCAATAGGTTTAAACGTTGCGATTGTAGGCCTGTTTTTACTGATGGCATATGTTGTTCATGATGTACTTAAGAAAAATAACGTGCCGCTTATCGGTAAGGTTGTTGTGTATTTTGTTTTGTTTTTAGGTGCCGCAGGATTTATATTTAAAGGCATCATGCAATTGGTTATTGAAGGCTGATTTTTTAAGAGTCTAGCCTTAGTAAACCAAGTTGAATTTATATTTAAGTTGAGGAATGAGTAATAATGGCAAGTGTGGGTCTTTTTTTCGGCAGTGACACTGGCAATACAGAACATATTGCTAAGATGATCCAAAAAGAATTAGGCAAAAACCTAATAGACGTAAAAGATATTGCCAAAAGCAGCAAAGAAGATATCGCTGATTTTGATCTGTTACTTTTCGGTATTCCGACTTGGTATTATGGTGAAGCTCAATGTGATTGGGATGACTTTTTCCCAGAACTTGAATTAATCGATTTTGAAGATAAATTGGTTGCGATTTTTGGCTGTGGTGATCAAGAAGATTATGCCGAATACTTTTTAGATGCTATGGGCATGGTAAGAGATATTGTTGAAGCTAAAGGTGCAATTTTAGTAGGTCAATGGCCTTCAGAAAGTTATGACTTTGAAGCATCTAAAGGGATGGCTGACGAAAACCATTTTGTAGGTTTAGGGATTGATGAAGACCGACAACCCGAACTCACCGAACAAAGGGTGAAAGCTTGGTGTAAACAAATTCATGACGAACTGTGTTTAGCTGAATTAGGTTAAAATTTTAAAAGGAGCTAAGGCTCCTTTTTATTACAGAAAATCGTAAATAGCTTTTAAATCGTAATATCTACCCTATAATGTCCCTACACTTTTATTCATAAGTAATATAATGGATCAAAATAGAGAATTAAAAAAAGCGGGACTCAAAGTCACTCTGCCTCGCTTAAAAATCCTAGAGATTTTACATCTGCCTGAAAATCAACATATCAGCGCTGAGGACGTCTATAAAATTCTAATTGACCATGACGAAGATATTGGTTTAGCGACAGTTTATCGCGTACTCAATCAATTTGATGATGCAGGTATTTTAAATCGTCATCATTTTGAAGGTGGTAAATCAGTTTTTGAAATTAGTCATAAAAATCATCATGATCATCTTGTCTGTTTAAAATGCGGTAAAGTGATTGAGTTTGAAGATGACGTTATCGAAAAGCGCCAAGATGAAGTAGCAGAGCGTCACAATATGAAACTCACCCATCACAGTTTATATCTGTATGGTGAGTGTAAAATAGAATGCGACGAAGATTAATATTTTCAAATCATAAAAAACCGCAATTTTGCGGTTTTTTTTACTTACTTTTTTGTATTAATATTTAACGTCTTATTGTTGTTTAGCTGACTTAATAAATCCAGTTACCAACATAAATTGAGCCGCATAATAACTACTCATTATCCAGTAACTCTCAAACGGAAATGGACTAATGAATTTATTAATAGCAATGAATGAATCCGATATAATAAATAACACAGCCCCCATTACTGCCCAACGCATAGGTAACGACGACTGAACGGCCAGTAACCCCATTGTTGCAATCGCAAGAAAATAGGCCATCACTGGTAACTGTAAATCACCTAAATTAGGTATCAACAACCACACCATTACCAACATATATATTATTAGCAATAAACTGAGTTGCCAACGATTATAGATACCTTGCCAATATGACTTAAATATTATGGCATAACTCAATTGGGCTGATAGAAAAGCGGCGACTCCATAGATAAATAAGTCGAATGCTAATAACAAGTCCCCGCAGGCACTAAAGAACAGAGCCGTCAATAAAATAGACCTTACTTTACTGGATCCTGCATTCAAAGCTGCCCAAGCTAATAAACCGATGGGGATAATTTTAAGAAGCCATAAAAAGTCCATGGCGAAGGCCAGACCAAACATGTACACAAATACAAAGAACAGAAAAGCAATACTCATAATGTTAGACATATTCACTCACTATCAGCGTTTATCCTATGATAAACGCTTGTATGCACTAAATAATAAGTTATTTATTGCTTAATCTTTTACCAAAGGAAATAGCATAAGCAGGTGAACGCATTTGCAACACAGGATCTTTACTTGGTGTAAAACCTGCAGACATCATATTAGGATCGAAGTTAGTATTTTTACATGCGTCACCACCACTAGTTTTAACCGTCACTGTGCCAAGTGCAACTTGAGGGCGTTCACTAGGCCACTGCTGTGACGGATCAATATCGCTATCTTCGGCCTGACCAAGGCTCGCCATAATTGTAAAACTTACAGTCTCCTCTTTAAGTTGTTGAGCAAAAGTATCGGCTAAAAATTCAGTAGGCATTTTAGCTGCCTGTTCTTTTTCTAATGTTTTCACACCTAAACTGGGCTGAATGTCCCATCGAAATTTTGTGTTCTGAGCATTTGTCTTACCGTAATAAAATGTATGAATACCAAAAAATGCTGTATTGGCAAACGATGCTGGCGTCTTAGCGGTTTGATTCCACTTGACATTAGCTTGCACACTTGGATTCTGTTGGATAAAAGCCATCGTTTTAGCAGGGTCAACTTTGCCATCTTCATCAGGCAGTAATGTAGATAAAAATCCAAGGAAAGTTTCAGGATCTTTGCCCGCAAACACTGGGAAATTGTTGCCAGTGAAAGTATGTAAAGAGCCATTAGGAAGTTTAATTTGCATACCCATACCACGAGTGCCTGGTGCTTTTTCATCACTACTAGGATTAGCACCACCTAATGAAAAACGCATAGATACAGGTAATTCACCATTGGATAACAGGGCGGCTCCTGCAAAGTGCTCATTTGGAGATGGAATAAACGTTCCGGATGCACACATTCCTTTTGCATGTGCTTTTCTAAAACCAGGATATTTACCACCTAATTTTTCAAACATTTCCACTAAATCAATTGCTTGAACTTCTTTATCATTCGCAACTGCATTTGAATTAACAGCGGAACCTGCAATTAGAAAACAAGCAGTAATACTTGAAGTGATGAGGGTATGTTTCATTTTATTCCTTAAACTTATTGTTATATTTGTGCCTAATAGCACGAAAATAGGGCGAACACAGTGCCGTTACAAAACAGTATTATAACTTACAACAAACCCTAGTTTAGGGCTAGCTATGCTGTAATATACTATTTATCAATACCCCAGTGGTTCCAATACTTTATACTCAAGATTAATCATTTTAGATATCGTCACTAGCCACTTGCCCAAGTTTTCATTTCAAAATATGTCGATTAATTTTCTTTTCCAAGCGAGCGCTCAATAACATATAAAAACCTACTGATACCTTTATTACGACTTACCCAACAATTTCTTTAAGCGCCCTTACATGTGCGTTATACGCATCGAGACCCTTTGTCGTTAGTGACAACCAAGTGTGTTGCCTACCATCTCGGGCCACTTTATTTAGAAATAGATAATCTGCATCAGACAGTGCTTTAATGTGTTTTGACAAAACTGAATCACTTACCGCCAAATGTTTTTTAACTAAAGCAAACTCCATTTCAGCTAAAGGTTCTAACAAAGCACAAATCATCAAACGATTAGGAGCATGAATTAGAGTATCAAACTTAACTTTCTTCATGTTCTGCTTCATTAGAGACAACTTGGGATAAGGGAAAACGATGTCCTGCATAAATAAGTAAAACAACTGTTAATAGCGGTACTCCATAAAATCCAAGTGGATAAGTGACATTATATAAAAACAACTGAATTTCATCAGAAAAAACACCAAAACAAAGTCCAATAAAGGCTGCAAGGTAAGTCACTTTGTTGTTAGGAAACATTTGAATTTTTATGCCCTTTGTTTTCAAATATAAATACCATAATCCCCACCCCCCAAAAAATGTCAAAAATAGTATTGGTTCTAGAATGTCATCAACTTTAAACATTCTGCCAATCAAATCAAAATATATAAACCAAGTCGCTACTAACGAAAAGATAAGATTTAACCAAATTGGCATACGCGCTAGGTCAGATGTTTTCCTTTTTTGTTGTTCTATAACTTTAAGTGCCAATCTGGCCTTTTGAATATCTACCTTTTGAGTTTCATTAACCATGTGATCCCCTACTCACCTCAAATTTGAAATTAATATACCGCATAGATTCCGCAGTGGAAAGCTTTAAGATTCCACTTCGGAAAACAATGGTATTACTAAAACGGAAAGACCTATTAATTTATTTTATAATTAGTAGATTAATGTATGTATGGGTAAATCGAAATTAAGACTATGACACGTTAAAATAGATAAATACTCGTTTGAATTTTTTACAAGCATCTCATTATAATATTTGTGCGTTCAGAAAACTCTCTGTCTTGATGGTTGATGTTTTTGACATGGCAAATGGCAAACAATCATCGATATAGAATGTTCAATTTTTAGCATAACTATTAATTTGAATGATTATTTTAACTCAATGAAAAACATAGAAAATCGCTATATATTGAATCGTTCAGTGATAGTGTTTAACTTTAATCTATCCTAACAAATTACTTAAGGCTTATATGAATTTTGCAGAATTTGCAGCATCACGAAAGAGCGTTAGAGGTTTTAAAGATAAAGCTGTTTCAAAACAACTTGTCGATGCCGTAATAAATACCGCTAAATGGGCGCCGTCTTCTTACAATACCCAGACCTGGCGTGTGCATGCTGTTACGGGTGATGTACTTGATAAAATTCGTGATGATAATACTAAAAATACACTTGCTGGTAAGCCACATGTACGAGATTTTCCGTACAAAGAAGATTACGAGGGTATACACAGACAACGACAAATTGATGTAGCAATTCAACTGTTTGAAGTAATGGGTATCACCAGAGAAGACAAAGAAAAACGTATGGAATGGATGATGAGAGGTTTTCGTCAGTTTGATGCACCAGTTTCTCTTGTTCTTACCTATGATAAGACGCTAGAACCTGCTGGCATAACTCAGTTTGGTTTGGGTTCCTTGGCTTATGGGATTGTTTTGGCAGCATGGGATCTTGGTCTGGGATGCGTGATTAATGGTCAAGGAATTATGCAATCAGATGTCGTTCATAAACATGCAAACATACCTGATGATGAAGCCATTATGATTTGTATTGCGATGGGGTACCCAGATGACAAATTTGAAGCGAATAACGTGCGTTCAGTGCGTGCTGATAATAAGGATTTTGTGAGTTATCACGGATTTTAAGTGTGAAATTAACTGAGATATAATTTTGTTAATACAATGAGAACACATCATTAGAAAATTTCGGCTCTTTGGTTTCCTTAATCTTAGCTAGATTTACACATATCTTGATATCTTTATTAATATTCTAAAGGTCCGATTTTTTTATCAGTAAGTTAACTATTTAACCAATAGAAAATGCATCTTCGGTAGTCAAACAACGTAAATTGGTTACGACCACCGTCGAGATTTATCCATGTCGCTTGCCTTAGCTTCAATCCACTTATCGCCTTCTGTGGTTGTTTCTTTTTTCCAAAAAGGGGCCTGTGTTTTTAAAAAATCCATAATAAATTCATTCGCGTGATACGCAGATTGACGATGTTGACTAGTTACACCAACAAATACAATTTGCTCAGATACCTGAAGTTGACCAATACGGTGGATAATCGACACACTACCTAGTTGCCACTTAGCTCTAGCTTTATCAACTATATTTATTAAAACTTTTTCAGTCATCGCTGGATAATGTTCTAAAAATAAACCGCTAACGGATTGTTGTAAATTCATATCCCTAACCAAACCAACAAATGTGACTAATGCACCATCACTGTTGTTACTGTCTCTTAATTTTTGGTATTGGTGAGCAAAATCGAAATCCTCGGATTGCACACAGATCTGCGTAAAATGGCTCATAGTATTAGTTAACCACCGGTTACAGGAGGAAAAAAAGCGATTTCGTCGGCGTCATTTAATACAGTATCATCGTTTGTTATCTCTTGATTAACAGCAACCAAAGCTTTGCCATAAGCCAAATATTCGTTCCAGACTTCACCTTTTGCCTGCAATAAACTACGTAACTTCGCAACAGTGTTTAGCTGCTTGCCACTTTGAATTATTTCAATTTCTAGGCTTTCGGTTTTAATGATTTCTTTAAGTTGACCAAAAAAAAGAATTTTTAACATGCCCAATCACCACTTTTACCGCCTTGTTTGCTCAGCACCTTGATATCACTGATTTGCATATGTGGATCAACGGCCTTACACATATCAAATAATGTCAACGCAGCCACAGACACTGCTGTAAGTGCTTCCATTTCAACGCCTGTTTGCCCCGCTAGTTTGCATAGAGCTTGAATTCGGATTTTATTTTCATCATCTAAGATTTGAAAATCAATCTGAACTTTAGATAACATCAAGGGATGACATAAAGGAATAAGATCACTGCACTTTTTTGCACCTTGAATTCCTGCAATACGGGCTATGGACAACACATCACCTTTAACATGGGTGTTATCTTTTAACATAGTAAACGCTTTAGCAGACATGGATATATAACCTTCAGCCACTGCTTGTCGTTGGGTGATCTGTTTATCAGTAACATCCACCATATTGGCTTTCCCATGTTCGTTTACATGGGTCAAAACAGCGCTTAGATTTTGCATATTTAGGTTTATCCTCTACTCGTGCATTCGGCATCTGTGTCTTTCAAATGCACCACAAAATTACACGGGCGATGTGTCGAGTCCAACTGCTGTTGTAAAATCCCATTCCATGCGGTTTTACAGGCTCCGGTAGAGCCAGGCATACAAAAGATTGCAGTGTTATTGGCCATGCCTCCAAGCGCTCTTGATTGTACGGTTGATGTGCCAATTTCTAAGTAAGAAACATGCCTGAATAACTCACCAAAACCTTCAATCTGTTTTTCAAACAAAGGCAACATAGCTTCAGGGGTGGTATCTCTTGCGGTAAATCCGGTTCCGCCTGTCACCAGCACAACTTGAATATCATCTGACGCTATCCAGTTAGATACCACTGCTCTAATCTGAAACTTGTCATCTATCACAATACTTTTATGTATTACATTATGGCCATCTGCGATAGCAGCCTGATTTAGATATTGGCCAGATGTATCATTATCTACAGTGCGCGTATCCGACACAGTCAAGACTGCGATATTGAGAGCTTGTTTGGTTGTTGAGTTATTCACTGTCATTTAGATGCCTTTTTTCTGTACCTTGGTAAAGGGTTTTTGCTCTGTGCAGCGATGCTGCCATTGCACAGGGGTGTTAATATTGTCTAATTGTGTATTTTTCAAAGGTTGTATTTGTAAACCTTGTAACGAATTTAGCATCATCTTTACTGAATACTGATTCAGTTTAGGCTTTGTCGCTTTATCTTCAGAATGGTACTTAAGTACTGTAGCTAGATATTTAGTTACGTTAAGCGATAGAGGGATATATAGCGGTAAAAAACAATTTTCAAAAGAACATAAACAAGAATTATTTCTGCCCATTTTAAGTATATATTCAAAATCTTCCGAGCATAAATTAGGCATATCTACCGCTACCACCAACAATTCACTGATATGGGGTTGATACTTTTCAATATGAGTTATTGCGGCGTGTATACCCGACAAAGGACCACAATGTGGAATAACATCGTCAATCCCTTTTTGATGCTGAGAACCGCTAATAAAGATATTGTTATCACACATCAAGGCCAATTGATGATGACAATGTTCAAGTAACGACTGCTGGCTATCGGGCAATGTTAAAAAACTCTTATCTGTACCCATTCTACTTGATTTTCCGCCAGCTAAAATCACTCCCGCTAACATTGATTTAGTCTATTAAAAAAGCGCATTTTTCTCATCCACCACCCCCCTAGCCGCCTAACATGGCTAGATGTTTAGTGGCACCTGTGAAACCATCTTGTAACCAATGAGTCGCTTCTTTGTTACCTAACAAGTCAACTAGTTTTGCTTGTAATTCGTTGCTATCAGCAGATTGTAACGCGGGACGAATATCCAAACCTTGGTCGGCAAACAAACATAAATGTAATTTACCAGTGGCAGAAATTCTTAATCGATTACAGGTTGCACAAAAGTCTTTGCTGTAAGGCATAATCAAGCCTATTTTCCCTTGAAAATCAGGATGAAAAAATTCTTGTGCAGGCCCTGCAGCTTTATCACGGATAA
>Ga0209712_10003219_pt1 | contig 13260 bp, 4 predicted proteins | sample ArcOceMetagenome_FD_187443 | JGI IMG/M metagenome (GOLD analysis project Ga0209712, IMG submission 187443) | Marine eukaryotic phytoplankton communities from Arctic Ocean - Arctic Ocean - Greenland ARC118M Metagenome (SPAdes) (version 2) | ecosystem: Environmental > Aquatic > Marine > Oceanic...
TGGTGTGTCGGCACTGGTATGCGTAATACTCACCTGCGTGCTGTTGCTCCCACTGTTAGTAATAGTAAGCTTAGTGGGAATGTTTCGCCAGGAATAGAACCCTGGGCTGCAAATGTATTCACGGAACAAGGGGCAAATGGAACTTTCATTAGAAAGAATCCTACATTAGTTAAACTATTAAGAAAACTTAAGATAAACAATGAAAAAACGTGGAGTAAAATACTGGCTGACGGAGGCAGTGTCCAAGATATCGTGGAGCTTGATAATATTACTGTGGGCCACGACATACCTGCTAAAGAAGTATTTAAAACGTTTAAGGAAATTAATCAGCTGGAATTAGTTAATCAAGCTGGGTTGAGGCAACAATATATAGATCAGTCAGTTAGTTTAAACTTAGCTTTTCCTTCTACCGCTACGCCAAAGTGGTTGAACAAAGTTCATTTCGATGCTTGGAAAAAAGGTGTTAAAACTTTATATTACACTAGGACTGAAAGCGTTCTACGTGGTGATATTGCTCAGCAAGCAATGGATGATAGTTGTTTAAGTTGTGATGGCTAAAGGCTAAAAGTTATGACTTTATGCTATACATATAAATAAAAAAACGCCTCTAAAATTAATTAGGGGCGTTTTCTATTTAAGGAATTTTGAGTATGGTGCTCATTTTTCTATTCCTCTAATCGTTCTACTAATCTGTCTAAAGCTTTTTTCCTTGCATTTTTTCCTAAGCTAAGGATATAATCTTTTTGCTCTTGAGTTAAAGACCTATAAACTTTTTCTCTATTTAATAATTTCTTATCAGTAGCTATTCTTCTATTAAGCTTAGTCTCTTCTTTCTTTTCACTTTTCTTTTTATTTGAAAGCTGCCCTTTAATTAAATCATCTTCTTCATTTTTAGCATTAACATCCCAAGACCTAAACCCTAAAGATAACGCTAATCTTTGATATATAGTATTACGTTCGTCAAGCATCTCTGATACACTCTGAATTTCTGCATACATACGATCTAAGGGTATATTTGCTGCGCCAGCGGCTAAACTACCTAGAACAGAATAAGTAGGGCTTAAATTCAATCTTCCATTAGCGGTTAAATCAAATCCTCTTTCTTCCATTAACTTCCTTCCATATTTTTCACCAGTTAAAGCGCTATATATTTTTTTAAGCTTAGATCCAATTGGAGGAGATAGGTTAGCTACTTGTAAAACAGTATAAGCTTGATCGCCCTTAAAGCCTTTATCTTTTTGCTTAAAGTATTCCATTATAGTATTTTTAATTTGAGCTACAACAGCTCCTCTAACCCCCATACCTCTTAACAAAGAGTCAACGCTACCGTTAGTTATTCTTCTTAATTTGTCAGCTTTACTTAAATCCAGTAATTCATCATCTTCCTCTTCTTTAAATCCAGGTATTAACGCGAATAACGCTGCAGATAAACTGTTAAATATAACGTTTTGTATTGCTCCGTAGTACATTATTTTACTAAAGTTAGAAAAGTCACTTTGTAACATAGATGTAGTACCAGGTACTTGACGCCTTTTTATAATATCTAAAGCGCTTCTTTTCATTATCCTAGAGTATTGCTGAGTTGTATTTTGGAAAGCTAAAACTAACCTACCTAATATACTAGCTTGCTCCATAGAAACTAATGACGGATCACTTGATTGCTGCGATTGATCTGACACTTCAATAAAATCTAAAAACGCTTTATCTTCTGCTTGCTTTTCTGTATATACGCTATTACCTTCAGCGTCTTTCTGTTTTAAGTATGTATTAATTCTATTTCTATAAAACGTTGCGCCACCAGAAGAAATTGCAAAACTATCCGCTATTTGTGTAGGCGTGAATCCTTTCTTTAGTAACCAGCTCAATGCTGCTACAGCTTTGTTTTTAGAATTTGCCGCTGCGTTTGCAATCTCAGCTTCGTTAACATCTGCTCTTAATCCACCTCTACGTTGCTTTAATTTAGCTGAATTAAATAATGTAGAAAAATCTGCCCAATACTGCTTTTGATTTGCGAATGCCGCAGCAGCTTTAACCGGATTATTGTCAGACCAGTTTAAAAAGTTAGTAGTTGAAAGTAATTGCAACAATGCTGATCTACGATTAAAAAACATGATAGCTCCAATAGAGTTGTTTAACCAGTTATTCCATCTATTAACTTGACCATTTGAACCGGAAGGCCTGTTGGTACCGTTTTTCATCCTATACAAAACATCTTCTAAAGCCTCTTTATGTCTTTTACCATATAAAGCTTCTATCTTGTTAAAGTTTTCTTCGCTAAATATTTCATCTACATTTTCGATCCACTGAGCTAAGTATGCTTTTCTACCGCCTTTTTCAGTTAAATTGTTTATATCTGATAATATAGTACCTACATCCCAATGCTCGCTTGGTTTTAGCCATTCATTACTTTTAGATATTGTTACTAAAGCATTTGCATATATAGCTAACTCAGGGTTACCTGCTACATAAGCAACTAAAGCGTCAACTTCTTGTTTATTCAAACCAGGAACTGTAAAACCTGCTTTATCCCATAAGTAAACCCTAACCGCTTGATCATTAGTATAATCTTTGGTAGGTATTAATTTACCCATGTTTTTGGCAATATCAGGCATAGCTTTATTCAAAGCTTTAAAATCATTTTTAGTTGTTTGCTTTGCCACGTCAATAGCGGCAATACCTTCAGTATAAGGTCTTATTAAGTTTTTTTCGAACCAAGCCATATCTTGAGTTCCATCTTTTCCTTTACCTGCAAACGTGTAGCTAGTAAGTAATCTAAAATCCTCGGCAGACGAAGGTAAGTAAAACTTGTATTTACCAATATTAGCACCCATTCTTTTAGCTACTATTTTAGAGAAGTTAACATCAGCAGCAATGCCTTTGTTTCGTTCAATCATATTGTTAAAGTCCTTAGTTAAACTTAGACTCTGGAAACTTGAAGAATTATCTTTAGCTTTTTGATTAGCCTTGTTTGATTCAGCTAACTCTTCAGCTTTTATTATTTGATTAACAACCTCATTTACTTCTTGCTTGCCTTGCTTAGATATTAGTTCTCCGTTTAATGCAAAAATATTATCACTAATTTTTTGTTTTACAGCAGCCATTCTAGATTTACCAAGAGTACTGGTTTTACCAAATAGCTTATCCTGCGCTTCAGAAATAAACCTAGAATTTAAAACAATACCAAATCCGTTTGCTATTTTATTTAATCTAAGGTTAAAAATATTGTCAGCCACTTTCTTAGAGGTATCTTTTTCAAGTACACTTATTACGTTTTCAGCCACAGCTTCAGCTAATTCTATTCCGGTTTGACCCATAGATTGCTGGTGTTCACCCATAATTTGCAGTGAACTTGCTATATTCTGATCTTTTTGAAACTGCGAAAGATTTTCCAGTTCTTTTCTTTTCGCTGGTTTCTTTTTCTTGTTTGTTTCTATTATAGATGCTTTAGCTTCATTCCAATTGCTATGGTCTTTATTTATTTTAAGCTGACCTCTTGCCGGCTCACCCTGAACAACTTTCATGCCCGATTTTATAGAGTAGTATCCTCTACCTTCGGAATCAATATACGGTGCTTGGTTAGGTACAATTTCAAGTCCAATTACGTGAGCTAAACCTTTTAGACCGGCATCGTTATTATTATTAGTTTCCAACCACCTTAAGTAACCTGCGAAAGATTTATTTGCAGCTTCTTTATTAGGCTGACTTGCAACAACTTCTTTAGCTAAAATATTTAAGTAATTAAAAAGTAAAATATTAGCTTCTTTTGCCAATCTTGTTTTGTTACCTATTTCACTGTTACTAAATTCATTTAATAAAAAGGATGCATCAGCACTAGACGCGGTCATAAACTCTCTAACAGCGTTCATAGCAGGCGAGTTTCCGGAATATACCGTAACATTACCTAAAACTGGCATCAATAAATCAAGAGCTTTTTGAGCTTCAGGTGACACTTTTGATTTTCTTTTTAAGTTAGCTAATACTTTGGCCTTTGGGTTAGGTGTTCTAAAAGTAGCTCCTAAGAAATTTAATCCTTTTACTTTAGAAATAGCTGGGTCTACTAATTTTGAAATACCTTCCCAAAAACCTGCTAATTGTTTTTCCGCTATAGCAGCCAAGTTTGCAGTATCATTATTTAAAAACCCTTTACCGTATGCTTCTATTCCCTCTTTAAAGTAAGGGAATTTATCAATCATTTCCTTTGCGTTTTTAGTATATTGAGTTCTAACAGCTCCGTCTGTTTTGGTAAACAATCTTTCAAAGTTTTCCTTCCATATTCTAGCAGCGTCTTCGTGCTCAGGATTTTCTTTCCAATCATTAAATGCAGGAGAGGATTGATCGTAGTTATTATTGTCTAAAATATCAACTGCGTTTAAAAGCTGTTTTTTCGTTATACTATATTTAACGTCACCTCTTTCCATTTGTTGATCAAGAATGTCTTCAAATTGTTCTGTAATAAGAACACCTAATGCTTCTTGATTTGCTTTCAATGCTTGTGTAATAGGACCGTTTGTTTGAAGATCCTGGCTAATCATATCAAAAGCAATTTCCTCACCCATAGCTTTAGCTAGAGAGTTTTTTCTACCAGGAATAGGCTTACCATCAGGTCCAATAATTTTACTTATAAAGAATTCATCAGAAATCTCTTGAGCAATATTTGGTAGTCTACGCTGAATGTCAGCACCAGACGTTTTACCTTTTGATCCTGTGGATGTTTTTTCTCCATCAATGTCATCTGAAGCTTTCCACACGTCACTATTAACAAACTTAGGTATAAAAACATTGTCCCCAAAAGAGGTTTCAACTTTTTCTCCTTTTGCATTAAGCATGTATTTCCCTCCTACAGACTTTTGAACACCCTCAGGCATAAAAGTAAGTAAATAAGTAGTAGTCATGTTCTCCAGGATAGCCTTTTTATTAGCTTTAAGGTAGTCTTGTATCTCGTTGTTCTTAATACCACCCATCTCTTTTTTAAACGTGATGTCAGCTTGTTTTCCAATTTCTTTTCTAATCTCTGCAATGATAGGTGTGACAGAAGCATTCTTACTTATAACGGCATCGGATCTAGATTTTAAAACTCTAACTGTAGATATTACTTTTTCTTTTACTGCTTTTAATCCATCTACACTTAATACCTTTTGCTGAATAAGATTTTTGTATTTACTCTCAGCAACAACAACATTTTCACTATCATAAGAAGTATCAGCTGTAACTCCTTTAGCTTCTGATACGTCCTCATCAAACTGAGAATCTGTTACTTTACCTGTATTCAAAGCACCTTTCATTCTATTGTTTAACTGAGCCATTAAATAACCGAACAAAGAGTCGTTCTGCTTTGGATCAAATTTAGCAATATAAGGTAACATATTAGCTATGGTTTCACTAACCATATTATCTACGTTAAATCCAGGTAATGAATTAAGATTAACAATATTACCTTTTTTAGTTTTAAATACTAATGACTTAGACTTTATAAAACCTCTTAATATAGTATATATTTTAGGATTATCTTTGTTAAACCCGTCTGGGTTATTACCTATATCGTCAAGTTCTTTTTTAGATTTAGCTGTAACTTCTTTTAGTTCTTGGTTACTTTTTCTAGTAGGCTTTGGTTTTGACTTAGCTACTGGTTTTGCTTTTTGATTTACCGCAGACTTATCAAATAATACAATGTTCTCCGTATCTTTACCGGATCTTAAATCAGTGTCTGTAAATCTAGATGCTTTAATACCTTTTTCAGCAAGAGCCTCGTTTAGCTTACTTAAATCTTCCTTAGTAAAAGCATTGTCAAATCTGGCATCTATTAGCTCATATAAACGAGAATCATCTATTGTCCAGCCTTCTACTCTAGGCTGTATACCTAGCTCTCTAATAACTTCAAAAACCCGTGCTTCAGTTGTAATATCAGCTTCGTTTAATTTAAAACTACGCACTTTTCCATTGCTTCCTTTAGCGTATTCGCTTGCTTGAGCCTTGTCTTCTGAAAAGTAAATGTTACCATTTATGTCATTTACGGTTTTAACCGCTCCTCCGTGAAATACTTCAATCTCCTTTTCAGGATCTTTAGATATAACCGTTGCTTCTTTTTGAGCTCTTGCAAGTTTACCCTCTATGTTAGCTTTTTGCTGTTCGTAAACATCAAAATCAATTTCACCATCATCGTATTCATTTTCAAGTTGCTCTAACTGTTGGCTAAACTTAGTAATACTTAAGCTATCTTTTGTTGACTTATCATCTTCGTTATTAACAGCAGTTTTAACTATAGGATCTTGTACTGTTTTTCCTCCGAAGTGACTAGCTTTATTGTAGTCTTTTACAAAGCGGTACGCGCTATCTCCAGTCTGTAACTGAGCTTTAGCTGGTAAAAACTTATTAGCAAAAAACTTAATTCTATCTACTGTGCTTTCTGTTACTTTTTGACCGTCAGCCAATACATCAGACATAGCGTTCATAGCCTCCTCGTAGTAGTCTTTTTCCTTTACAAGTTCTCCTTCAATGTTTTTACTAGCATAGCTTTCGTCAATTCTAAACTTAACTTTAGCATATAGATCAGGTTGATTTTTTTGTAAGTATGATAACAAGCTTTCACCTGCTGCATTTATATTATCTTGATTATTCTTAAAGTTTTCTTTAGCGTACTTATGTAAAACTTCATGTGCAAAAATTCCTGTTCTCCTATTTTTAATAGAAGATTCCATGTTAATTATAATTTGATTACTTCCTTTTATTGCTCCCCCCTCAAAATCTCCATCTTTTATAAGATTCCTAAGCGTTTTTTTATCACCGGCTTGTGCAGGCTTGTCTAATTTTCCAGGGTTATTCTTTTCATAAAAATCAATGAGATCTTGCTTAGTTTCTGCAACAATAAATTCAACATCTAAACCTATATCGTCTGCAAACTTTTGAGCGTTTGTTTGCCCTTTTAGTATCCTTGCTTTATAAGTTTTATTAACGTAATTATTTAAAGCCTTATCGTTTATTTCTTTTGTAGTAGGTTCTTTTGCTCCTTCTTTTTTATTTTCTTTTAACAATACAATAGCTTCGTCAACTTCAGCTTGTTTTGCTTCAGGTGATAAATTACCAAAACTGTTTACTACATATTGATTGCTTTCAGCAAGCATTTTGCCTCTGTAAAGTTTATAGCCCGTTGAGCTATCCAAAGAAACACCTTGCACGGCTGCGTTTTTTCTAGCAGCTTCCATGTCTGTCTCGTTGGTTAAGATTTGTTCTCTTTCCCCCGCTAGCTTATTAAACTCACCTCTTAGTACTTTTTCTATACCAGCTAACTGACTAGCTTTAATATTAGGATTAGCATAAGCATCAATTAATCTTTTGTTTATCTTACGTATTTTTCTGTTTACCTCACCTACCGCTTTTAAAGCCTCTGGAGATAAATCCGCACCTACTTTAAATAGAACTCCGTCCTCTAAAGCTTGTCCCTGTGTTATTAAATCATCTACAGTTTGTTGTGCTTCTGTAGGCAAAATCGCGCTTGCTAGAGCTGGATCAGATGGTCCTTCAATTTTTAATTTTGTTAATTCTCGTAATTTATTAGTTATACTAAATAGCTCATCAACTTCTGCTTTATTTGCTAATTCACTTACTATAGCTTGCTTAACACCTTTAAATGCCATAGCCGCTCCAATACCACCACCCATTAGAGCTCCTTGAGCAAAACTCTCAAGACCACCTTCAAAATAGTTTTTATCTTCTCCTAAAATATGAATATCACCAAAGTTTGTAACTAATGTAGTAGCAAATTCAGAACCACCTTCTACTCTAAAACCATTCACTAAAGTCTTACCAACGAACTCAAATCCTTCTTTTACTGTTTGAGGAGGTAGTATTTTAATACCGTCTTTCAAACCTTTCAAAAGTCTCATTGTACCTATTTTCTCAAAAGCTACTTCAGCTATACCCGCTACTGCTTGATTACTCAATATTCTCCAGTCTGGTATATTAAGAAGTTCCGAGTCTTTACCCATTTGAGTTTCAATAGAAGCACGTTCTAATTGATCCATTTCAGGATTATCTGCTAACAGCTTATTATTGTTGACCATTCTTTCAGCAGCATCTTTTTGCTTAATAGCCATCCCCATACCAGATCCACCAGCACCAGATAAAAAGAACAAGGGCATAGCCGCAGGTCCTGTCATTGCCATACCTAAAGAAGGTAATAAATTAGGTAAGGATCCAGCAACCCATCTACCAGCGTCACTAATACTACCTATGTTGTCAACAGTTATTGCTCTTTGAAAATTTTCCATTTCTTTTTGCATATCACCACCTAATGAAACTAAACCAAAGTTCTGTTCCACTTGAGTAGATAACTTAACTCCACTTGACATTTTTGCTAAAGCGTAAGGATCTCTAAGTAAAGCTAATTGCGCAATGCTATACGCAACATCTGTTCCCATTGACTTAGTAGCCGATGAGAGTTGTTCTAGTCTATCGTAGTTCCTATTAAAATCATCAATAGCATAAGGAACAGCCTTTTCTCTATCCGCCACCCCAGAGGCTTCCAATGTAGCTTGAGCTATTTGCAATTCATTCTGTTGCTTCAAATATGATGACTGCAACTCAAATGCTTGTAAGTAGTTTTCTTTACTTTTAGTTTTATCGTAATTATCTATAGCTACTTCTAGTTCGTCTCTTGTTTTAAATAGAGTAGCAGCGTTATCTTTAAAGTTAGATATTTTTTCCTCATCTTCGGAAGCTAATGCTAATATGGCTGTTCTATCAGAAGGAGCTAAGCCACTAACGTACTCAGAAGATTTATCTAAAGCATATTGCTTTTTACGCTCGTTGTCGTACAGGGATATTTCAAAATCATCAACGTCTTTTACAAACCCCTCTTTTTGCCAGTTTTTATATGCTTCAAATTCTTCAGCGCTATTAAAGTCTTCTTTTGTAGATTGTTTTTTTAGTTTTTTAACTCCGCTCCCTTTATAAAACCTCGCTTCTTCCGGTCCCATTAGTCCAGACTCTCGGTACTCTTTAAACGTCATTGTATCTGTTCTAGCATCTTCCTCCTGGAACTTCTTTAACCTTTCAGTCTTTATGCTAGCATTCAGTTCGTCTCTAGTTAAGTCTGGAGCTTTTATTTGTTCAACATAGTTTTCATACGTTGAAGATTCCTTACTAGCGTTTTGACTTACGTAATTTGAATCACCGTTTTTTTCTATATATCTATTGATTAGCTCTGCAGATTCCGCTAAATCCTCTTTGCTTTGATTTTTACCAACTTTAATAGCTGAAAGAAGATCTACTAAAACACCTAATTCCGGATCAGCTTTATCTACTCTAGACAATGATACTGCATCAAGACTACCTAAAGCGGTAGCTTGCTCAACAGTTATTCCTAACCTGGAAAGCTTTTTGTTTAAGAAAGGAGCTATATCTTCCTCACTTCCTTTGCTTAATTCTTCTGCGGTAACATAGTATTTAGGATCAGTCTTTGGTAATTCCGAAGAAGTATCGTCCAAGTCTAATACCGTACCCATTGGTGTTGTTTGGTTGTTTGGCAGAGCATTTACACCCGCTGCGCTGCCTGTTGTATTTCCCGGATCTTCAGTTATAAGTTCCATTCCTGTTTCTTCTATAAGCTCTTCGAGTGATACATTAGATTCAAGTGCAATTTGTTTTAATTCTTCTTCAGTTATTACTTTCCCTGTGCTGATTTGACGGTAGTCGCTCATAATTGTTTTTTTATTGTAATAGTTATTTAGTTAGGTACTTTTCTTATAACACTGTCGCCGGCTAAAGCTCTCCATGCTTTCTCGTTTAAAGTGTACTGTTTAGTTTTATCATTGTATAAATACATTTTTATTTGTGACTTAGGGTCATCTTTAATAGAATCCGGTTCATACATATTGCCTCCGAGGGCGTTTTTCTTTACCACTTCCACGTCATTTCCGTCTGCGTCCTTTATAGTCTCTTTCATAAGAGCTCCTTTAACCACTGACTTTTTTGAAATCATAAAATCTTTTTTAGACGTCCCTGTTCTATTAAACTTCATGCCATTGAATTCAACTAAATCCAGTCCACCATCAGTTTTTCCCTTAGCTAATTGAGCTAAAGCATTACTAGATGCAAAGTAAGTTTGTTTTTTTTCTTCAGGCTTCGCGTACCCTATGGCAACACCAAATTGATTTTTAGCATCTGCTATGGCTTTATCTTTGTAGTGTTGTTGAATTTTACCTAAAACAACATCACGCCCTTCTTTTTCCACAGCTTCTTTCATAGTAGTACCATTCCCTAATCTATCTTGCCATATACTATTGGCATAAGAGTAATTACCGGGCACGTCGAGTAGGCTAGAGCTTAACTTAGAAACTGCTCTATTAGCTTCAGCTTCGTCTAATATATACAAATCCATCGGCTTTCCTGATCTATCAAAGCCTCCGGATTTTGTCATTTTCCCAGAACCTATCATTGCATCAATGCTTGTTTTGTCATTAAGACCTAAAGCGGCTTGATAAGTTTTTATATCAGGTGCATCATCCTGAACTGTTTTAAACAATGTTTGGTTAGGGTTGGATTTTAAACCGTTGGTTATATTTGATATATTAAGCTTGTAAGTGTCCTTACCTATAGTTGTAACTAAGGTTCTAGATCCAGCAGCATTGGTTTCAATTTTTGTATTTTTACCACCAGTTTTCATATCACCAGCTACTGCTAGTAAATTTATATCGTTTGACTTACTTATAGATCCTGTTTTTCCTTGCTGTAACTGCATGGCTTTGTCGTACATGTCAGTAATGTATTTCCCTGTACTAAGGTCCGCTACAAGATTTTCAGGGTACTTATTAAGTCTAGCTATCTCAGATTTAGCTTTAGCTCTTTGCTCTGGTGAAGAAAAAGTTTTACTCATTGTTTCGTACTGTGCTGCAATTGCTTTTTTAGCGGCTTGAGCCTCTTCGAATATTTGAGTTTCAAAATTGTTATCACCCTCGTCTAAAGATAACCCCATCTTATTAACGTTGTCATCAACCGCTTGTTGAGCGGCTAAACTGTCTGCTATCAACTGCCCTTTACGATCTCTTTCGTTGTTTGCGAATGTAAAAACATCGCCGGCAAGTTTGTTTATACCTTCATATACCGCAGCCCCTGTATTAATTGGTGCTGCTTTTGGATTTCTATAACTCATATATTGTTTTTAATTTTTTAAAACTTTAAAGGAACTGCTTTTGCCGCTATATCCGCTGCACTTTGTGCTTTTGCTGTTGCTCTCGCGTTAGCTACCCCACCCACAGAAGTAGCTACTTGGCCTAAGCCTCCAATAGCGCTACCTATAGCTCCGTCTCTACTTGCCTGGTGAGCAGCTACTGCTCCTTGAGCATTTTCAACCTGAGTTTGAGCTCTATCTAAGCCTTCGCCTTCTCTTATTTCTGTTGCCTTAAACACATAGTCTGCTCCTTGAGCTTCTGCATTTTGCATTCTTTGAGCTTCACTCATGTTTATGTTCTGTAATCTTTGTTGTTCACCCATTTTAGCTTGATCAATTTGACCTTGAGCTGCGGCTGCGTTTTGCTGATTAGCAACTTCTTGCTGTTCAATAGATGCAGATACACCTTTTTTGCTTTGTAAAGCGGCTTGAGCCAAAGCTGTTGCTCCCCCAGCACTTGCTCCTGTGGCTGCTAATGTATCTAAAGTATTTGCTAATGCAATATCTGCTTCTTCTATTTGCATTTCTGCCGCTTGAGTAGCAACACCTATGTTTGCATACCTATTTTTTAGGTTGCCAGAAGTATCTGAGGCCATACCTGATAAGTTTTCCATATTCTCGTATGGATTTACAATATCTTGTCTTGAAGCCTCAAGTTCTGCCAGTCTATTTTTAGCTCTATGCGCATCTCCTTTTGCACTTTGAGCTTTCTGATTTGCACTAATAGCCTGAACCCCCGAACTTATTACTGCCGCTCCCGCTGCTACTAGCCCTGTTATAACCCCCATATTAATTTATTTTTTTAATTATTTCATAAGAAGGCGAGGCATCAACATGGTAACCTAACTTCTCGTGTGTTTCTATTAAATGTTTATTTTTTCCAATGCTGAACATGTACTTAAACCCTTGTCTTTTGGCAACGTTTTCCGCGCCATTTATTAAAAGCTCAATAGCATTTTTTCTATCTTTATTTTTATAAGCCGGGTCAGACACAATCCATTCAACCCAGGCTGTTTTAGAATTTGTAGTATATAAAAACCCAGCCACTATAGGACCGTTTTCATTTTCAACCATAAAACCACCTTTGCCATTGTCAGGAAGCATGTCCCTAGGAGGCGCTTTCCATTCTTTCCAGCCATCCCACCAAGATACCAATGTATCCCAATCAGAATCTTGAAGCATTCTAATATTTAATTCCATTTAATTGATTTGATTTAATATGATGATTCCACGTAAGTAGAAGACACTGCAAATAATTCTTTTTTGCCTATTGGATTTGTTGTTGAATCTATAGAGAACGTAGCCGTAGCGAACATACCCTTTATGCCAGACAAAGCCTTACCGTATACTATCTCTCCTGGTCTTGGTTGACTGTTGTTTTTCAGATTAGATACGTATTTGTTTTCTTTTCTATTGAACCCCGCTCTATTTTTAGCATAAGGAGGGTACGGCGTACCAAAGGCAGTTTGATAGTCAGCTGGCCTAACTGGTTGCCCGGTAGCTGGGTTAATTATAAACTCCCCTTCGTTGTAACTTTTAATCGGAAGGGTGGCATCGTTATAATTCACGCCGCTGTCAACACCTGTAGAGTCCGATATAAAACTATTCATTTCCCATCCGTTACTACCTTCATAACCTAATGTCAAAAAGTTTTTGGACAAAGAAACCTTGGGATTAAAAACGGTTGTAACGCTTGAATCAACATTTACCCCGTAAAACTTACCGTATTCAGATCCGAAATAATGCTTGTATAAACCGTTAAAGTTTTCTGCTCCACCACTAAAAGTAGTAAAGTAATTGTTTTTTAAACTAAATATTTGATCTGGTTTATAACTATACCTAGAAACCCACCCTTTTACGCTTTCGTCGAAGGCTAAAGTATCGTAGTCTACATTGTTATTGTTTTGCAAAGAAACAACATATGTTTTTGTATGCACATCAAATCCCCCAATAATTTTACCTAGATTAAAAGAGTTTAAATCTATTTCATCAAATTTATCTCTAAAGAAATCCTTCATACCATAAGCTGATATTTCGGTTATTCCATCTGAAGATAATCTTAACACTGCATTCCTATTTTTGTCTGTAAAATATTT
>Ga0209712_10003220_pt1 | contig 13259 bp, 13 predicted proteins | sample ArcOceMetagenome_FD_187443 | JGI IMG/M metagenome (GOLD analysis project Ga0209712, IMG submission 187443) | Marine eukaryotic phytoplankton communities from Arctic Ocean - Arctic Ocean - Greenland ARC118M Metagenome (SPAdes) (version 2) | ecosystem: Environmental > Aquatic > Marine > Oceanic...
TACTGAACGTTATACGACTTATGAAACGGCTGAGCTATTACTGCCTAAAATTATTAAACAAAATGATGTGCGCCAGCCTTTTGATGAAAGCAAATTGCGCGGCGGTATTTTACGTGCGCTAGAAAAGCGGCCTGTCAGTGTTGAGCAAATTGAAGCAGCCGTTAGTCATATTAAGCATGAGTTAATGGCTACCGGTGAGAGAGAAGTGAGTGCCATTCGCGTTGGTGAGGCAGTAATGCTGCATCTGCGTCAGCTCGATCATGTCGCCTATGTTCGCTTTGCTTCGGTTTATCGTAGCTTTCAAGATCTTAACGAGTTTCGTGAAGAGATTGATAAATTATCTGCTGAAGGCAGGTCAGAAAAAAGTGCGGACCCCAGTGTCGATTAAATCGATATTTTCTATTGCTGATCGGCAGTTTATGGCCGAGGCGATTCAGTTAGCGCGTCGCGGACTTTCTACAGTGACACCTAATCCCTGTGTTGGCTGCGTGCTCGTAAAAGATGAAAGAATTGTTGGTCGTGGTTGGCATATGAAAGCTGGCGATGCGCATGCAGAAGTGAATGCGATTGCCGACGCTGGTGACAATGCAAAAGGCGCAACGGCTTATATAAGTTTAGAGCCTTGTAGCTTTATAGGAAAAACCGGTGCTTGCACTAATGCATTGCAAGCGGCAGGAATCGTTCGAGTTGTTTCTGCCATGCAAGATCCTAATCCCAACGTGTCTGGTCAAGGTAATGCTTTATTGCGTGCGGCTGGTTTAGACGTTAGTGAAGGCTTAATGGCGGAACAAGCGGCAACACTTAACCGTGGGTTTATTAAGCGCATGCAAAAGCAGTTGCCTTTTGTGAGCTGTAAAATGGCCATGAGTTTAGATGGTAGGTCGGCTATGGCCTCTGGCGAAAGCCAATGGATTACAGCACCGCCAGCGCGTAAGCAGGTACAGCAATTACGTGCGAGTAGTTGCGTTATTGTTACCGGCGTTGGTACGGTTATTCATGATGATCCTAGTCTTAATGTGCGCGAACAAGATTTAGCGGCGCCTGTTACAAGGCAGCCGGCATTAGTGATTGTCGATTCGCAATTAAAAACACCGCTAAGTGCCAAAGTTGTAAGCGTTGAAATGTTAGCGACGCGTGATGTATATATTGCTTGCGTCAATGCTGCACCGGCTGAACGAGTGCAGGCATTAGAAGCGCGCGGCGTAAAAGTGATTACGTTCGCGGATGTCGGTGACGATCCTTCAGCTGTTAATTTACATGCACTGCTCTCGTATCTTGCTTCGCATGAAATGAATCACGTCATGATTGAGGCTGGTCCAACATTGGCAGGGCAGTTTGTTCAGCAGCACTTAGTCGATGAATTGAAAATATTTGTTGCACCTAAGTTGATGGGTGGCAATGCGATGCCCGCATTTAGCATGCCTTTTGAAAATATGTCTGAAGCAATGGATTTAACGATTACCGATACAATGGCAGTTGGCCGAGATTGGCTGTTGACTTGTCATATAAATAATTCAGATAAGTATTCAGATAAAAGTTCAGATAAAGGGTTGAGATAAATAAATGTTTACAGGATTAATACAAGCGAAAGGCAGTATTAAAAAAATTGAAGACGTAGGCGGTGATAAACGCTTACTCATTAATTCTGCTGAACTACCTTTAGATAACGTTGAGCTCGGTGCCAGTATAGCGATTAATGGCGTGTGTTTAACGGCGGTTGAATTTATCGAAAAAGGTTTTTGGGTTGATGTATCGATAGAGACATTAACGCATACTACCTTGGGTGATTTGCAAGAAGGCAGTGCTGTTAATTTAGAAAAATCATTAACGCCTAGTTCTTTTTTAGGTGGGCATTTAGTGAGTGGTCATGTTGATGGTGTGGGTGAAATCGTTGAGCGTTATGAAGATGGTCGCTCATGGCGTTTTGCTATTCGATCACCAGAACCTTTTGCTAAATATATAGCGCAAAAAGGTTCTATTTGTGTGGACGGTACTAGCTTAACGGTAAACGCCGTTAGCGGTGCAGTGTTTGAATTAAATATAATTCCTCATACTTTTGACGAGACACTATTTGGTGATTACCAAGTGGGCAGTCGAGTTAATTTAGAGGTCGATGTTATTGCGCGATATCTTGAGCGTATGTCTGCTTATCAAAGCGAATAAGTGTTAACGATTAAAGTGATCAATACCTTATGAAAAAATTAAGAAAATTAAATACAACAGAAGAGCTGATTGCCGATATTCGATTGGGCAAAATGGTTATTCTAATGGACGATGAAGATCGCGAAAATGAAGGCGATTTAGTTATTGCGGCGCAATGCATAACGCCAGAAGCGATTAATTTTATGGCGCGAGAAGGTCGTGGTTTAATTTGCATGCCCATGAGTAAGCAGCGTTGTGAGCAATTAGATTTACCGTTAATGGTTGATGATAACCGCGCGGCCTATAGCACTAACTTTACTTTATCAATTGAGGCAGCAAGGGGTGTTACCACGGGTATCAGCGCCGCCGATAGAGCCTGTACTATAGCTGCCGCGGCAAGTAAAAATGCATTGCCAACCGATATTGTGCAGCCGGGTCATATTTTTCCATTAATGGCGCAAAGAGGTGGCGTGCTAATTAGAGCAGGGCATACTGAAGCGAGTTGTGATTTAGCGCGATTAGCAGGCTTTGATGAGTCGGCAGTGATTGTCGAAATTATTAATGACGATGGTAATATGGCGCGTCGCGAAGACCTCGATGTGTTTGCTGAAAAACATGATTTAAAGATAGGCACCATTGCTGATTTAATTCATTACCGTTTACTGCATGAAAAAACAGTAGATTTATTAGAACAAGGCGAAATTAATACGGATCACGGTCCGTTCACTATTAATGTGTTTCAAGACAGTACCGACGGTGAAACACATTTAGCGTTAGTGAAGGGTTCACCTAAAGCCGAAGATCCTACGTTAGTTCGTGTACATGCAGGTTTAGCAGTAAGAGATATGTTAGGTGCGCAGTTAAGCGATAAGCCCGATTGGAATATTCAGCGCTGTTTGGCCGCAATAGAAAAAGAAGGCTGTGGTGTACTCGTTTTATTAGCGACGCATAACACCTCGGTTGATTGGCTAGAGGATGCGCAAATTGCATTGGGCCGTCGCGCCAAACCTTCAGTGTTAGTCACTAAGGGAAGTGATTCATTAACAATAGGTGTGGGTTCACAGATATTGCGTCAGCTCGGGGTACAAAAAATTCGTTTGATGGGGCCAGATAAACATTACAGTGGTATTTCTGGTTTTGATTTAGAAGTGGTTGAATACGTATCTTGCGATTCATAACAAAGACGGTTAAAAAATAACTATGAAGACAGAAGCACAAGATCCCCGTTCAGCTGAGTATCAGCGTTCAGCGGAACTGCAAAAGAAAATTGATGGACTGAATGTTATTGGTGGAGTTTGCCGTAATCAATCATACCGTGTTGCGATTGTTGTTGGTCGCTGGCATGCTTTTATTGCCGACAAACTATTACAAGGTGCATTGGTCGCCATTAATGAAAGCGGCATTGATGATAGCTTAATTGATATTGTTTATGTGCCAGGTTCTTATGAAGTGCCATTGGCGACTAAGCGTGTAGCTAATTTAGGTCAGCATAAAGCGATTGTGACATTGGGTGTTATTATTAAAGGCGATACACCGCACTTTGATTTTGTCGCTGGAGAATGTGCGCGTGGTATTGCGGACGTGAGTTTAGAATATGATTTGCCGATTGGTTTCGGTGTATTAACAGTTAACAATGTAGATCAAGCGCTAGCGCGTGCCGAAGAAGGCGAAGCGAATAAAGGTCGTGAAGCAGCATTAGCGGCAATAGAAATGGCTGACTTATTAGAGCGTTTATCGTAATGGCAAAACCTTCTCCAGATCAAATTAAACGTCGTGCAGTAGCAAGCGAGCGTCATAAAGCACGTCACTTTGCTATGCAGGGCTTGTATCAATGGCATGTAACCGGTGCGCAAGCGAATGAAATTGCTGCGCAGTTTCGTGTTGATTTTAATATGAAAGGTACCGACCTCGAATATTTTATGGAGCTTTTATCGGGCGTGCAACGCACTTCAAAGGCCTTAGATGAATTACTCGCTCCTTATGCAGATGATAGAACGCTAGACGAATGTGATCCCATTACGCATTCATTATTGCGCATTGGCGTTTATGAATTAAAAAATAGAATTGATGTGCCTTATAAAGTCTCTATTAATGAGGCGGTCAATTTGGCCAAAAAATTTGGCCCCGAAGACAGTCATAAATTTGTGAACGGCTTATTAGATAAAGTCGCGACAGAAGTGCGCGCACTCGAAGTTGCCGCCCAGCAATAATGTCTTTAATCTGAATGGTTAATTAATTGCTGCTGTTCTAATAGTAGATAATGGTAGCTAATAGTTGAGTAGGCCATGAGTTCTTTATCTGAGTTTGACATTATTAAGCGTTACTTTTCTTTTGCGGATGTTTCGTCTACTAACGCAGATACCTTAGTGGGTGTTGGTGACGATGCTGCCGTTATTGCTGCTCAAAAAAATCCCTTAGTTGTTGCTACCGACACTTTAATAGAAGGTGTGCATTTTCCTGCCGATTTTTTAGCAGAATATGTTGCTAGTCGCGCAATGGGTGTCAACTTAAGTGACTTTGCCGCTATGGGTGCAACTCCGCGCTGGATGACAATGGCTTTGTCATTACCGCAGGTTGAGTCCGAATGGCTGGCTGTATTTTCGCAGCGCTTAGCGCAATTATGTGAGCAGCATAATGTGTTATTGATTGGCGGTGATACCACCAGAATCGATAAGGGTTTAGTTATTTCATTAACGATTATTGGCGAGACACAGTCAAAATCAGGTTTATGTTTACGTCGTAATGGCGCGCAAGTGGGTGATGATGTTTGGGTTAGCGGCTCATTAGGTAAAGGTGCAGGCGCCTTACAGCTGTTAATACCTTCCGAAAATATAACCCAGTGGCCTTGTAGTGATGAGGCGCGTTCAGAATTACTGTCATCTTTTTATGCACCAGAGCCACGATTGGCGCTAGGCAAAGGGCTTATCGATATTGCTTCATCGGCTATTGATATCTCTGATGGCCTAATAGCTGATGCGAATCATATTGCCACTCAAAGCCAAGTGCAGATAATTATGCAGGGTGATAAGTTACCTATTCATAGTAGCGTAGCGACTAACACAAACTTTCAGCAAGTTCAGCAGTGGGTATTAAGCGGTGGAGATGAATACGAATTATTATTTACTGCTGCGGCTAAACAGTCGACAGCGATTCAAAAATTATCGTTAGCACTCAATTTACCCTGTACGAAAATCGGGACTGTTGGTGAGGCTAATGTTGAGGGTGTCACTGTTTGTGGTGAAGGGTGGCATACTCAAAAGAAAAAAGGCTATACGCATTTTTAAGTAAAGGTGATGATGTGACAGAAAATAAAAAAGAACCAACATGGGCATTTTTAATCTCGCATCCAGCGCATTTTCTGGGCCTAGGTTTAGGTAGTGGGCTAACAGGTTTTGCACCGGGTACCTTTGGCACCTTGGCGGCTGTTCCATTGTGGTTATTAATGGCCGGGCAGTCGCTACTTATACAGTGCGTGATTATTATCGTGGCGAGTGTTATCGGAATATATTTTTGCGGCAAGACGGCAAGTGATTTAGGCTCGCATGATCATGGCGCTATTGTCTGGGATGAATTTGTTGGTTTTTGGATAACGATGCTTTTCGCGCCGGCAGGCTGGTTGTGGATAGTGATAGGGTTTATATTATTTCGCCTGTTTGATATTTTAAAACCATGGCCTATTAGTTATTTAGATAAACATGTACATGGCGGCTTAGGCATTATGATCGATGATATTGTCGCAGGACTATTAGCCGGTGTTGTGCTGTATCTATTAGCTATGATCATATAACGAATTTCATTAGCTTATAGAAAATAGCGATGAGCTTAAAAGTTAAGAATTAAGAATTAAATGAATTTATTATTGGGAAAATCATGAAAATAGAAAAAGATTTAGTCGTTACCTTTAGTTATATATTAAAAGACAGTACAGGCACTGAAGTAGAAAGATCATCGGATGATGATCCAATGGCTTATCTTCATGGCCATGGCAATATTCTGCCAGATTTAGAACTAGCATTGGTAGGCTCAGAAGTTGGTGACAAGCTTGAAGTTGATTTGACAGCGGCTCAAGCTTACGGCGAGCGTGTTGAAGCTGAAGCGATGCGAGTGCCGATTAAGCATTTAACGACTAAATCGCGTAAGTTTAAAGTAGGGCAGTCAGTTAAGGTCAATACAGCTGATGGCCCAAGAGATGCGACCATTACTAAAGTCGGTAAGTTTAATGTCGATATTGATACCAATCATCCTTTAGCGGGTGTGGATTTAAACTTCTCAATTGCGATTCTTGATGTAAGAGCCGCGACTCCTGAAGAAGTCTCTCATGGGCATGCACATGGGCTCGGTGGTCATCATCACTAAAGCAGATTGATCAGTAGTACCTGCATAGCTGATTAGCCTGTTAATGACCTGGCATTAATCAGCTTTGCGGTTGATAGCTTCAATTACGCGTTGAAGCACTCTCTAGCATATATACCCAGCCTGTCGTGTTGATAGAATACATAGAATCCATGAGGAATTTCGTTCTATGTATAATAACAATACCAATAATCCCCTTAGTTTTAATCAAGATATTTCTAATTGCTCTGGTCTCTCTGGTTCTTCTAATTCTCCTAGCACTTTTAAAAATATTTTTATCTCTCGTGTGTTATCACTGTGCTTTTATTTTTCGCTTGCTGTATTGGTTGCCTGCGGTAGCTCTGGAAATGACAGTTCAGAAAATATAACGACTCCAGATACTGATATTGGGACCATTGTTAATTGGCCAGAAGTTAGTAGTGCAGTTACTGCTGATGTTGATATTGATGTGGCTATTATTCTCGAGAGCATGACGCTCGTAGAGAAAGTTGGCCAGATGGTGATGGCTGAGATACAAGCGGTTACTGCTGATGAAGTGAGAGATTATCATTTAGGTGCTGTGCTAAACGGTGGTGGGTCTTGGCCAAACAAAAATAAAAATGCCTCGATTGCCGACTGGGTTGATCTGGCCGATGATTATTACCTTGCTAGTATCGATACTATTGGAGGGCGAGCTGCTGTACCAGTACTCTGGGGAACCGATGCGGTTCACGGACATAACAATGTTAAAGGCGCCACTATTTATCCGCATAACATTGGTTTAGGTGCTACGAACAACCCCTCCTTAATGCGAAAAATAGGTGAGGCTACTGCACTTGAAGTAGCAGTAACCGGTATCGATTGGGTCTTTGCGCCAACATTAGCTGTAGTTAGAAACGATCGCTGGGGTAGAACTTATGAAGGCTATTCAGAAGATCCTGACATTGTTAACGCTTATGCTGGCGAGATTGTTGCAGGTCTACAGGGTGAGGTTTCGAGTGGTAGCTTGTTTAACGATGCGCATGTACTTGCAACAGCCAAACACTTTATTGGTGATGGCGGGACCACATCGGGCGATGATCAGGGTAATACCGTTATTAATGAAGAGGCACTTCGCGATATTCATGGACAAGGATATTTCACTGCGTTGGATGCGGGTGCGCAAACAGTGATGGCATCTTATAGTAGTTGGAACGGTTCAAAATTGCATGGCAATAAATATTTACTGACAGACGTGCTTAAAGAAAAAATGGGTTTTGATGGTTTTGTTTTGGGTGACTGGAACGGTCATGCTCAAGTACCTGGATGTTCCAATGATAGTTGTGCGCAGGCATTTAATGCCGGTGTAGATATGATGATGGTACCTGATGATTGGCAGGTATTTATTACTAACACTTTATCTCAGGTTTTAGATGGGACGATTAGTATGGAGCGAGTAGATAATGCGGTAACTCGTATTCTACGAGTGAAAATGCGGGCAGGAATATTTAACACCAGCAAGCCATCAGATAGGACCTATGCAAACAATATATCACTTATTGCTTCGGCTGAGCATAAAGCTTTAGCGCGTCAGGCTGTGCGTGAATCTTTGGTGCTATTAAAAAACAAAAACGGAATTTTGCCGTTAAGTCCTTTTAGCAATGTATTGGTAGCCGGTGTTGCGGCAAATAATATTTCTCGTCAGAGTGGTGGTTGGACTTTGACTTGGCAAGGAACAGGGTTGTCGAATAGCGATTTCCCACAGGCAACTTCGATATTCACTGGTATTGAATCTACAGTAACTGCGGCCGGTGGAACAGCCGTCTATAGTGCGACGGCTTCTTTTGATGAGGCGACACCACCCGATGTTGCCATTATGGTGTTTGGCGAATCTCCTTACGCTGAGTATGCAGGTGATTTAAATAGTCTTGAGTACCAGTATGGCGTTAAGACAGATCTCGCTTTACTTAATAGTTTAAAGGCGCAAAACATTCCGGTTGTATCGGTATTTTTGTCAGGGCGCCCGCTGTGGATGAACAAAGAAATCAATGCTTCTAATGCATTTGTCGCTGCATGGTTACCCGGTAGTGAAGGTGCAGGTATAGCAGATGTGTTATTTACAAATGCCTCTGGTGCAATTAATTATGATTTTAGTGGCAAGCTATCTTTTTCATGGCCAAAGCAAGCTAATCAGCAAGTACTTAATCGTAATGATGATGAGTATCAGCCATTATTTCCATACGGGTTTGGTTTGAGTTATCAGGATATAGATACTCTGGGTGATGACTTGGATGAAACAAGTGAAGCAGTTATTATCGGTGAGGTTGTTTCTGTTCCGGGCACGATTGAAGCTGAGTTATTCACTGCCATGCTGGGTATACAGATAGAGCAGTCAAGTGATGTGGGCGGTGGTGACAATGTCGGCTACACCCAATTTGGTGATTGGTTTGAATATACGGTGGATATCGGTAGCGCGGGAAGTTACAACATTGAATATCGTGTGGCGAGCTTGTCAGGTAGTGCCGGATTTAATGTGTTATTGGATGGCGTTCAAATCGATAGCCAGCTTGTTGAAGCAACGGGAGGCTGGCAATCATGGGTAACGAATACAGCTGCGACGACTGTTATGTTGCCTGCGGGTGAACATACTTTGCGTATTAACTCGGTAGGAAGTAACTGGAATCTTAATTGGATAAAACTTAACTTAACCGGCAACTAATAAAGTAATGGCGCTATCGCCATAAAATGAATTTATTCTAACGAGTAAATTCAGCTGCAATTTTTTGCGCGTTATGATTTATTCGTTAGATTGATTCTTGGATCGAGCGTTGGGTCGAGCGTTGGATTGAGTTAAGGTTTGAAACTTGGACTAAGCTCACAACAAAACTGTGATCTCCCGCACAACAGTATCTTTCTCAATTCCTGCTTTTTATCTCATCCGCTATACCTAATAAACACCTCATCTCTTTATATAAACATAAAAGAGCTATATGAGGGCTGCATAGAATTTATATGCAATTATTAATGGGTTTATTAACAGGCGGAGTTTGAGTCATGTCGAAGGATAAGTTTAACAAAATAGCACGACGGGTTATAAAGCTGCTGAGTATATCGGCATTCTTTTATACGGTGTCTGTGTTTATGTCATCTAATAGTTATGCTGGCACCGCGGTAGGTGTAGGTGGAAGCACTCTTGGTTATCAAGTCGCTGTATCACAATCGGTGAGTGAGAACGTTAATTTAAAGCTAACGTATCAAACGGCATCACAAAGTTTTGATGGTGAAACCGATGGCGTTAATTATGACTATGATTTTGATTTTGAGTCAGCAGGTATTTTAATTGATTGGCATGTGTTTGGTGGAGGCTTTCGCCTGACTACGGGCGGTTTGATTAATGATAATGAAATTCATGCGCAAAGTGATGTTTCAGGTCTGACACTTGAAGTAGGTGATACGGTTTTTACGAGTGCTGAAGTAGGGCGCTTAGAAGGTGATATTAGTTTCGATTCATTTGCACCCTATTTAGGCCTAGGTTGGGGTAGGTCGATTACTGATGGCTTCAGCTTTGTTTTTGATTTGGGTGTGGTTTTTCAGGGAGAGCCGACGGTTAGTTTAGAATCGGTGGGTGGTTCATTATCGAGTAACCCATTATTGTTGGATGAGGTTGAGCGAGAAGAGCAAGAACTACAGGAAGATGCTAATGATTTTGATGTATACCCTGTTATTTCTTTAGGACTCTTTTATAACTTCTAGCGTTACGATTTTTTATAGATAACTTTATATTCTTACTGCTTCAAAAAGCCAGACTGTGTATAACAGTCTGGCTTTTTTTATGGGTGACTCTTTAATTTAAATGCTAAAAATTAAATACTGAAAAGATTTAATAGCGAATGATTTGAGCAATGCCGCCTACAACAGAGAAAGCTTCGATATTTTGGTCGCGTAATAGCTGGCAGGCTTGCTGGCTTCGAACACCCGATTGGCAATAGAGAATAATCGTTTTCTTTTTATCGAACGTTGCCGTCGATACTAACGATGCTGGGATGTTCGATGACAGTTGATGCAGTGGTATATGTTCACCGCCTAAATTAAAAGCCTCGTTTTCATTCTTATCTCTTACATCGATTAATAAAACATCATCGCGCTTTTTCCATTCCTTAAAGTCGGCAGCGGCAATACTATGTATAAGAACATCTGAAGACGGAGGTTGTATTTGATAATCAGAAGATGAAGGGTTGAAGGTGAACGAGTCGTTATTACAGCAAGCGCAATTTTTATCTTGCTGCAATGCCATTTTTTGAAAGTGCATGTCGTCAGTTTCAACCAATAACAAAGTGTTACTAATGGCTGAAGGTGTTCCTGCTAATACCTTTAACGCTTCGGTAGCTTGTAGCGTGCCCAGTAGTCCGGGTAATACGCCTAACACACCCGCAGAGTTGCAATCGAGAGCCTCTTGCGGAGGGCTTGGGAATAAGCAGCGGAAGCAGCTTTGGTCGGGCGTGAATAGCGCGCATTGACCACTTGATTGATAAACGCTGGCATAGATCCATGCAGTATTATTGAACTTACATAAATCATTAATTAAATATCGGGTAGAAAAATTATCGGTGCAATCAAGTACAAGGTCGGCTGTTTTAATTAAAGCCTCAGCATTGTCTGTCGAAAGTGGTTGGTTAATAGCAGTAACAAGAATGTCGCTATTTAATGATTGTAATCGTTTCTGAGTACATTCTGCTTTGCTTTTGCCAATGTCATTTTCAGAGAATGTAATTTGACGTTGTAAATTACTTAGCTCGACGACATCGCCATCAATTAATGTGATGTTGCCAATGCCTGCGGCCGCTAAATATAAACTGACTGGCGCGCCTAAACCGCCGCAGCCAACAATTAATACCTGCGCAGTTTTGAGTTTACTTTGTCCATTAACACCGATGCTGGATAACTGAATATGCCGTGTATAGCGCAGGTATTCTTGTGAGCTGAATTTTGTCATGGAGGCCTGATGCTCGACGTTTTCTTTACCGGGTTAGATTGTTTAATTCACTGGCATGATTGTATATCTTACAAGTATAGCGGTATATCTCTTGCGCTATAAAGAGTTCTTCGACGGCAATGTTCGATAACGCTGAGATTCGATGAATATCAATATTCACCTCAGTGGCTAGATCCGAAAAATCCATACTGGCGATGCCGCCGCCAGAAAACTCCCAGTCAATAATAATAAATCGCGCCTGCTCGCCTCTTGAAGCATTGGTCAGTAATATATTGCTGGTATTTAAATCATTATGACAAAGTACGCGTTGCTGGCCATAACGTTGCTGATAATCCTTACACATAGCCAGCATATGTTGATATTCGCCAATCGCATTTGTATTGGTGATTAATACTTTATTGTTAATGGCTTGCCAGTATTTTTCGATGCAGTCGGAATAGCTAAAAGCGGGAATGTCGATATTAATTTGATGAAGCCGTTTAATTGTTTGGCACAGTAATTCGGTTTGGCTTTCGGTAATAGCCGCAAGTTCGTTTAAGGTGCGGCCTTCAATATACTCACTAATCCGATAATCACCTTCTGGATGCTGGTAAACAATTTTAGGTGCAGCATTTAATTGATTAACAGCGTATTGCGTTTGGTGTTCTTGTTGTCGGTTGGCGGAGTAAAGTGGGTTGTGATGGTGGATACGCATTATCCAGTAACGATTATTATTACTAATTAAATAACTTTGGTTGTTGATGCTGCCATGCAATTTTTTTTCGACAGTAGGCGACTCAGTGAGATTTAACTCCCAGTGCGGCCATTGATTCAAATAGTGTTCGGCGCTTGAAATATTACTTTGCATGGGTTCAGCTATTTGCAATAAGTGTTTCGTGAGTGTTGTTTTGGTATAGCTTTTTCCAATGAAGGTAGCCATATGTCGCTATGATAACGTAGAGTCCAAATAATAGCGCCGTAAAATACAATTCTTTATTGATATACAAATAAATGGATGCGGCGTCGATAACAATCCAATAAAGCCACGTTTCAAGAATTTTATTTACGACCATCCAGGTGGCTAAAAAACTTGACCATGTGGTTAATGAATCAAAGTAGGGGTAGGCGGCATCGGTATAGTTATCTAAATAAAACCCTGATAAAGCAGAGAGTAATAAGATTACTGCGATAGCATTTATATGCTTTATGGCATGCCATTGCTTAATGGTGGTTGTGTTTTTAGGTGCCGCTGCAACAAGGTCTATTTCGGGTTGGCGGTTTTTCCACATTAGCCAGCCATACATCGCCATAACTACGTAGAATATATTTAAGGCAGAATCCATATACAGTTGGTATTGAAAAAATACGACAACATAAATACTTGATCCAATCATGCCGGCAGGCCAGCAGCCACGATGTTCTCTCGACGCTAAAACAACATAGGTGAGAGAGGCTAGTACGGCCACAATTTCTGGTATTGAATAAACACTCAGTTCTGCCCAAATATTCAGTAGCATAAAATCCTTCCTGCCTCTTTGTTGGTCTGCTTACTCTGTATCAGTCGTTCTATCTGTAATGTTATGTTTGGTTTTCGTCACGACGATCTCGGTTAACATATTTCGCTACCAATACGGCGGCGGGCTCTTCACAAAAAACGGTATAGGTTAATGCTTGAATGGTTTGCATTACGAGGGTGTATTCACCAAACACTTCGGTGCTTAAAGCGTTGGTGCGAACCTCTAATTCATCATTCGCATTGAGTGCGTCAATATAGGTTTGAATAGTTGGAACATAATCGCCCATAAGAGGGTAAAGACTTAATTCGGCTGTAATG
>Ga0209712_10003221_pt1 | contig 13255 bp, 8 predicted proteins | sample ArcOceMetagenome_FD_187443 | JGI IMG/M metagenome (GOLD analysis project Ga0209712, IMG submission 187443) | Marine eukaryotic phytoplankton communities from Arctic Ocean - Arctic Ocean - Greenland ARC118M Metagenome (SPAdes) (version 2) | ecosystem: Environmental > Aquatic > Marine > Oceanic...
AAAGGGAGCAATTTTCAGAATTGCAGAACCATCTAGGTGTCATATCTCAAATTCCAATAGCGGATTTGAGCGTGATGACCCATGATCGTAACACCACATTGTAACTGACTACGGCACAATTGAATTGACCCATACCAATCGAGATATTAGGTTACTTGAACATGGCGGGTACTTTGATGATGAGGTCGGTATGTTTCGCGCCAACAAAACACTGGTAACTACTGATCTTCATTGTGTTGGCAAAAACAGAGATATGCTTGAAGAATTAGAGGATGTTGGAGCAGATAGTTCAAAGCGCATTACGCATGAATGACAAATGCACTGCACTTCTTCGTTACGCCTCACCCCTTTACTGCCCGATGTATACCTTCAAGAAGACCCACGAATGCAATTTAATACTTTCTAAATACGAGTGTTAACAGCTCTATTTTCATGGGGGATGTCAATCTAAGTTTTTCTAAATCAATAACCAGTATGATTTAACATGGGATTATATATCAGAGTAATGCTGTTCCCTGATCCGCTTAAAATCACCATTTTTTAGACCTTTGGTAATGACAGATTCAAACTTTTTCGATAAATAATCAGCGGTAAGTGGGTACTTATAGTAAAAAAATAATAATTACGTTCTGTGGTTTAAAAGTCCGCAAGCACAATTTCTTGCTCTAAGCCCATACTCCGTAATGTTGGCAAGACACTTTCCTAAAAGTGAATAAAAGTATCAATACGTCCTTTCTGCAACAACCCAATTTTTTGTTTCAAACTGGTAACGGGAACCATCGAAATTTCGGCTTTTTCTTGGTTGAATTTGGTAAAGTATCTGGCGTTTATAGTGACACCTATCGCCAATTGCTTTAGGTCGTCAAACTGATGTGTTTGTCCTTATTTTTTTTACTAATAAAAAAGGAATGTCTCAGAACTTCGTAACTGGCGCACGAATGGCATCGGCGTTAATTCAAGCTGCATTTCCATTTTATCAGCCAGATAATGAAGGTATTTTGCGTATAGTCTATTAGGAAACTCCTCTGGAACACCCGAGCGTATTGTTGGTGTACCTTTCGCTTCGGCGAAACTGCAAACTAAGATGCTTAATATTAGTATTAACCGCATTAACTGTTCCCCTGTTTTGGTCAATTCTAAACACTCACATTCTTGATATTAGAATAATTGAAATAATAATGCTTACCCAATGAGAATAATCGAAATAATAATGCTTACCCAATGCAACAGGCGATGCAAAAATGCTAAATGTTTTTTGCGTGTTTTGCGAAGATGTATTGAGTTATCTTTAGTGGGATTTAATCAAAAAAACGCACTGTTATGCAATAAAATAATAATCGTTATTTGAGAATATATACAACAGCTGTTGTTGTTATTCTTATTTACTGGGTAACAGTATAAACCAGTTTTTGTAATCTGTGATTGTAATTGGTTGCTAATGTATTGTGCGTAGAGATGAATAATGTGCTTAAAAGCTACTATCAAAAAAGTACTTGAAAAGACTCAAGAACTGGTCAATGTCATTAAACATCAATCATTGGCTGCAGTCGTCGATATTCGTAATTGGTTCATGTCTACTTTTGAAGTTTTTGAAGGCTTCCAACTTATTTATGATTGGTGCGCAGCCAACAACGAACCCACGAAGTCACTTTATGTTGCTTCGAGATACAAAAATAAATTATTGGATGTGTATCCTACTATGATGCATAGCAATGGCTAATCAATAAAAATTGTAGCTTTTCATTGAAAAATAGGAGCAAGCTGTTCAATAAATATTCATATCAGTCCAATAAACAGTTACCTAAACCTTAAGCTTTTTACTGAAACAAAATCATTGTTTTGTATTTTGTGTGAGGAGTGTGTTCGTAAATTGCATCTCTAGTTCTAAAGTTTTTAAAGGATGTGTTACGTCTCTACACATGGCAAAATAGTAAGTTGTTGTTTCCACTGTTTTCCAGAAAGTTGAGTTGTATTATTTGAAATATTCACAACGTGCACAAGCCATTTCTCCTTTTTTTGCTATGGCTTTTAGTGAGAAGGCTTCCCGTTTGGAAGCACAGGGCAAGCACGTTGTAAGATTGAACATAGGTGAGCCTGATTTTGGTGCACCACCTGACGTGTTAGTGGCGATGCAAGACCTTGCGAGTAATGCGCAGCTCCCTTATACCTCGGCTCTTGGATTACCAGAACTACGTGCTGCAATTGCAGGCTTTTATCAAACTGCTCATCAAATTGAACTCGATCCAAAACGTATTGTAGTCACCGCAGGGGCATCGGCAGCATTAATGCTATTGTCAGCCGCCTTCGTTGATGAAGGCGACAACGTGATCATGGCCGACCCTTCGTACCCTTGTAATAGACAATTTATAAAAAGTTTTGGTGGTAAGGTGCAATTGGTGCCGACCCAAGCAGACTCACGTTTTCAATTGAATATGGCGCTGCTTGAACAGCACTGGCAATCCGGCACCCGAGGCTTAATGTTAGCTACCCCTTCTAACCCCACAGGCACTGCTGTTGCGGCAGATGAATTAGCAGCAATGTGCCAATTTGCTCGCAGCAAAGGGGCGTGGCGGATTGTTGATGAGATTTATCTTAATTTGCACCATGGCGAAGCCGATTCACAGCCAATGAGTGCCTTATCATTTGATGACGAGGCTTTTGTTATTAACAGCTTTTCAAAATATTTTGGCATGACGGGCTGGCGACTAGGTTGGTGTGTGGTGCCTGAGCGTGCAGTGGAAGTTATGGAAAGATTGGCGCAGAATTATTATATTTGCCCGTCAACGTTAGCACAAAAAGCCGCTTTACAATGTTTCACGCCAAGCTCTATTGCCGTATGCGAGTCACGACGTGCAACGCTTATTTATCGAAAAAAATTGATACTGGCAGGATTACAAAAATGTGGTTTAGATGTTCCTGTGCATCCTGATGGTGCCTTTTATGTGTATATCGACGTGAGTCTCACAGGTCTTTCAGCTATGACCTTTTGTGAGCGTGCATTACAAGAAGTCCACGTTGCGCTAACGCCTGGCAATGATTTTGGTGAATTTCAAGGCGACCAATATGTGCGTTTGTCATTTGCTTCTGCAGAATCAGAACTCAAAGAAGGCTTGCATCGGCTCGCGATATTTATGGGCAACTTAAATAGCTAATAATTATGCACAACTTGGGGCAGGGTGGCCCTGTCATTTTATTAATGACTCTTGGCGCCAGACCATTGTTTGGGGTCGAGTAAATAACACTGTTTAAATTGTTCATATAGTTGAGGGTGTCGGCGTTCTAGCTGCTGGGGTTTCTCAAAAAATGTTTCCGTCACCACGGCAAAAAATTCGGCGGGGGAGGTGGCAGCATAGCTGTCAATAACATCGTCATCACGATCAGCCCACTTTTGTTGTTGCACAATGAATTCAGCGTTTAATACTTGTGACCACTGTTGATATTGCTCTGCGGTTGGTAATAAGGGCAGACCATCCATAGCTGCATTTTCTTCATCTAATTTGTGAGCAAATTCATGCATCACAACATTGTGTCCATCGCGACTATCTCTTGCTCCTTGTAACACATGATCCCAAGCCAATACTACTGGACCTCGTTGCCAGGACTCTCCAGCTCTGTTGCTTGTACCGGTAATATGTAACATGCCTTCTGTACGTGAACTGCTGGCCACATATGTGTTGGGGTAAACCAATATACTACGAAAACCAGGGTAATAATTGCCTGGCCGATTGAGTATTAATAAACAGGCTTGAGCGGCGATTAACACTCTGATTTTGTCGTTTATTTCGAGCTCATTTCGGCCAATAATGTCTTTTTCGTCTAAAAATACTTGAATATGGCCCGCTAATTTACTTTGTAATTCATTGGGTAAACGTAAATACAAAGGAAACTCAGTTTGCAATATATGCAAATACTCAGGTGTTAAAGGCTGCGACCTTAATTGAATGCGTTTTAGTTCACGCTGTTTAACACTGCGTTTATCCAAGTATAACCAAGTCAGCATGACTAAAATGGGTAAACTTAGGAAAAAATATATTAGGATTTGGCGCATAGATTTCTGTTGATAATTTATGTTCAGACATTAGCTTACCAAGTTATATAGCAACCACTCAGTACTATTACTCACTCAGCATGCCAGAAACGATAACTGACAGTTAATGAGTCGAGGGGGAGTATGAAAATATCGGGGGTAGTTGATTAGTGTTTTTGGAGAATATTCAATTATTTAAGCTAATTCCCTGTCTATTAAGTGAATGGTGATAGGGCAATCTAGGTTGGTTGCATAGCTTAGTCATAGTGTTTATGATTATTTTTATTGAGTAGAATTAAACAGCTGCAATTGTTGTTTGATTAGGACTGTTATTTTAAGGAATTCACGTGATGAAATATGTTGTTGTTACTGGTGCATCTTCTGGTATTGGCCGTGGAAGTGTCAAAGTGCTTATTCAAAAAGGGTTTCATGTGTTTGGCTCTGTGCGTAAGCAAGCTGATGCTGATAGTTTGATTGAGGAGTTTGGCGATAACGTCACGCCGCTAATTTTTGATGCAACAGATGTTGCCGCGGTAAAAGAGGCTGCTGTTAAGGTTAAAAGCATAGTGGGTGACACTACTTTGTCTGGGTTAGTTAACAATGCTGGGGTTGCCGTTACTGGGCCAATGATGCACATTCCAATTGACGAATTTCGCTATCAAATGGAGGTTAATACTGTTGGGCCGATCATTGCGATTCAAGCGTTTTTGCCATTGTTAGGTGCGGTCAATCCACCCGTTGACAATCCAGGTCGAATTATCAATATTACTTCTATGGCTGGTGTACGTGCGGCCCCCTTCTTTGGTCCCTATTCAGCCTCTAAACATGCATTAGAAGCCATTTCAGGATCATTAAGGCAAGAATTAATGCTGTACGGTGTGGATGTTATTATTATCGGGCCTGGAGCAGTGGCTACGCCTATCTGGAACAAGGCTAAACAGGTTGATAATAGTCAATATGATAATACCGATTATAAAAAATCATATAAGAAGATGAATGACTTTATGAGCGCTATGGGACCGCAAGGTATACCGGTTGAGAAAGTCGGGGAGCTGGTACATCACACTATTACTACCGCTAAACCCAAAGTGCGTTATGCCATAGCACCGAATATGTTAACCGATTGGATCATTCCACAAAATCTACCTAAACGTGTTTTGGATAAAATTATTGCTGGCAAAATAGGCTTAAAAAAACTAGAAAAGTAATATATTCATACACTCTGCTTACGCAGAGTGGTTGTGTTTGCAGAGGTTTTAAAGTTACTTCAATAGTCGAATATAACAAGTAAACCTAAACTTCGCAGGTCACTACTTTTTGATATGAACCTCGCAACAATTGGGGAACAATAAAGTTAGCGTTTCAACAGTGGCTTGGTTATATATACTCAGCCAGCCTTCGCTATTCCCCCGCCACTATAATAGAATAAACATATACCTAGTCACCGGCAGTCACTTCCTCGATGAACGAAGACAAAAATACCAATCCTGAAAAAGGATTACTTTTTAATACAAAAGGTAAGGTGTCCGTTTGGGCATCACAACATCCTTACGCTGATATTCCTGATGAGTATTTTGAGGAGACTTTTTTCAAAAAAGGCACTCGGGCAAGAAACTGTTGGTCAGACAATTATAAAATTCGCTATTTTACGCCGCTACAAATGGAAACTAATGGTGCCCATACTGGCACTATTGATATACATACAGCGGCTGGTGGCTGTTCTTGTTCTAGCTCTTATATTGTTAATTTGATGAGTAAAGCTAAGAAAAATAAGATGGAGCAAGTGACTTGGATTATTTTGCTTTTCGAACAGGAATATAGCGTCAAACTCAGTGGTGTCACTGAAGATGAATACACCACCTTTCTGGGAGCTTTTAACTATGATGCCTCCAGCGAGAGCTTGCTGGGTGACGAAGATGAGGATCAAGATGAAAATGAAGCAGACCAAGAATCCGAATAAATAGTGTGTAGTCAATTTATTAGGCGAAATACAGTACCGTATTTCGCCATCCCGTCGATTAGAAGCAATATTAATAACAGTGGCTAAGGCTGAAATATGTAGGCTTTGACTGTATCAGGATTTGAAGTTGTCCCAATCTCAATTCATTCATTTAAACTGACTGTGTGTTGTAAGCGATACATAAGTTAGTTAGATCAAATCTGCAGAAACATCTGTGATGAACATTCACAGTATTGATGGCACAGTGTTTAGAATTCCAACTGGCTTCATCGAAAAAAGGCGTATTATTGTGCATAGCTTCTCTTCTCAGGAAAACCAGACGTTTGGGAGATTCAGGTTAGTGCACACTGCTAACAAATATAAAAATATGCTTGAAGTTTTCACCTGTTAAGTAATGATGTCAATATACATATTGTGATTTTGAAACTCACAATGTGTATATTGTTCTTAGCGAATGCGAAGCAATGTATGACTATGCAAAAATTGGTGGTGTTTAAGCTATGAATCCACTTTATTTACTCGATGAATATCGATTTTCACCCTGCTACAGGTTATTTGAAATTTGAAGACAACTTATACATTTCCCCCTTGGTTGATAGTTATCTTAGGTACGATATTAGCTACCATCATAAATTCTGAACCATTACCTTTTTTCACTGGTGCTCAATTTGTTTTCGGCAACATCATAGCGGTGGCCCTCACGATACTATTTGGTTGGAGAGCGGGCTTAACCTGTTCTGTTATTTCAACTGCGGTAACGTATTTTAGCTGGGGTCATGTACTTATATTTTTGCCCTTTTCACTAGAAATTTTGTCGGTTCACTACGCCATTTCTAAACGGAAAAACCCACTATTGGCAGGTGTAATCTATTGGTTTTCTATTGGGTGGGTAATAGTAGGATTAGAATACTATTTTTTTACAGAGTTTCTAGACAGTACCAAAATTGCGATAACCATTAAGTTTGTCATTAATGGTGTGTTAAATGTCATGCTTGGCTATGTGCTGGCGTATTTTTTATTGAAAATCACTAAAAGCAATTGGCGTGAAAGATTAAAATTCAGTCAGTTTGTCACCTTAGCAGTTGTCTACTCGATGACGTTAGCCGTATTCGCCAATAGTTATTTTTGGCTTATTAATATGCAAAAAGATAAGTTATCCGAGCTAAACAAACAATTAACTATGGAGTCTCAATATATTGCTCAAAAGGTAGATGCCTATCTTAACGAGCACCTCAATACATTAGATCTTATTGCTTTTATGGATCAATCTCAAATTGAAGACCAAGACTGGCCAGCGGTTCTCGATAATATTGTTAGGCGCTATCCAAATATATTGACCATGTTAGTTACTGACGAATATGGAAAGTTTGTAGCCACTCACCCCGCTTCAAGGCTAAAAGACATAAGAAAAGATGACTCTTTTAATGACGTTTCAATGCGGCCCTATTTTATGGTCCCAAAATCCACTCATCAACCCTATATTTCTGATGTTTTCCAAGGAAGAGGGTTTGGCACTGATATAATTGTTGCCGTGTCTGCGCCTCTATTAATCGAAGGAAATTTTACGGGCATCCTTGAAGCTTCACTTAATTTGGCAAAGTTTAGCGCTCTGGATCGTAAGGTAATGCATGAAACAGAGAGCATTATCATACTGGATAACAATCATCGTGTAATTTATCGTTCTGATGGTTTGGCTTATAACCTGTTAGATGATTTGCGGGGGAAACCAGTATTAGCTCACATACAGGATCCTCAAAATTACTTTTTTATAAACCATGTAGGAGACTATTATTTAGGTATTTCTCAGGAAATAGGCAACTTAGGTTGGACCTCCATTGTATTGCTTCCCAGAGACGTATACGAAACTCAGATATCCAGCTATGTGGTGTGGTCTCTGTCCTTATTGGCACTTTTCCTTTTAGCTGGCGCTTTCATTGCAGCAAAACTTGCGGACAAGATCACTCGTCCTTTAACCGAATTAAATCAAGAATTATTGACTGTTAGTCAAACGGGGATTTTTGATTCCCTCAACCTGGCTTTAAAACCCACCTTATTTGTGGAATTGAATACTATGTCTTCGGTTATTCAAGAGTTTTCCCGACGACTAAGAGAATCGATAAGTTCACTCAACAATGCCAATTTTGAACTAGAAAGTGTTAACAGTAACCTTGCAAACCTAGTTGAAGAAAAAACCAGTGAACTGAAACTAGCCGTTATTTCTGCTAACCACGCTAACAATGCAAAATCGGAATTTTTGGCCACAATGAGCCACGAAATTAGAACACCAATGAATGGTGTGCTTGGCATGATTGAGTTATTACAGTCCAGTGAGCTGGACAATGAACAGAAACATAAATTACATATAGCCGCTTCTAGTGCAAAGTCACTACTGTCTTTGATTAACGATATTTTGGATTTCTCTAAAATTGATGCTGGAAAAGTTGAGTTTGAAAATCAGGATTTTAGTTTAACTGAATTGCTCAGTGACATTATAGAAGTCCACTCGATGATGATAACGGGCAATGATGTCTCTCTTCTTATGGATGCAAGTTCTATTGAACAGGATTCGCTTAAAGGAGATCCCACACGATTACGTCAAGTGTTAACGAATTTACTTAGTAATGCTCTCAAATTCACGGCAAAGGGGCATATTATTCTCTCTGCGCAAAGCCGAATTGTTGATGGGCAGGTTCAAGTATCTTTTAAGGTCGAAGATCAGGGTATTGGAATTGCGCCCGACAAGTTAGATTCATTATTTAAACCATTTACACAAGCAGATGCCTCAACCACTAGGGAATATGGAGGAACCGGTCTAGGTCTTACTATTTCAAAAAAACTATGTGAATTGATGGGCGGTGATATCAGTGTGCAAAGTATCCCTGATAAAGGTAGCACTTTTACTGCTGAAGTAACCTTTGACGTGAGTAGAAGTGCGTCCAGTGATCCCGACTTGAGCAAGTTTTTTAATTATATATTGGTAATAGGCAAAGATATTCAAAGTGAGTTACTTATTTCACAACTCAAACACTGGAATGGCAGGGTGGTTAGTGTTGAAAATATTGCCGACCTAGACGTTAAATATGCTCGAATTATGGGGTTTGATCAAAAGACATCCCCCAACCTGATTCTTATTGTAGAAGATGTAATAAATGATAACCTGAAGAACTGTTGCAGGTTGGCCATCGCTCAGGATGACCATGTTATTTATGTTCACAAACAACAAACAAAAGCGCTTGATAGTGAGATGCATAACGTTGTTTCTGGTATTTGCTCTGCACCTTTAACACCCAATAAACTATGCAATGTTATCAAGACAATCACTCATGGTTCAGCGGAATATGTTCAGAACAAATCTTTTGTTAGTTCACAAGGATTGGCAAACACATCGAACAGAATGTGTGTTTTATTAGTTGAAGATAATATGATCAATCAACAGGTTGCCCAACATATGTTGCAAGAACTACATGTTGACGTAATTATCGCTAATAATGGACAAGAAGCAATACAGCAGTTATTAGATGACAACGAGTTTTCCTGTGTTTTCATGGATTGCCAAATGCCAGTAATGGACGGTTACACTGCAACCAAAAAAATTCGTCTAGGTCAGGCAGGTCAGCACAACAAAAATATTCAAATCATTGCATTAACCGCTAATGCTATGGGCGGCGACCAAAAATTATGCTTCGACGCGGGCATGAACAACTACATAACTAAACCAATGACAATTGATATGTTGCGCAACGCTTTGAAAGACGTTTTATAAACTTAATACTGATATAAAAGTGGCACAGTAGAAAATAGGCTGTCAGTGGTTTCTTCATCACTAAAGTCATCATTTGGTATAAACAATAAATCTTAAGATAAACCTCAATGCCGGCCTTAGGACTTTGTATGTATTGTAATGCTTGAAGATATAATTCACTTGGAACTTTGAATTGACTGTGTACAAATAGTACTGCATTTTCACTTGTTTTTAGACTTTTTTCGGCCCGAATTGACAAGGAGTAAATTTGTCTAGAAGTTTAATATTTTGTTCTTTTAATTTTTGAAGTAGATAACCAATGAGCTAAATCAAAATATAAAAATGTGATTTTAAATAAGCCTACACCATTGGGGACATGGGTCTTATGTGTCCTATGCCGCTCATACACTGCAATGTGAGCCGGGTGGTCAAACTCTTTTTTAGTATCGGCTATAAAAGACAATTTATTTTTAAACGGCAATTCATGAAATTGCTTAAAATGGTTTACTTCTGCTTTCCAATCGTCACAAAGTTTAAAAAAGAAGTCATCTTTATCAGTCACTTCCAACATTCGTTTAGTTCTTCTTTCCCATCTATTTTTTGCATCTTCTTCAGTGTTGTAATGCACAAAATGTATTTCAACATCTCCAAGCAGCCCCATAGGATAATAAGCTTCTTTAAAAGTGTATGGGTGTTTCGTTTCGTTTTGTGGCTTGAATGTTAATTCTAAGCCCATGTAATAATCAAAATCTGAGAGTAATTTTATGAAGCAATCGCCGTAAATTCCTAAACCAACAAACGGAGTGTTGTAAGGCTTTCCATATCTTTGGTAAATTTCAGCACCCCAACAATTATCAGAAATAATGACATAATTTTTATCTTTTATTATTTCTAACTCTTTTTTGAGAATGCTTTTTTTTTGCAGAACTCGAATTTTACGCAAAATGTATGTTCTGATGAAATTCATGATTGACTGCTTAATAAATAGGTTTCAAAATTAATAGGCTGAGCTGATTTCATTAGCGAATAAATCGCGGCCTAGCCAATTTATCGAATAAATAGGGTCTTCGTCAATTTATCTGACGAGATAAAAGACCTATTTTGCTATCCTGTCCACCGTTCTTCGTATCATAATAACAATCCACCCAAATTGAGCATGTTTTGTCGACCTCAAGGTTGATGTTGTTACAATCTTAAGTATTTATCTAGACCGTCTCTCGCTCTATTCGACTGGCACTAGTTGCAGGGTACTTTTAGTATTGGCCGCAACATCGATTTCACTAAAGTGCTGTTTGTAGAACTGGCCATTGATATACGACTCAGCTTGGTCTTTATAATGTTGATCAAACAATACTCCACTTTGCCCAACAGGATTGATACCAAGTGCTTGGCTAGGATCAGCAAAGTCGATTAGTCGGCGAGTTGACGGGCCATATACCACTGACCAAGGCGCTGGACCCATCTTATGTGACAGATTATTAGGGGTTTCGTGACCACCGGGGGCTGCAAACTGACCGACATTAAAAAACTTATCCAGTGGTTTTTGCTTACCCAGAGGGTGTCCATGGGTGAGAGTATGAGCCTGACCCCATTGCCAGTTAGCCGTGTTGTTACCCAAAGTACTGCGAAGGTGTTTGAGACTTGTATGCCAGGCAGCTGTCACTATTACTGCACGATTTTCGGTGACGGATGTGGCGCGATTATCCCACCATGGCGAATTGGGCTCTGCGGCTAAGCGTGGTAAGGCAAAATCGATTACCCGAGTTTTGATAAGGGTGTCAAAAAAGCTGTCACCCATTTCGTCACGCATCGCTTCATATGATAGTTGATAAACAAATTGGTTAAAAATCGTTGCGGCGATGTCTTCAATATTGTGATCCCCATTCCAGTTACTGAGTAATCGCACTAGTTCTTGTTCATCGGGCCCGGAAGCAGCCTGTATGATGGGCAATAAGGGCTTGAGTAAGCGATGTGCATAACCGCTGCCAGTGTCTAGTTGTAATGCTTGGCTGTTTTGTACGTTCCATTTCACATTATTGTCAGCTAGTTGTTTATCGAGTTGAATGGCACGGGCGGGTAAATTGTAATAACCAGGGACTTCGATACCGCTGTCAGGAACAGGCTGATGATTAGCTGAAACGATATAACCACGTGCTGGGTTTTCTTCTTGAGGGTTAGCCTTAAAAGGTACAAAACCAAGTTTGTCTGCTTCAGAGCTACTGCCGTCGAGGATGAAAGTAGGATCGACTCCGCTAGGACGTAGAGGCAGTTTAGCTGACGCCCACCAACCAATATCACCACTGGCATTGGCCCATACTATGTTAAGCCCTGGTGCGTGAATTTTTTCACTAGCTGCACGTGCTTCTGCCAATGTATTCGCACGGTTGAGTTCGTAAAACCCATCAAAAATTGGATTCTCAGTTTCTAAAAAAGCCCACCACATAGCGATAGGTGTTGTACCGGCATGTTTGTCAAGGGCATCGTTAATGATGGGTCCATGTGGCGAACGACGCAAGGTAAGTGTGACAGTTTGAGCACCCTTGACATCAATCTGTTCAGTGCGGCTTTGCATCTCTACCCACTGGCCCTGATACCAAACTTGATTGTCATTATCCGGATTCAGTTTTTCTGCGATGAGATCTATATCGTCGTTTTGGAACATCGTAATACTCCAGCCAAAGTCCATATTGTGACCAAGGCTGGCTACTGGGTTGAGTGCTTGATGATGGCCATACAGTTCAAACCCTGGGTAAGACAAGTGTGCTTCGTACCATACTGACGGAACAGCAAAACCGATGTGCGGGTCACCTGCTAACAGAGGTTTGCCGCTTGCTGTGTGGTCGCCAGATATGGCCCATGCGTTGCTACCTTCGAATAGCGCTAAACCACTATCTGTGAGTGCTTGTTGGCTAATATGGGCAATCTGACTAAGGTCTTGCCAATCGTTGGCTGTCAAAGTTGGTGGCACCACTCCCTCGGGGTGCCAAGCTAAATCAAACACCTTAAGATAGTCAGCACCAAGCTGATCACGCACAAATGTCAGCACCGGCTCGGTGCGAAAAGCAGCGGCAAAACTGTAAGCCATATAACCACCAACACTCAGAGAATCCTCAGCGGTAAAAGGACGCTTTGAAATGCCGAGAATATCAAACTCCAGCGGGGCTGGGTGAGTGTCTTGGTATTGGTTGATGCCATCTAAATAAGCTGACAGAGCCTTACTTGCTGGGGTGTTGGGATCCATCTTAGGCACATAAGCATCGGCATGGGCGCGAATGCCCAAAGTGCGGAATAGTCGGTCAGTATCAAGTAGTTCTGGCCCAAGTATGGCTGCTAATTCACCACGAGCTAAACGGCGCACCATTTCCATCTGAAATAAGCGGTCCTGAGCATGCACATATCCAAGGGTGCGATACATGTCGGCTTCGTTTTGAGCTTTGATATGCGGTACACCTCTTTCGTCATAACGCACGCTAACAGGCGCTTGCAGGTTGGCAATGCTGATTTCACCACTGCGTTGCGGTTGTTT
>Ga0209712_10003223_pt1 | contig 13251 bp, 7 predicted proteins | sample ArcOceMetagenome_FD_187443 | JGI IMG/M metagenome (GOLD analysis project Ga0209712, IMG submission 187443) | Marine eukaryotic phytoplankton communities from Arctic Ocean - Arctic Ocean - Greenland ARC118M Metagenome (SPAdes) (version 2) | ecosystem: Environmental > Aquatic > Marine > Oceanic...
ATGATGAAACTTACGTAGTACCGCTCTTTGCTGATAATGCAACATAAATACTATACACGCTCACCAACATAGGTGGTCGGGTCTCCCTGAGGTCTACTGTAGTTATCCAATCTCTAGACTAAGCCCTAGTAGTAGATTGATAACGTAATACGAGTGGGTTTCTGTGGCGGGCGTTTTGTTAGGGTTTTTACCATCGTAGTTCTGCCGTTTTTTTGCGTAGTAGTTTCAAAAGTTTACAAAGCTCCGTAGATTTATTGAGAAGTAACCGAACAGAAATTGAAAATGGGATCATGGGAACAAATTCAAACCCGGCAAGCTCTAACAATTTTTCAGTTCTCGCCGCCGACATCAACGAATTTGTTCGGCTACTTACCAATGAATCTGTTCCAAACCGCTAAAATACGAGGTTTGCAGAACTACTGCGATGAAACTTATGTACGACTTCAGACAATATGATATTATTTTTCATGTAACAACGAGAGAAATCTATTCTACGCTGCAAGCATGGCTCTAAAAGTGTCACTTGTCGCTCGCTGTTGTCTAATAAAATGTTGAATTCAATTATTTTTTGAAACGAGCTTATTCTCCATCCTCTTACCTTAGCGCTTGCTCTTAGTTGGCTTTTAATAGAAGTGCATTATCATTGCAAGAGTACTACGAACACGGCTAAGTATTCATCGACATAATTTCAAATCTTTTCCTGGAACGTTCGTAACCCACTCCCCCAGGTCGATATAATCGGTCAACAGCTCTCTGGCCAGCCCTACGGAGCATAATCTTCAACAACACGATTTGAAAGAAAAATCGCCTCCGTTGCGATTGAAAATACTTTTCAAAGTCATGGACATTTTCGGATACCAAAATTTTGTCCGATTTCACTGGAACACCAGCTTTGGAAAATTCTTGAAGCAGTTTTGGGCAGGAAACAAAGGAGAGGGAACACAGAGGCAAACGCGCAATGGACCAGGGAATGTTCTTAATCTGGGGACATTTGCGAAGAGAAATGTCTCCTATTCGAAACATTCGACCAAGTACCGGTGGCAGCTTCCACAAAGAGTCGTTTGACAATAAATTAATTGTGAGCTCTTTCTTCGACAAATATCGGATGGAGGAAGGCAGACACGTCAAATCGTGGCAGTCTTGAATCGTCAATATGCACATTTGGAACTCAGTTTTTCCCAATGCCTTCATTCCTTGTGACCAGTCGTCATCGGGTGTAACGCGTATACCGCAGTTCTTGAATGCGACATTGTACAAAGTTGAGCTTACGTGGATGGTCTTGAGGGAGGATAGGGAAGTCATGGATGGACAATTCCTGCATACTAGGACAGTTAGGTTGGGGAATTGCGATACTGTGCTTTCCAGGGATGAGAGATTTGGGCAGTTTGTAAATGTGCAATGTTGTACTCTAATCAGCACTTGACCCAAATTTGCCGGAAGTTGTGTAAAGCCACAGTCAATAAAACTTAGATAAAGCACATCGTGGAGATCGAGTTCATCGTCTTCAGGATCGGAAAGACTTGAAAGGATTTGGAACGTCTCGTGGATTGCATCGTACAAATCTTCTTCCTTGTAGTGGACAGTGCCATCGGGGAAAAGATTGCGATCATCGTTGGATGCATCATAATCTCTGCCTATGATCCGTATCCTCCGGCTCTCTGTGCGCGAGAGCTGATCTACAACCTTGTCGATAGAGAAAGCTGTTATGGACATGTGTTCATAAATAAGGTGCACATAAATACAGTTTTCATTCAAGGCTGATTTTGGATTTCTGAGAGAAGAATAGAGAACAGAGAACAGAGAACAGAGAACAGAATAATTATTGTGAATTCTGACTGAGACCTGAGACTGCATTCGCATGGCATGTAGATGTCAACTGGACGCCTATCGGCGGCTATCTGGAGGATTTTTTTTCTGGAAGGAGGGTGGTATTCAGGAGGGGGCAAGAATTGATGACCCGATTGATGACTTGTACCAAAATGCATGTTTACAATTATAGGTTATGCAGCTAGGTTTATGAGAATTCGGACGCATGAGGAAGAAGCGTGTCTCCCTCCCTCCGTCCCTGCTGCGCTCCCTGCCCCACATTTTTCACCGTCAAGATATTCAATCACCATCATTATTCTCACAAATGGAGATCACTGGACAACCGACAACTGCAATCCAAATTCCCTGCTGCTTATGCGGAACGCAGATAATACCCAACAATGCTAATCAATGTGGATCTTGTCTCGCTCAGCAATTTGATCTAAAGGTACGTCGTGTTCAATGTATGTAAGCATTCAAGAAAAGTATGTACTTGTTCTGGAGTCAGTCCCAGTCCCAGTTTTTCTTTTATCATGGAAACAGAACGCATCTGTTTGCAATCCCCCCCTGCGACGGGCCGAAAGGTTCATCAGTGTCGCCGGGCGCAAAACAGGTGCAACAAAGAAATTCCACAATGCATATCGTCATTCGTTTTCCTATACGTGTTGATGATGATATTGTGAGAGATACTTGTAACTACGAAAGGAAAAGAAAGCTTAGTTCTTCATTCTTAGGCACGATTGACTCTTTCTGAATGCCATTATATATTCTATCACCAAGCAGCAAACTCACTTTTCTGCTTCATCTCAATCCCTTTCAAGAGTATTTTGCAACGTGGACCTGCTGGAGGAAACCTCATCATATATCAATGTAGACAGTGTCGGCTCTATCAGCACACTGACACATACTTTTGCTACCATGAACCTGAATCTCCAACCCTCCTTGCCCTCTGCTTAAAAAGTATTCCTGCTCTATCCAATCGCCATGCTCTTCGCAATCATGGTCTATCGGGATTGACACTAGTAGACTCAATGTGGATTTGGACAGAACCGCACAGTATGCGTCTTAAACTTCGCCTCTCTGTTCGGGCCGATATAGGAGAGTCCACTCGCGCCGTAACAGTCCAACAACGGGTTCCCGTTGAATTCATTGTGCAATGGAAACAATGTCCCGCCTGTAATCGAGAATTCACAAATAGGACATGGCATGCGCTGGTACAATTACGGCAGAAGCGACAGGATGACTCGAAAAAAGCCTTGGTGTTAGTGGAAGCTGCTCTTGCGAAGAATCAAGATATACGGAAACATGTATTGAGCGTGGATACGAGCAGGAATGGGTTTGATTTTTATTTCATGGAGCTTATGCATGCAAATTCCTTTTCTGCCTATCTTTCCACGGTCTATCCTATGAAAGTGAAGTCGGCACAAAAGATGGTGAGCGAAGATCCAAAGAATAACACTGCGAACGTTAAGCATACCACTGTTTGCGATATGGTACCTCTGAACAGGTACGATCTAATTGTTTGTGATAAGAGAGCAGCGAGAGACGGTTGTGGCGCTGGACGGTTGAATGGACGAATGTGTCTGGTGCACAAAGTTTCTAGTACGCTGCAGTTGGTAGATGCCGCTCCTGCCAGGATCAATATTGAGGATTGTTTTGCAGATCTTCATCCTGAGAAATATTGGAAGGGCGAGAAGCACTTTCGAATTGTCTTTTCCCAGAATAGACTTGCTCGTTTTGTTGTCATGGACGTAGAGTTATGTGATGAGTTACATAAGGCTGGTGAAGGTGACTTTAGCAAGTACTCTCTTGCGGATGTGATGGTTGTGAGGGAAGCAGAATATGGAATCTCAGATGAAACTTTTCATTGTACTACACACCTTGGTAATCTCTTGGAAATCGGGGATGTTGTTCTCGGTTACGATCTTGTCTCTTCTGTGCTCACAGGTGGTGATGAGTGGTCCATGATTAATTCTTTCAACTCAAGCTTTACTGTGCCAGATATTGTACTAGTGAAAAAGGTATCGGGTGGGGCAGCTGCAGATGAAACTGCTCAAGGTGAGGAAAGTGGTAACAAGAAGAAAGCCAAGTCAAGTGCTTCCAAGCGGAGGGAAAGACGAATGGAAAAACAGGAAAAGAAAATGAAAGAGGCGTCTGAAAGTTTAGGTAGAATGGGATTTGGCAGTGGTGGTGGTGAAGCAGACGAAATAGAAGATTAAGAGAAAGATACGGGATAATAATTTGACTCGTAAATTGTATAATTGTTTTCATGTTCTTACCGCTATTACTCATGTACTACAAATCGATATCTAGTAGACTGTCGGCTTGTCAGTATGTATATGTAGTAACCATTCTTATAGTATCTTTTGAAGTGTAGTTACGGTTCTTGTCGTCTATCCGTCACAGTGTATCTTCCTTTTATACAGTTGGTTACCCTGTCCTCTTTATATCCCGCTTACCAGACGCTACCGGCTGGACACTACAAGTAGATACCGGTACTGCTTGTATGATACTACCCTTGTTGTACAATAATCAATCAAGTGTTCGTCGTTTGCATCAATTTTCGTTTTGACAAAATGTCTGCATTGACACCCCAGGATCTTCTCATTTTTTACTAAACTGTTGGCGCACCTTTTTTTCACATCTTCATCGCATCATCGTGCACCCAACCCGTCCTCCGAAACGCCCTGCAAGTGCACCTTTCAATCGTATCACACAAATCACACAATCAGAATAACACAAACACTTCTGAAATAATTCTCTACTGAAATGAAGTCTCGAATCGAAGTGAATCTACTCATCCTAATAGCCGCTTCGGCTTTGAGAACAGTGCTCTCTGTGGAGGACCCAAATCTAATTGTTATCATGACAGATGAACACAATTTGAGAACGATTGGAGCGTACAGAAAGTTGATGAATACTGAGCAAGCATTTCCGTGGGGACCAGGCGTGGAGCTAGAGACGCCGAATATAGATCGGCTAGCTTCAGAAGGAGCACTCTTCAATAACTTCTACGCTGTATCACCGCTTTGTACTCCGTCTCGAGCATCGTTTATGACGGGCTTGTACCCAAAATTCACAGGAAGCTCTTGGAAGAATCATGGTAAACTGAACAAGAAAAGAAAGACATTTGCAAACGAACTCAGAGCGCTCAAAGGTTATGCAACGAGTTATCTTGGAAAGTGGCACCTTAACGGGAAAAAATCTAGCACAACAGACTTTGGAGACAAAAGCAGGAAGTTTGGGTTCCAGAACATTGATTATCAGTACAATAGGGGACATTGGAAATATTTTAATGAGACAGCTAATGGCATCACTGCTTTTGAATGGAGTGATCGCTCTAAATTTGTTCGCAATGGGATGAATGAAAACGATTATTATGCAACGGACTTTCTCTTCGATAAAGCAAAAGATTTTATTCGCGAAAAGGCAGCAAAAGGAAAAAACTTTGCGGTAATGTTATCTATTGCAGATCCGCACGACCCCAACAATGTGAGGGCTCCATACGATACAATGTTTGATCACTTAAATTTTGGTTTACCCAGCACTGCGCAGAAAGCTATGCACAGTACACCTGCTCTGCCAAGTTGGGCTGCCATGAGTGAATTCACTCCTCTCCAAGCCGACGAACTGATTACAGACTTCGAAAATGACCAGTTAACTCAGGACTCTATGCGTCAAGTGTTCGGAATGATCAAATTAGTTGACGATAAAATAGGACGGCTGCTTAAGTTTTTGGAGAAAAAGGGATTGGATCAGAATACAATTATCGTCATGACGTCAGACCACGGTGATATGATGTACGAACACGGACGCACAAACAAAGGTGTGCCTTTCAAGGCAAGCGCTCAGGTACCATTTCTTGTTCGTTGGCCCAAAGGTATTACTCCAGGGAAAGTCATCAATACAGCCTATTCATCAGTTGACTTTGTTCCCACTATTCTAGGACTAATGGGTGTGGAATCTAGAATCCAAAGTCAGGGAATTGATGGTTCGGCAGAGCTCCTAGGAAATGAACTGGTTTCTATCAATGCAGATCAAATCCGCTTCTTGACAGATTCAAAGCAGAGACAGTGGGTAGCTGCGATTACGAATCGATACAAGCTTGTGCTTTCAGAAGATATCCCTTGGTTCTTTGATATGGACCTCGACCCTGATGAATTGATCAACTTTTACAACGATCCTACGTATGCCGAAGTTGTTGCAAAACTGCAGCCACCGCTGATTGACGCAGTCACGTCCTACAAACTATCGATGGAACCAAGGCAATTCTTGGCTGGTACTCCTGCGTGCTACGATAGCAAGGATGAAATTCCTGGATGGGATAATCGCTTATGTGAAGACTTGCATTCGACGGAATTTAGCGCAGCGTGTATTTGGGACTTTGTTAGCGCTGCTTGTCCAAGAGTATGCAACAAATGCTGTGATGATTCTATAGGTGAAATATGGCTTTTCGGTAGCATGAAAACTTGTGACATGATGAATACAGATGCAAAGTTCTGTACTAAGGAATCAGCTCAATTATTTTGTCCTTCGGCTTGCGGATTATGTGCATAAACTAAGATTTTTGTTCATTAGACAACTTGAATTGTATTTAAATATGTAATCCTGACACTCTCTACGTGTAGTGTATGTCTATGAAGGAGATTTCTAACAAGTTAAATGTTCCGGTATTGTAATACGAATCAGAATGCGAAACAGTTCTTATTTTTATAATATTGAATATCTCATTGTTGATACGCCTTTTCCATTCGAGAAAATTTCTCAGCAAGCACTTCATTAGCAAATGCATTATTTCCTTTCAATGGTTCCATAAACGGGTCAAATATATCTTCCACAGCCGCTGGATCCTTTCCGCTCTTTCTTTCCAACTCGAAGAATTCACCACGAAAGAAATTAGCTGATTCAGTTGGGAACCATGCAGCATCATTGTCGCTGGACGTAGTAGTCCCAACTGCTTTCCCTCCCTGCGATCTCGTCTCGTCAGGCGGTGGGTCTCTCTTGGGGTAGAGAAAACGTCTTTCTTTGTTCCTTATCGGAGACTGTTGGCCATTGTTGAGTTTTTGCGCTGCATCTGCAAGTTTCTTCAATCTTTCACTGGGAGAGCCTGGATTTTGTTTCTGTTCGTGAGGCCTTCCTATGTCCTCCTTGTCATCGCTATCAGATCCCCAGTCTTTAAATTTGTTCAGCAGCCCTCTATTGTTTGAGCTCGAGCCTCCTGCGGATAGAGTTTTCACAGGCGAAGTCGGTTTAGCACGTTTCACATTCGTGCTTCGAGGTGTAGATGCAAATGCTTTATCTTCAAATGGGTCCTTTGAGTGGTTTTCAACCATTGGCTTCGTTTTAGGAAAAGCAGACGGCGGGGGAGGGGGCGAAGGGGATTTTCGACTTATTCTTGATTTCACCGTGGATTGCAATCCTGCTAATGGCTTCACAGTTCGAGAAACTGGTACAGGCTGATGAGGCCGACGAGGGGGGAGTTCTGAAGGATTGCGTTGAGAGTACGGATGCGCCGCCTTCACCAAAAATGAGGAAGGTCTTGCCGAATGGTGAGCAGGTTTAAGTCGACCATGACCGAATTGCTGTTTTCGGGACTTAGGAGAGCAATCGCCAAATCCGCTCATATAAGTAGGGTTGGTGATGGAGCTGACTGTAGAATCGTCAGAGTCTGAATACTCAGATGATTCTTCTTCGTCTTCTTTGCGAACAGCCTGCTCATCCTCATCAAAATATTCTGCAGGTAGGATAGGCGACTCGGCTGATTTATTGACTTCATCTTGATCAAAACCTTTGTTAGGTGAATTATTTCCACTATGCTTTTCAAGAATAGAGTCAATAGCTCTAAGGGCTTCGTCAGGATCGTCACGTTTCACGGAACTTAATCTCGCAAGCAACTGAGCCACTGCTTTGTCTTTTGCCTTATCTTGTATCTTGTCCTTCCCCTTCGAAATATCAAATGGCTGTATTGTATCTCGCTTCGTCACACTTTGATGGTTGGTCGGTGTTGGAATTGAATTCGAATTTTCCTTGCAATTCTTTTGAGCAACCTCGGCAGCGCGGTAAAATCTGCTCTTGAAAAGAGAAGACTGCTTATCATCATCGCTGGGTTTATTCTCCGCAGACCGATGTTCGTCTCCCTTCTGCCACATTTTGAGCTTCTCGCCTTCATCCCAAAGGCGTTTCTTCACTTCTCTAACAGACAAAAATGACGAAGTATCGGTTATCACAGTTGCATTTTCAGAAGCCTCTTCGTGTCTATCCGCTTTACTTGGACTTAAAGGAGACGACATACTTGAAAGATTATGGCGAATAGGAGTTTCCGATGGTATATCTCCTTCCTTTTCAGCTGTTTTCGTTGCAGCAGGTGCGGCTGTACGCGGAGTCATAACAAAATTTGAAGTTTCAACTACCGAAGTTGCAGTTTCAGCCCTCTTGGGTGTAGCTTGTATTGTTGCAGCAGTGTCTTGGGTTTTACTACTCTCCGATGGAGGCCAAGAAAATTTGCTCTTGTTCGACACTTTTTGATTTGAAGTAACGAGTGCAGATCCTTCTGAGGACAAATCGGCTTCTAGAGCAGTGGCAGTGTTATCCCGACGGTTTCGCAGCTTATGTTGAGCGTATTCACTTGTATACATGGTAGACTGTCCTACAGGCTGTGAAAGCTCAATGTCCGTGCCTTCATCTTTGGCTCGTATTCTACTTGCACTGTTCGATGCCGTTTCCGTCAGATGTGAGTTTGAAGATACCTTTATATCATTTTTATGCAGCTTTGCACCCAGGTTTTCTTCAGGTTTGTAAACCTCATTCCTAGTAGAGGTCTTAGTTTCCGTATTCCTCGGAGTCCATCTTGAATTCAAGGGGCTGTGTGATTCATCCGACGACGAATCGGCTTTCAGAGCAGAGGTAATATTATCCTGTCGGTTTCGCACCTGGTGTTGAGCGTACTCACTTCCATACATGTTAGACTGTCCTACAGGCTGTGTCGCATCTCTGTTCATTTCTTTATCTTCGGCTCGTATTCTACTTGCACTGTTCGATGACGTTTCCGTCAGATGCGAGTTTGAAGATGGAAGCAATTCATTTTTGTGCTGCTTTATACCCAGCTTTTCTTCAGGTTTACGGACCTCATTCGTAGTAGAGGTATTGGTTTCGGCATTCCTCGGAGTCCATCTTGATTTCAAGGGGCTGTGTGATTCATCCCACGACGAATCAATTTTTGGGGTAGAGGTAGTGATATCTTGACGGTTGCGCGGTGTATGTCGAGCGTACTCATTTGTATACATGTTAGACTGTCCTACAGGCTGAGGAGCAGTGCTGTCCATTTCTTTATCTTCGGCTCGTATTCTAATTGCGTTGTTCGATGAAGATAGCGGCACTTCATTTTTATGCTGCTTCATACCCAGCTTTTCTTCAGGTTTGCGAACCTTATTCGTAGTAGAGGTATTTGTTTCGGCATTCCTCGGAGTCCATCTTGATTTCACAGGGCTAAGTGCAGCAGTTTCAAGTGCAGACATCCGCGGTGGAGAGGCAACCATGATATTTGCGGATGGCCCCTCATCCTGCGTAATTACTTCTTTCACCTCTAGGGAGCCACTAATCTCAGTTTCGGTTTCGTTTTGAGGAACCGGTGGCCACTTTCGCAATGATTTCCTAACCGCATCTTTTTTGTTCATACTACTCTTGATTAAATTGCGAAAATCTTCATTGTCTTCAATATCTGCAGAATCCTCGTTGGCTATAAAATTTGACTGGACCTTGGGCTGATCGATTTTGGAACGAGATCTGCGATTTCGACTCATATATTGCATGTACTCATTTTTATCACTAGAAGCCTCTCCTGCTACCGAGGTAGATAGTGTCTCATCCTTGCTCTGAACCCTTTTCGTCTGAGCGGTATCCGCCTGATCTGGTCTAATTGGCGGCGGCAAAGAAGGACTTCGTTTGGAATTGGAAAAAGAGTTCTCGGATAAAGCATTTGTACTTGCAGGCTGAAGAGGAGCTACCGCCTCAGTGTGTTTAACACAAGATCTTCGCTGAGATAAACTACGCGATCTTGAAGACGCCACAAAATTTCTACCCCTTGTCGAGATTGTGCCTTCTTTGTTCTTCTGATGGTTCACCCAAAATTGTGCTTTCTTGCTCACTCCCCCTTTATTCTCATTCTCATTCTGTTTCGTGTTCGTATCCGTATCATGTTCTTCATTATTCATCGGAGGCGAATTTGTCTCCTCCAAAGCTTCCGCAAAAGACACCCGCCCCAATATCGGTTCCACCTTTGATCGATCATGGATATTATCTTTCTGGATCTCCTCCGATATCCTCACGGGATTTCCATGGTCGGATCCTTCCTCCGTATCATCACGCAATGGATTATTGGTCGTCGTCGTCCGCCTACTTTTAATTTGATTCTTCCAGAAATGTGACGACGAAGAAGAAGATTCTTCTTGTTTCACGCCCTCGTTTTCATTGGTGGGATGAGCATCCTTTTCCTTTTTCGGCAATGGCTCTTCCTCCTCACTCACATCCTTAGATGCTCCTTTTTTACGAGAATTCATACTCATACTCATACTTTCCGTCACCGCTATCCCTTCCGAAATGGCATTCTTGCGTTGAAAAGAAGCGGCAGTAGAAGATAAAGTAGATGCAGGACTCTTTATCGAAAATTGTGCAATCCTAGATTGAAAGCTCGATTTTGCATCTGACGGTGATGTCAACGAGGAGGCCCTCTGTGACGCTATTGCATCTGTCGCATTATTTTGTGTTTTCTCCTCTTGAACATTCAGATTCACCGAATTGCTCCTTTCATCTACCAAAACAACGGGTTGTGGCTGTGACTGTAACTGCTTTCCATTACCATCTTTATCACCATCACCCTCTCTAAATCCTTCATCAAACTGCAATTTCTTGGGAGTAAATTTCCTTGGTGAAATACGCGCATTCTCCCTACTGATACCGGTACGTGTGTTGGTATACAATCCATTCGGTTCCTTCTCGGGCGAGGGCGAGACAAACTCCTGCTTCTCCTCCTTCTTTTGCAAATGCTTGTGCTTCTGAATATATTCAGGAGATTTGGATACCCTCCTCCTCTCCATATCCTGCACAGTTTTTCCAAACGGATGCCGAGAAGGTGTTTGCAACAAAGTAGATGTTGGAATTTCCTGGTCGGTGTGAATGGGCAATATGTTCTGGGAAGGTTGTGGTTGTGGTTGTGAGTATTTTATGACGAGTGGAGAAGCGATTCGTTCCCGTTTAGGGGATATCCTCTGTGTAGTCTGTGTTCTCCAAAAGTGCGCCTTGTGCAGTACCCCTTCCTGCTCCTGCTGTTTCTTCGGAGGCGTTTGATGTTGCTTTTGCGTTTGCGTTTGCTTTTGCTTTTGCTTCTGCGATTGTAAATGTGGTTGTACATGTCGTGCAAGTTGGTCATCGTTTGCGTTTGCATCATTGTTGGATGAATTTGAAATATTTGTCGTGGCAGTGGTAGTCGGTGACGAATGCTGATCCTCTTTCTTGTCCGTATCAGGAACATTACAATCTTTATCTTTATCATTGCCATTGATATTTCCAATACTATTGCCATTACCATTGAGACTGTTGTTGCTATTGGGTACCAAAAGTAGAGGCGGTTGAGATGTTGGTTTGGTTTTTAACCAGGAAGGACGAAAATTACTCTTCTTCTCGACATTATTGTTGAGCTTCTTGGCCAAATCTCTGACATTGAAACTGGCAGCACCGGCAGCACTAGAAGCACCAGCACCGGTAGCAGTATTCATAGCAGACGATGAGACATTGGTAATGGTACTGCTGCCAATGACCGTGTGTGCCTTTTCGTGCAGCGAGTGATCCTTCTGCTGGGCATTAGTATTAGTACTATTAGACTGCATCTTTGAAAACTGGCTTCGATTCAAAAGGTTGGCAGTCACACCCACGCCCACACCCACATCCGAATGTGAATGAGACTGTACTACGTTGACATTCGCATGGTTATGTTGACTCCGACTATAGTCTCGTCTATAAAAGATGTTTTGCTTTGGCGGCGGTGAAGGAGAGCGTGACATCCGATTCCGCGGTGGTGAAGGTGATGATCGGTTCTCATATTCGCGGTTGTATTTGGAAGTACGGAATTGGAGATGCTGACCATTGTTGACATGATTGACATGATTGCCATGATTGCTGGCAGACGAAGAGGTGGGCGTCACTACCGGTGGCTGCATTTGGGATGAATGAATGAAACTAGACTTAACTAGTCGTAGCCGTATGTTGTAGTGTGGCTGTGAGTGTGAGTAAGGTCACTACTGGATTCTAATCAAAGGGGTGAAGTGGAGGCAAGTAATATTAATACGGTGGTACCGCGTAAGACCAGTCCTGGAATTGCAATCTTTGCAATAATTCCAGTCTTGTGGGGTTTTCCAGTCTTTGTCCCTTGCGCTTTTTGTGATAGTGTTCCAAGATTTGTGTTCCTCCAAGAAAAAATTAGCCTATCAAATGACATTTTACCATTCAAATAACGCGCGCGTCCTGCTCCTCTCCGAGAATTTCGTGAAATAGGTTTTGTTCTTGGTACCATAGTAGCATACCGTATGTACCAACACCATGTCGAGCTCTACTTGGATGTTCATTTGAATGAGTGTAAAACTCAAGTGTTACACTTGTGAGCAGCAGATCAGAGGTGCGTCTGTCCCTTATAGTTGTGAATGCTGCAAGGTTGCGTCATATTGTGGCAAGAGACACCACCAAAACAAGGCCACAGCATGGAAGAAGAATGAGCGCATGTACCCTAAGGTGCTGTTTTGGCAATCCCGTGATTGGCTGCTGCTGGAGCAAGACGAAGAAGAAGAGGGCAACATTTGAACATCTATCCTCCACTTCCCACAAAAGAGGAGTGTGTAAAGGGTGAACTACCCACAAGCATTTCCTGCAATTTGAAGCAGGTCGTCAATCAACAGCTGTCCACTCCTCGTCCCTCCTCTTGATCGTCCAAACCTTTTGCATTCCTCAACTTCTTAGTGGGCTGAGGTAATCAAGGACCCAGAAAAAAGAAAGAAGTTCAAACAATTCGTGAACACTGATGAGAGTACTAATTCAAAATACCTTCTATAAACTCTTGAATCTATGATCAGAATATTATGAAGTTAATGTACATTATTGTTACCTTTTCCATTTGATAGTAGGAAAGAAATGATTGTCATGACAAATAGCATGTCTTACTCTTGAATTTCTTCGCATGTACCGAACAAGCTCACTTGGTTACCTACAAGCACACCAGAGTTCGCAACGGTAATGCCATCAATTTTTAAATTGTAATTTGCAGCATTTTTGATGAGAAGTTGTAGCAATTTGACTTCAAGCACCCAATCTCAGAATAAGTGGACCCAGCATTGTATGCCTGACTGCTAATTCCTGCAACGATTGATGTATTCTCATCATATACGAACGCCCAAGATGTAG
>Ga0209712_10003224_pt1 | contig 13251 bp, 10 predicted proteins | sample ArcOceMetagenome_FD_187443 | JGI IMG/M metagenome (GOLD analysis project Ga0209712, IMG submission 187443) | Marine eukaryotic phytoplankton communities from Arctic Ocean - Arctic Ocean - Greenland ARC118M Metagenome (SPAdes) (version 2) | ecosystem: Environmental > Aquatic > Marine > Oceanic...
GTTCAAAAATGAAGCCTGCCTGTTGCAATGGCACACTTTCAAACTTATGCGCGTGCACGTGCACATAAGATTCTTTCAAAATTGAACATTACTGTATAAAATAGTAATATATTTAGAACTTTCACTTATCCGGAACACAGTTTGAATTTGAATAAGTTTGTTCTCTTTGATTTTCTCTTCTCTGGACTCGTTGACTTGTTTTTTTCACATTGCCTTCTTCCTCATCAAATTTGAAAATGAGACCTCAATTATTCCACTACTTTTTGTATTCTTTGCCATACTGTAATCTTTTCATCCAGCAAGATACACACGACGTACTGGTACGAGTAGAGCATTTTTCAGAAATGGTTAGTTTGAGCATCATCGTTGAACAAACAAACCATAAATGTCAGAGGAACTTACCGTCTTGCTCACAATATCTTTTGAAACTCTACTAGGTCTCAAGGAAGATTCTATTTTCCTCGTTCCCTCAGACATTAGTTCATTTTCTTCTTCTACACGTATGCGATTCTGATTCTTTACCAAGTTGAAAGTACGGTGTAGTCTAGCACCAATAAAATACTATGAAGAAAGTGATACCAAACACGAGTTGCAAAAATAATGAGCCTCGCGTGGAGCCCCCATTATCCCGTACACTGTGATTCGCAACTTTGTCATCGTTACTCATGGCTTCCTTGTACGAGTAGCGAGTAGTCTAGTAGAGTATGTACAAGCTCGTATGATAGAGTCAGTCGTCGATGATTCTTTTTTTGCCCTTTGATTTTGATTTTGAACATTCCCCCTACTTGACGTGGGAAAAGACTAGTGCGCGTATATCACGCGCACAGTGAAGGACTTGAAAGAACGAAAGAACACAGCGCTATGACATCAGAGCATCGCATCATCCATCCAAGCGAAGCACACAGCAAGCAACACAGCAAAAAGCAGCTCAAGAATCAAGTTCTACTGCCTCATTTATATCTCTGCATTGTCATGACCGCAAGACTAACCATCACCATTCTTGTTACAGTCCTAGCTGCTGCCAACAACGTTTCATCACTCGCCGAGGCGTTCGCAAACAAAGGGCACCATGGGAGACGAGAAAACAAATTATGGGGACGACCTCTGCACATGGTAGCTTCGCCTATTGAATCGTCTGCAGATGTTGTAATAGCAAGCTCAACGACCTCGCCATTGACCACCTTTGACCCAGATTTGGCAAAAATGATTCAAGATGAAGATCGTCGGCAGAAGGTCGGTCTCGAGTTGATCGCAAGCGAGAATTTCGCGAGTGCTGCCGTGAGAGAGGCTCTAGGAAGTTGTTTGACGAATAAATACAGCGAAGGAAATGGTGAGTGTTCAATCTTCAATGTTCAACCCATTTTTATGCTACTGTCAAATGTTTGAGCTTTTACTTTTTTTCCCAAGCTGAGCTTACAATTTTCTATTGTACTACATACTTTAATTGCAACAGTTGGAAAGAGGTACTATGGCGGAAATGAATACATTGATAAAATCGAGTCACTCTGCATGTCCCGTGCACTGGAACTATATAATCTCTCACCAGAAGAATGGGGTGTCAACGTGCAACCATATTCAGGGTCACCAGCTAACTTTGCAGTTTATACAGCCCTTCTCGAACCGCATGACCGTATTATGGGTCTCGACCTGCCTAGTGGAGGTCACCTTACACACGGTTTTCAAACTGCAAAGAGGAAGGTTTCTGCCACGAGCGTTTACTTTGAGAGTATGCCTTACACGGTTGATAAGAACACTGGGTTGATTGATTATGATGGTATGGAAGAACGAGCCAAAATGTTTCTGCCAAAGCTTATTATTGCAGGAGCTAGTGCTTATCCACGCGAATGGGATTACAAGCGGATGCGAGAAATTGCGGATTCAGTAGGAGCCATGTTTATGGTAGATATGGCGCATACATCAGGTTTAATTGCTGGAGGATGTCTTGATAGTCCTTTTGAGTACGCAGATGTGGTCACCAGTACTACCCATAAAACGCTGCGTGGTCCTCGGTCTGGTGTTATCTTTGGGACAAGGGACTTAATGGATAAGATTAACACTGCTGTGTTCCCTTCGTTGCAGGGAGGACCACATAACCACCAGATTGCTGGAGTGGCTGTAGCATTGAAGGAAGCCAATACTCCTGAGTTTCAGACTTATACAAAGAATGTTATTTCGAATGCTCAAGCTTTAGCGAGTGCACTCGTAGAACTTGGACACACTATCGCAACAGGTGGCACCGACAATCATTTACTCCTGTGGGATGTTAGGGGGCAGGGAGTTAACGGGAATAAGGTTGAAAAAGTTTTAGATATGGTCAGTATCACCACTAATAAGAACAGTTTGCCTGGTGACACTTCGGCAATAAATCCGGGCGGAGTGCGTTTGGGAACTCCTGCTTTAACATCCAGGGGTTTTGGCGAACATGACTTTGATAGAGTTGCTCAATTTTTGGACAGAGGTTACAATTTAGCCCTAAAGGCCCAAAAAATCGCTCAATCAGAGTTGGAAGCACGACAGGAAGCGGGGGATGAAGAGGCTTTGAAGAAGAAGAAGGCAATGTTGAAAGACTTTATGTCTGTTTTTGAGAATAATACAGAAATCCGGGCATCTGTGAACTCACTGAAGGAGGAGGTCGAGGACTTTGCTTCTGCATTCGTAATGCCAGGTGACTGTTAATCTAAAATTCTGCACGCACTTCATTTACTATATATTAAAAAAACAGACACCAAACTGTGTACAGTAGTATTTTCCATTGTTTTCAAAATGAAACATCCTGAAAATCATTGATACCTGATAATCTATTCACGTGATCCTGATGCCTTGACACAGCACCGCTGTCGCTTGGCCCACGGATAGTTCCATCAAGCTCAGTACTCGTAGTTTTATCAATTATGGCATTATTTCCTCGGCGGTGAACTGGTAAATTGTCATAAGATCTGCTTTCCTCATTAGAATTTCTATTAATATATTGCTCAAAGTCTCCCGTAGAAGCGGCACTCTTCGACACCCCAGAAGCACGTTTTGACTGTATCTGGTGCGAAGCACGTCGAATAGGAGCAGCGCCATTAGTCATACGACCTGTTTTGGATGAATTGGAATTTCTGAGGGTTCTAGTTGGTATCGCATTATAATTCGCCGGCTTCGATTCCAATTCTTTTGTTCTTTTTGATCCTGCTGAACTAGCATTGATATTTTCAGATGGAGAAAACATTACATGAATGTGGCGGAACCCGACATCCAAAGGAAGGCGTCGAATAAGATAGTTGGACCACGTTGTAGATTCGTCAAATGCGTTCTTCTTTTGAACACTAGAAGCCAGTGCTTTTCTTCTCCGACTGAAAGTCAACGCAATGTTATCCAGTAAGAAATATAGCTGCGTCGCTGATGTCTGTATACTTCGAGCTGCTTCAACATTTTTATTATCATAGAATCTCAGGGCGTAGATCTCAGCAATTCCGTCGATTGCCGCTGACACCGATGTGATCGGCCCGTGAAGTGCAAATGTTTTTAAGAGATGCAATCCTAATAGATTGTGCTTCCAAAGATTTGCTCTTGTCTCACCTATTCGTATCCAACACACAGCCATGACTTGCCTAAGTGAAAGATTGCATCCTTTGCAGCTCTCAATCAATTTCTTGATTTCAGCTACTTCATCCCCTTCGAAAGGCTTTTCGCTTGTTAGCGCAAGTCCCCTATTTCTCACAACCTCAAGATTCTCGACAACACGATGACGTGGGCACCCTTCAACAGTCGTGAACACCACCCTCCGGATTTCAGTCGTTGTGAAAGTGCTCTTCGTCTTACGTAAATGTTTTTGACAAAGAGCAAATATAGGTACGTGGTCAAGTATAATATGGGGTTTGTTCCGTGCCTGCCTTTCTGCATCTTCGATGCGCCCATTGATAAATCTCTCGAACGTAATACTTCGACTGAATTGTTTCAAAAGAAACCACATCGGAGTCTTATCGGTGAAGCCCATCTGAGACTTCCTTACAAGAAACTTCTTCTTATCAACTTTTAAAGCACCTGTGGATTTTGACATGAGCAAATACATCCCGAGATCTCCGTATAATTCTAAGAAAAAGCTCAGCAAAGATGCTCTTATCATTTCTTCCCCCTCTTCGTTATCACACGCAGTGAAGGGACGCTTGGTGATCGGTCTTGATGCCACTTCAATTTGGTGCCCCAAGTTCTCGTCAGACTTTGCACCTGTCTCAGCTTGTGGTTCTTTTCCTTCCGGAAAAGAGGAACCCTGCATTGTCCCTACGAACAATGCAGCAGCATCAAAGAAATCATCTTTCTCCTTTTTTGCACCATTTCCAATCTCTTTCTCGGAAGCAGCATTGGTCAACGATCCTCTCTTTTTGTTGGAATTTATAATGTCTTTGGCGTCTGGAACATCTTGAGCTGCAATATTCACCCCCCAGAGCTTACGGTCGACTTCTAATACTTCGTTTAGGTCCCTTGCAAGCATTTCTGTCCCGATGTAATGTTTCTGTTTCCGGCTAGCTTTGCAGGTTTCCATAAGATCTGGAACTTTCTTTTTCGGATCTTCCATATTATAGATTTTCAAATCTCCTTTATCCAGATTGATGCTCAAAACATCCTTCATTCCTCGTACCTGCTCTATCCTATCCGCATACTTTTCCAACACACCAACAATGTACGGTGCACCAGCAGACAAGAATCTAAACAAATGAGGTGGTAAAACCGGTATTGAAACATGTCTCCACACCAAAAGACCTTGCGCTAACATTGCCATCGCTGATGTAACGCATGAAGATAAGGTATCTATATATTTGGAAATGAATATAATGCGCACCTCACAGAGCATCGCACTTAAGACACGTATTGTCTTGCCTGCACCCAAAGACCGCAGCAAGGGTAGAATTGGGCTGTCCTCAACTTCGCATTCGTATGCTAGATTGTTTCCATCATAACCCGGTTGAAGTGATAAGGGTAGTTTCAAAGAGATAATATCCTTATCCATAAATTGTCTCCCCCCTCCACCATGTTCATCGTGAAAAGAAAGGTGGTACATTTCCGTTCCATGTATTGTCAGTGTTTTGTACTCGTCCCCAAGTATTTTCATTGGCTTCTTTTCTAGCGCAGTAGTGCATTGCACCCTAAGAAGGAAATGGCGCTTGAAGACTGCGTGAAGGAACGCGGTGACAAGATTTTGGTTCTTTTTTACATCATTGGCAACCATTTTCTGCATTGACACTGCTTGTATTGCTCTAACAAGGTACGAAGGAAGGCGTCAGAATGCACGCAAGGGCGATCAAAGCTTACAATGGCAATGTGATCTTCCATCGAAGAAAGCTCGACTACTTACTTGAGTAATGATGAGTAAAATTGCTCGCCTCCCACAGTCCTAGTCAATACCACCATGGCCCTTTCTGCCCTTCTCCCCACATCTAATCTTGATTTCACGTGTGGATGTATTGGTAGATATCGTAAGACATGCGCATAAACTCTCATTCCACTATCTAGTAATAAAGAGAAGGTATGATTGAAGGAACTAGTCGAGAACATATTGACGTCATGTTGGTTTAGTATTCCCCCCTCATTACCTTCGCCATCTGATTTTAATGATTTACATGGGTGATGATTGAATGTACGAGTTAGGAATGTTTGCCGTGACAATTTAATTGAAATGAAACTGAATCTGATGCTTTTGATTGATGTACAGTATGGTAGTTCAAAATAATAATAATATGGTAGTTCAAAAGGCACATCTCTTCTTTAGATACAAGTATGTCTCACCTCCATTATCCTTCTCAGCATCATAATCCGGAAAGGAAAACATTGCAATCCTTGAAATGCTCGCTGAATCAAATAATTCAAGAACTCCGGGGTGGCATTGGCCAGGAGGCTCAATGATATGGGCTCGTTCATTTTGCAACGAAGCTGCTGGATGCGGGATGTCGATGAATAAATCAAAGACACATGTTGTTTCCAATAGTGGACGTTCTTGAGATGGCCGTTTGATGGAATTTGTGGCGCTCCTCATGTTATCTGCCCTGCTGCTGGTAAGAGCACCTTTTGCGCACAGGAAATAAGTTTTGGGACCGCAACGATGGTGTTTCGTATGCTTATTAATAAGGCTTTTTCCTTCTCGTCTGTGTGATGGACATAAAATACCAGGATCTCGCAACTTTAAACTGACTTGTTAAAACAATCAACAAGACCCACTTAGCACTTAGCACTTATTAGTTATTAGCCGCCACCCGCCCCCCAGCCAGGAATTGTTGACAACCAGTTTTTGAGTGAGGAGGACCGTGTGAGAGTAGAGGGAGGGATCGGATGTCGCGGCTCGCGGCGATGTCTTTTTCGGTCATTCGTAAATTTGCAAATGTGTCATTTTGAATTATTTCGGGGAAAAAGAACGTTCTTTGTGACCTGCTTGGTACAAAAATGTTTTGTATGGCACAGCTACATACAGTAGCTACAGTATAGTACAGTACATACGTTCAACGTAGCTGTTAGATCTGTACTCCCGCACGAGAGTATGTATGAATACCATATTGATAAGCAAGCAAAGCCACCAAGCCATTAAATAGCCTAGTCGCTTTGCTTATCAATAAAACTACTACAAGTACTGGCCGTGGTGGCTTTGCTTATCAATAAAACTACTACTGGCCGTGGCCTTGCTTTAAAAAAAAAACACATATGAATGAACAACAACCGATACTTGTTCCTTGAATAGCTGACGTTACAATCAATTCTAAAATGTTACTAATCTGTGTCAGACTTCCTACACACACAAGATCTGGTTTTAACATTTTAATCTATTGCATTGCCTCTTAGTAAAATAGTATTTTTGATGAATATTTTCGTTCGTCTTCTCATCGAGGCTTCAAAAATGTTTGGGCTGATGATGATGATGCTGAATGCCGGATTCTTGTCTGATGATACTGTTTAATTAAAAAAAAACAAACGAACAACTTATTGCGTGTAGTCCTTTTTTAATTGGAACGAGTACGAGTACGAGTACGTGTACAACATCTTGTAGTAAGGATTTTTAAAATTGGATTTCGATTTTAGTCCTCTATTCTCAATATCTCTACTAGAGACCATACCACCCCAAAGTTTTGGAGAAGCTGCATTTTTCAGGCGTTTATTTTACTCGTGGTTTCACTTTCCCCATCGAGTTGGGAGTGAGTCAGAGAGAGCAACGCAGGTTTCTCCCCACACAACGCGCCACGCGATAAAACAGCAAAGAGTAATTCTGTCAGATTACATGTTGCCCATTATCTCCATTAAATTCTTACAAATCAATCCCTACCAGGCAAACACAATTCCAAAACAATGAAGAAGTCTATCTTAATCATCGCCTCCTCAGCTTATCTTGGATGTGCATTCACACCAGCATATAGAAGATCTCATCTCGCCACCAGTCTAGCTTCTGAATCATCTGCAAATGATGAAGTTGAAAAATTGAGGCAACAAGCTGCCAAAATCCGTCAGGAACTTGCTGAACTAGAAGGAAAATCCCTGTCCCAAGTGGAGGAAGAGGCTCATCGGGAAAAAGATATGAGATTAAAAAGACAAGAAGAAATGAGAGCCGAATCGGCAGCCAAACCCAAATCCAAGAGTTCTAGGAAAACGAGCGCAATGCTGTATGTGCCTGAAACTATCGAAGATCAGACCCGCCAAGCTGCACTTGCAATTGAACGTGCATTCCAAGATAATATTACGAGGCAAACTGTAAGACTTGCATTGGTAAAGGAGGGAGACCCTATTTCACCCACGGAGGAAGAAAATGGCTGGCCTGGCGGCTCGAAACAGATATACAGAGAAGCAGGGCGACCACTGACCGAAGCTCTATTGAAAGAAATCCGTGCCCCAGCTAAGACTTTGCAGACTGAAGAAGAAAAGAACAGTGGGAAGGAAGCTTTTCCACCTGAAGTCGTCGCACAGGATATCTGGGACTTTGATGGCTCTGCAATGATTACAGCCCAGGCAGCTTCAGGACCTAGTAGTGACGTACAAGCAATGGTATTTCCGAATACCGACGTGAAATATTTGAAAGATATTGGTAATATTCACGAGTCGCTTGGAAAGGAAAGACTATTCTTACTAGTTAACCCTTATTGGAGGAATGTAGAATCATGGGGATTCAATATCCTAGCGCCAAATGCTAAGAAGACAGCTCAAGAGAAGGTTTTCGACTGTGAAGGTGGGGGATTTCAAGAAACATATGTCTTTTCTAGATTTAGCGCCAGGGGAGAGGATTGCGTTGCGCTAAAGGCTTATCCAAATGACTGGGAATTGTTTGCATACATTGAAGACTATAGCTATGGCGGCCCTACGCAGACAGCAGTAAGACTAGGCAGTTCTAAAGAAGATCCAACATCCGCAATGTTCACAGAGCTTTTAAACGAACGCGAAGAGTTCAAAATGAACAAAACTATGCGGCAGCTTAATAATAAGTTTTAAATGTTCATTGTATTTCCATGTTAGTAAGTACGTGTACTGTATGGTACCGTGCAAAGTACACGTATGGTAATAAAGGGTATCTCAGCAAAACGAGACTACAGGTACTGCTGTGTTAATGTCAAACAAAAACCTTCTAAAACAACCTATTTTTTCTTATGTTAACTCGAGGTCGTTTGTGTATTCTTCGACAAAGAGAGTCCTATTCTTTGGATCCGAAGAGGTGTAACCAGCGTATCTTCCACAACAAAGTTTGCAGGGCAGGCACATGATCTTCAATAAAAACGATGACCCCTTTATAGAAAGGCGACAGCATGAAGCACACAAACCATCTGGGTTTTCAAATAGTTGCCATGCAGTAAATATCATACCAATGACTCCAAAAAACGCAATCAATGCACCCATTATTTCTGCTGTTTTATCATTTGCAAGTCTTTTGATTTTCTCCTCTTGATCTTTCACCTTATCCGCAAATGCCTCAGTTGTGGGCTGGGTCGTTGGATTTCTTGTCGGATAGCGAGTAGGCGATTCTGTCGGTAATGGTGCTTGAGTTGGTGACTGAGTTTTCTGCTCTTTTGTGGGTGAAACAGTCGGGCTTGGGGTTGGCTGTTTAGTCGTGGGAGGAGGGGATTCCAGTGGTCCGTCGCCGTTGTTATCACCACCACCTGTTCCAGAATCTCCGTCTCCGTCACCACCACCATTTACATCTCCACCAGTTCCATTAGATTCTGATGGTCCGGCGTTGTTATCGCCATTATTATCTCCATCACCACCCATTCCAGCATCTCCGACACCATTTCCATCACCCCCCGTTCCAGAATCTCCGTCAACAACTACATCAACACCTGTTCCACTAGTGTCTGATGGTCCGTCGCCGTTATTGCCACTATCACCTCCTGTAGAATTTCCAGCTGGATAATAATACTCACCAGGATCTGATCCAGCAACGACATTATCAGTATTATCAGCATTATCACTTCCGCTTAAAGCAGATGTAGAATTCCCAAACTGTGAATAGAAATCTTTTGGCTTTTGTAATAACAAATCGTTCATGTTTGCATTGTCAGGGGTTCCATTTTCTTTTGCTCTCCGAAGGGAAGATGAATAAGCAAGAGCATTGTTCCTCGCCCCCAGAGATGACCACGGAGCAAGGAAGATCAAATACAAAGCTAGAGATATCATCGTCGATGTTAGTGCCGGCATCTGTAACTAAGGTACGTGTAGTTTATCCAGAGTCTTGGAGCTTGGAGTTGTTGATTTGAGGAAGCACCCCACAGACGGTTTGTTGCTAAAAGGAGTGCTTTTCAGGTCATTTGGTGGTGGCAGCGGCTATGGGGTTCCACCGCACTTGCTCCCCTAGCTTGCTAAATTTTTAAACTAATGGCCTAAACATTGGGGAGGTGTACATTGACACATTTCTCAGTAACTAAATACATTCTGAATTAACCTAAACAAGATTAAAGAGTGTTCTTTTTGTCTATTCTGGTCAGAATGATGTATTGGATTTTTATCAGAGATGACATTATCAAGTGTTTTTCGCACCTAAAAAAATCGAAATTTTTCTTCATCACGCTCTTCTCAAGATTCTATCGATCGGCTCAGATTATAATTTCCCACTCGGACGAACCTTCATTCGGGGTAGCCAATTACTTGCTTTATATCAAGGTTGTGTAGGTCCTAGTTGGATTTTGATGCTTTGTTTCCAAATCAATTGACCAAAAGTTGTATTTTTTGACAGAATTTCGGTCGCGCAAAAGCAGAAAAGCGCGGAATAAGCAAGCAAAAATGAACAAAAACAACAATTACATCAAACTATTCCAAGAACGATGTAAGATGATTCCAAACTCCAAATGGTGGTTTCACGAATCGTTTTTTTGTAATGTTTTGGAACTTCAACCTTTTGAGTCAATGACTCCTAATACTAGGCTCACAGCAATGCTACGTGCTCTTCAACAGAAGTGCAGCATTGAATTGTTGCAAGAGTCGCTGAAGAATGAATATGAAATCTACGGAACTGTGTATGGTAGAAAGGAGGATTTTGGTGCAAACACATTGAGTGCACATAGTAGCAGTTTGGCATCACCACGGTATTTTAGAAAGGGTGATGCAGTTTTGATTAAAGAACAAATTAACCTGATGAAGGCAGTTACTGGAATTGACAAGAAACAGCAATCGAAATCTGAAGAAGACACACGGAAAAGAAGAAGAGGTAGTTGGAAAACATGGTATTATCAAAACGGGAGCGGGGACAACAATGCCTACTATCATCGAGATCTTAAGGACATAGCAGATGAGTTTCAACACTTGTTTGATGATCATACCAATCTACCAAAAGTAGAGAAGGAAATCAGGACGTGTTTGAAATGCCTTGGTTTCTCCCCATCAACACAAACTCGAAGTAGTTCCAGGGCATTGTCAATCGTGACCCCTGGTCTCGCAGTGGCAACGTCAACATTTAACAAGGATACCCCTACGAGAGTTACACCGTGTGCCCATGAAATGCATGTTACAGGAGAGAATAGAGAAGATTTATCCTTGACTGCATTGAGGCAAATGAATCCTGACGATTTGGCATTCCTAGAAATCAACCTGTTTCCTGGAATGCAAAGTGACGCGTCGAGAGTTTCGCATAGTGAAGCGCAACCCATCAATGAATTTACTGAACTCCGTACACGATGGTTGAATTATTTTGGAACTATGACTGCTGCAAGTAAGATGCAGGTAAAGAGAAATATAAAAAAAGCAAGGGTGGAATTAATTGCAAAGATGCCGCATGGTCTATTTCTACCCACCGAAGCCCAAAGTCTTGAGAGCTGGCTCATTGATGGTAGGAGATACACCAATTCCTCTATTCCAACTACGAGAGTTCCACCCATCAACTATAATCTAAGTGAAACTCCTGGTAAAGCAGAAGTGACGGCTGTAGCTGCGAGCTTGATGCGACACATTTTGTTTGCCCACAGAATCCCTCTTCACAACTTTCCCGACATCATGCAGTGTTTTGCAGTATTGTTATTGGGACGCCCCTTCGGACTTGATGAGTTCTCAACTGGGTCCACGCTTGGAAGGCATATAACTAAGTTGGATATAATAGACTGGTACTTTCAGATGGTTGAGTTTTCAAAGTACATCACTGCATTGTCTACCAATGGCTTTCCTCGGTATTGGTATTCTTCATCGGACGATAGTAAGCACAACAAAACTGACCGCCACGCCCTTGCTTTCTCAAGTCCAGATGTGAATGGAGATCCATCATATAAAACTTTGTCAACGATGCCTGCTACTGGAAAGGATGCTGATTCCAATGCCGAAATGAATTTCAACTTATTCAAAGATAAAATCGATCCACTCGCGCTTGTAATGACTTGGAAGAGAAAACGAAGTGAAGCCAATCTCGACAGAGAATCTGACCTTGATAAGTTCACCAAGGTTTCTTTCTGGAATGGTATACAAGTTGATCCACTGAAAGGCAACATTCCCCTAGTTCTTCCATCATTCAACTACGATATGAATACTTGGACCACAAAAACGACATTCCTTGTCGTGTTGAAGGAACACTTGGATAGACTCAATTCAATGGCAATAGATGAAAGCATAAAGACACATGATTCTGTTGAAGTCAGTCGTATCGAAGGCAAGTATGAGCGTCTGTCGTTATTTGTAAAACTTGATGGTTCGACATTACTCCAAAACCAAGTCAGTTTTTGAATTTAGTGGGACAGATTTTCATCGCGTCGGTAAAAAGGAAGTCATGTGTGATACTAATGAGGATATAGATCTTACTGAAGAAATTGACTAGAGGAATTAACTAGAGTAATATAACGAGAACTCCGAAAAAAATTCAAAAACTCAAAAAATAAGGTGCTACTTTGAGACCTCGTAACTCAATAACAAACCATCAGATAAATATTTCGGGCTCATTGTAATACACCTCATATAAAATATAACCATAGTGCTAATTATTAGGGAATTTTATTTTTTTCAAAGTTAGTGCCCTACAGTGCGGTGGAACCCCATAGCAACGTCTGTCGGCTTTTTATCCATGTCTGTACGTACTACAGACGTGTAGTCAAAATAAAAGAAAGTCAACTGAATTTTCAATTTGAAATTTGAAATTGGAGGAAGAGATAATTCTGTGGCCACGTCAGCTCTTTGAAATGCATCGCATGAAGAGAAAAAGAACAGCATAGTACGTCAACGAAAGCTCAATTTTTATCTGCAACTGGACTGTAGTCAAGTATCTTTAATGCTGCTTTCTGCCGGCTCGGGCATGAATAAAATGTTCATCTAGTGACACCAGGAGGGGGAGGCATAGAAAGAAAGGCGGGGCAGATGGGGTGTTTGGAGACCTTCCTACAACTTTAGACACTTTGAGCGAATAATCAAAGACCGGCAGTTGGCTGTTGGCGGGCGGGGCCGTACATTAAAAAAGTTAAAAATCGGCAAACATTTGTTTTACGATTACTGTACAGTAGTTCAAATATTTCTCATGCATGCATTACGTCGTAAGCACGTTACGAAGCGCACAAGAAGTTTACTTCTCTCCTTCAAGAATTCTTGGCTAAAACATTTTAATCAGACTCACTCACATTCGCAGTCTTGTATTTTCGAATTTGGCTAAATAAATAACTAGAGGTTAGGAGAGAAAAGTTGTGAAGTCGCAGGATGGATGAATGTACAAGTTCAAAGTAGGCCGTTCATGGGGGCCGTTCTCCCAATATTTAAATGCACATGCAGCATGAAGAGTGCTAACTTTAGATTTGCAGGCAGCTATCCTGCTATCTTGCTATCCTGCTATCCTGCCTATCCTTT
>Ga0209712_10003228_pt1 | contig 13246 bp, 11 predicted proteins | sample ArcOceMetagenome_FD_187443 | JGI IMG/M metagenome (GOLD analysis project Ga0209712, IMG submission 187443) | Marine eukaryotic phytoplankton communities from Arctic Ocean - Arctic Ocean - Greenland ARC118M Metagenome (SPAdes) (version 2) | ecosystem: Environmental > Aquatic > Marine > Oceanic...
CAAATTTCCTCGTTGACAGCGTCGAGGAAAATACTTACACTACCAATGATCACTACTTGACGGCTACGACGCAGGAATTTGAAACACGATTCAACGATGAGTTTGGATACCTCAGCACTGCTTACAAGCTTTCAATGCAGCCATACTTTCATGTGGTATGCGGACTTCGTGCATTTTTCAAGACTAGAAAGAAGGTCCTCCCCGACACAATTCAACTTCACTTTACCAAAGCTATGAAAGATCTCTTGAAAGAGACAGTGGAAGTCATTGGGGACAAAATGATGTTAGAATCGAGCATTGCGATGATTAAGGAGTCTCCTCGTTCAGTTGCGAGGAGGAATCTTTATTTAAAGAAGGAGGAGAGAATCAAGCACGCTCTTGCAGAGATCGAGTTGCTTTGATTTTGTGATTGATTCCGGAATGAGCTATCCTGGATCATGTCCGAAAGTTACTGCTATGCCAAGAGCATAAGATTGAAGATTGAGTTTTGAGAAACCTTTCAGGAAGGCGCTTGAATCAATTGAGAGGCGTCACCTAATATTAATATTACTAATGTTCAATAGTCTACTTTTCACTATTATTAGCGACTAAAATTGACGAAGGAAGTTGCTGTATTTGTAGTCGTTTCGCAAACATCTCCACGAGCAAGCCCATACACTTCACTCAATATTTTCGCGGCATCGACCACATCTACAGGTTCACTACTCCGCCTACCTTTCCTATACCCCATAAATGGTGCGTCTATCTCAATCATGATGCGGTCAAGAGGCAGCCTAGGAATCATATCCCTCAATGGAGCCCCTCGATCCTTCTTACAAATCGTTCCAGCGAAACCAAACAAATATTCGCGTTCGATATAAGTCTGCGCTTCTTGTTCTGCGCCTGTAAAACAGTGAATGACAATAGGAGGAAGAGATGGACAGCTTTCATCATTGAATACTTCATCTAATATCTTGACCAGGTCCTCATGGGCATCCCGTTCGCGTACAAACATTGGCATTTTCAGTTCACAAGCGAGAATGGCTTGCTCTCGAAAAGCATGGCACTGATCCTGTCTGAAAGAGAAATTAAAATTGAAGTCCAGCCCGCATTCTCCTACGGCAACGGCAAGGGGGTTGTCCACCAAGAGCTCCTTCAAATTATTGGTATTGGTGCTGTCGTGCTTGCTGTATTTCTTCGCGTCGTGCGGGTAGACGCCAACAGTGCAGAATAAGTTCTTAGATCCCGTTTCGTCGGGCCATGTTTGAGCCATCTCCAGAACTTCTTTCGATCCCGAGAAACTCGTTCCAGTGAGTAATATCCGGTCAACTCCTGCATTAACTACACGTTGGAGGACGGGCCTCCAGTTGTTTTGGAATGCTCTGTTTGTGAGGTTGATGCCAATATCTACTACTGAGAGGTTACTACTAGTAGTACTAGCACTTGTTGACGTCTTCCTTCTACTGGTGCTGCTGTTGTTGTTGTTCTTCTTGTTTTCTGCTGCCATCATTCTATATATTCCTTGCGGATGTATTGCGAGGAGCCAGAATGACTTCGCTTAAAGCACGTTTTTAGAAGCAAGTGAAGCGACAAGAGCTTCAAGGTAGTTCATTCGTGCACTTTATAACATGTTCGCAAAATAGCTGCCAACTTCAAACGACACCCCCTTCTATTTATCAACCTTATTATTGTATGATAGGAAGTGATTACTCTTTATGAGGTCGATTTTAACTTCTAACTATTATTGGTACTACCAACTTGTTCGTCGCTCAAATAGGAATGACGGGATCAGCACTCTACGAAGCAGCAGCAGGAGAAGTCGAATTCGACAATGGTGACAATGGCAATACTTGCAATATCAACTAACACCAAGATGTCCATCCAGCAATTCAATTCCAAAGAAAATTGACCTAACTCTTGGAACCTTCATTTAGAGAGAGAGAAGAAAATCAACCAAGCTTTGGAACAGATTCTTCATCTTCTTTGAGTGCAGATACAGGAAAATACATAGAAAATAGGTGATGTCGGCAAAGAAATATCTTTGACCACGCCTCACTAAATCACTCACAGCGTACACTCTTATCGTTCGAAACACATGTACACCACCTATTCTCCAGTGCTCTGGTACATAATATCGCATATGGCATTGGCATATGGCATCTCTGATGTAATTCCGCAAGATTAACTATGAAGAATATTATTTAATTGTATTCTGCACTTTATCAATTGACGATTTGGGCAGAAAGCACAGTGCCCACGGGCTTGAATAAAATAACGCTACGAGGTTCTCCTTTCTCCACAATATCAAAATGGAAATTGCGAATAAGTTTGTAAAGAATCTCGTTCATTTCAGCATTCGCCAATGCCTGTCCTTGGCAGCCCCTCCTTCCCAATGAAAATGCTAAGAGGCTCATTGACTGCTCACGGGTAGGATCTTCCCATCTACTTGGTTTGAACGTATCTGGATTATCGTATAGATTCTCGTTACGCTGGATGGCATAGTAAGGCGTAATGACAATCGATCCCTTTGGAATTATTTTCTTTGTAGTTGGTAGCTCCAAATCATTGCCCAACTGCCTAATAGAACCCATCGCGGTAGCTGGATACATACGAAGTATTTCCTTAGTGAACATTCTTAGCTCTGGACAGTTACGGGCTGATTCTGGATCAGCGGCCTGGCGAAGCGCTGTCCGTAACTTCTCCTGCTCCTCTGGATTCATTGCAAGCTCCCGCAGTGCAAACGATAATGTATTTGCGGTAGTATCAAATCCAGCAATGACATATCCAATCATATCTCGAATTCGTTCTCCATCATCCTCGTATTCGCCATCCTCGATAATCATATGAATCAGCTTGTGCGGTTTCTTATCCTTGTCATCCTTTGCTCTGTATGAATCGAGCATCTTGCGACAAAACTCAAACATGCGCTTGGAAGCTTTTCGGCCTTTCCGAATACCTGGAAACATCCACGCCGTGAAGGAAATCTGCCTGGGCAAGTTGGCCATTGGTTTAACACCGAACTCTGTCCAGCATGTGCTCAAATCAATTAAGAACTGGCTCCGTTCTTCATCATTGATGTCATAATCGAATGCTACCTGGGCAATGACATTTGCAGTGATTTTATTCATCTCCCCCAAGATCGAAATTGGCTTCTTCGCTTCAACGAATGGCTTCAAAATTTCTTCAATCCATTCATCTACAATGACGTCAATCTGTGTCACCATGAGCTTCACATTCGGAGCAGAAAATGCAGAAGCTGTAGATTTGCGGACATGCTTCCACCTGTGCCCTTCTGCAATAATCATGTTCACACCATCGTGTGTTGTTCTCTTGAAGAATAAGTTGGTACGGTCCCATTTTGTGCTGTTGACGTCCTCGAGTGCTTTGCGAGCACTTCTGTAGTCCGACAAGAGGTAAAAAGGCGGAGCAAATGGGAGCCTTGGAACTTCAAAGTCTGCCTCTCCAAATTCTCTGACTAAGTCCAGTACAGAGATGGGACCGTAGGGCGAAATGAACGCCATTTCAGCGTATTCCTTCCATGATATAGATGTTAGCTGAGGTGGTAGGTTAGGGTCACGCGGTACGCTTTTCTTGGAAGACGAACTGACGTATGCCAATCCCAAAATGACTGCAGCCCCGAGGACCACAGCTTTGGGAAAAGATGCGATGACACTTTGGAGTGGCTGGAGGTCCATGTTGCTGTTGATTAAGCAATTCCTTTCTCAAGTTCCTACAGGAGGTGTTGAGAGTAGTTTTAGTGTGGATTTTATGTGTTCTTTTTGTCGGGGGGGGGTGCGATTTTAAATTGTACATTATTGTACTCGTATTTTACTGCAGATCACAGTATTGTAGCGTTTAGTATCTTCGTACTGTACATAAGTGATAACCTACTGTCTCTACTACTTGTACTAATCTCAGCTAATCTTGGGATCTGAAAATAGGCCTCTTTTCAGACGGACATCCCCCCCCGTCATGACCGTTGCAATTTGAAATTCTTCTCAACCTGAAAAACCGAGCCCACAAAATAACGAGAGTTAGGAGTTAGCAGCAGTAGCAGCCACTCTACTAGCTAGTACTAGTACAACAGTATAGCGAGAGAGCGCAAACAATTGATCATGGAATACCACACCCGTACCCCCAAACAACATATCGCCGCCGCCTAGACGTCGATAATGATAATAATAAGACAACGGCGGCTGGCGTAGGCGATAAATATTTATACCACGCTGATGATCCGCTGTCGTATGCCAACGATGATGATAGCAAGGTGCAGAAAAAATCTAAAAAATCTCTGGTTGTCTCCTCATTCTTACTCGCTGCAGTAGCTATGGTGGCGGTGATCAATATCATACTCTCTCATGGTATGCTATCAAAGAGCTGGGCAGGGGCAGGAGATGATGTAGCCTCTCCAGTTAATAGTACTGCTGTCCTTTCTTCAAGGCAGGCATTTAGACAACCAGCAGTGGTTTCACCTGTACAACAAGTTGCGGAAGAGAGCAAGCAGAGGATTTTTAAACTCGAGGAGAAGGAGACAAATGAATTAGCCATCGTTGTCACGGGTGCTGGTAGCTCAGAGGTGAATGGATGTTATCTGTTCAAGGGCAGCAGGAATGGCAATGCTTGGCAGTTTGAGCTTGCCAATGGGGAACGTACATTTGAGATGTTCAAAGTTAAGGAGGGAAGTGGTTGGTGGAATATCCAGGAGCGTGTTGGAGATTCACACCCAAATCCTGTTCACTATGGTGTCGAGGGTGACGACAGTGATGATGCTCTCCCTCCGACAGCTGGCTGGGGTAGTATCAAGTACAAGGAATCCTGGTTAGGAATGGCTCCCATGCCAAAGATTACTTCAGTCACCAATAGAAAGACTTGCCTATCCTTGAGAAAAAATCTGCATCAAGAGAAAGAGGAGGTACCACGTGGCAACCACACCAACGAGAGAATTTCTTCATCCGAGAAACTTAACTTTGTTGAGATGGCCATGAATGTGGATGAAGCTGGCAACAAAAGTCAGCTTGTCATCTACCGAACGTACCGCGACGCGAGCTGGCGAAGCAAGCCTGTCTACATGAATGCTATTGAAGTGACACAACAGAATGTGCCTGGCGCCACACAAATTGTGTTCACAGACGCTGACATCGAGAAGTGGATGGAGGAGCACTTTCCCGCTGGAACACCTGAGCATGGTGCCTTTCATTCTATCCACCCCCAGTGGGGTGTGGCGCGGAGCGACCTGTGGCGACTTTTGGTTATCTGGGTACATGGTGGGTTGTACTTGGATATGAAGAGTGTTGCGCGGGGTACACCACCACCGCTGGAGGGCAAGATGATCACAACTAGGTGGAGGGTGCGCACCAGCTGCAATGATGTACAGGTGGACGAGGTAATAAACTGGTATGTCTATGCACCCAAGGGAAGCCCTGTCCTGCGGCACCTGATTGACGCACTCATTAACAATCTCAAGGCAGAACAATCAAACACGAGAAGCAACGAGTACCACAAGTTAGTGGACGCCGATTCATGCGCCAGTGAAGCCAAAGCACGCGTGCTTTACACCACAGGACCAAGAGCGGTGTCGCTTGCATTGGAAAAAATGCCCGCCCACTTGCAGCAATGGGTCACAGAGTCCAACACAAACGGGCAAAACCCTACATTGAGAAAGCGGTACAATATTCATGAGTTCAGACTGGACTTTCCGGCTTTGGATGGCGCGGTCGAGTACGGAGACCCACAGTTCGAATCAGGGGCGCACAGCCATATCCTTGTAGAGGGCTCCAATCACTACAGTACTTTCGTTGGGGTGCCACTGACCAGCCACACCTCACACTCTGCTACAAAGCAGTACGTAAGCACTGACCAGCAGTGGGATGTTGTGATTTTTGCCCCCACACCGCCGGGAGCCTACAGTGGAGACACGCATCGCTTGCGTCAGTTCATCCGCTTCTTTGCAGAGCAGGGTTTAAAGATGGTAGTAGTTGTACACACGCGCGAAAGGGCTGTTTTGTCCAGAGAAGACTGGACGAGAATGATTTATTCACCATCCAAATAATATGATCAAAGGGCCCTGGCACACTTGAGGACAGGGGATGCTGCAACCACCGGCGTGATCGAGTGGCTTGATATTCCGACCGCAACGGGGCGTGTTGCGTGGGTGCCATGCTTTTTAGATGATTCACCAGATTTTGCTTCGGCAATTAACGTTGCTCGCGCCGCAAAAGTGGTGGTGGTCGGTGTGTGGTTTTGGGGCCCGCAACTCGCAACCATGATTCCAAAAGACGTCGAGTCCAAGACGATTTTCCTGTCAGATGACATCCATTACAAGCGTTGTTTTGCTACATCAGAGCAAGAAGACCATTGCAACCAGATGAAGCTCGAGGAGGTTGCTATGTGGAAAGAACGACAGGGGCTGTGGGTTTCCATCACAAGCGCAGATTCCTTTGCAGTGCAAAACGTAAGACCAAAGTCGTTTCCAATAGAAACGCTCCCCTATCTGGTAGAAAGCGACCCACAGCACCGGCGGTGGAAGATTCATAGCCTGCCAATATTAACACAAGGTTCTACTATAATAGCCTGCCAATATTAACACAAGGTTCTATGGGTAACAGCAATGTGATAGTAGGGGGCTTGCGCCCGATCACGATTGTCTACACGGGCGGCCCCCACCCAGCGAATGTGGTGGCGCTCCGGTGGTTCATTTCAACAGCTATGCCGACTTTCATTGATTTGATAGGCGGATCTACGAAAGTTCATCTGCGTGTCACTGGCCGTGGGTGGGGCGATGGATGGGGCTGGCTGCATTTGTTCGAACACGAAAGCAAACCAGGCTGGCTGACTTCTGGCTCTGGCACGGTCTTGTTCAGTGAAGTTGAAGACGTGGTAGAAACGCTGCTTGCGTGTGATGCTGTAATTGTTCCAGATCGGGCAACCACCTCGGGTGTTACAACGAAGGTGTTTGATCCAATTGTGATTGGGGCGCCGTTCGTGGCCACTGCCCGTGCTGGACGCGGGCTGATCTGCCCGCCTACGGCACATTGTGACAGCCTGTTTTTCTGTCCATTGGATGACCCAGGGGGGGGATGCTTTGCCAAGCGTTTGCTTGCAATCATCAGTGACCCTGAATTTGTGCAGCGACAGCAGAGCGCGCTAACAACTCTGCGCAATGCAAACGGAGCTCAGAGATGGGAAACGCGCCCTGTCTTCCACCAATTTCTCAATGACCGCCTTTCCATGGCTGGCTTCCAAACGCCAGTGTGAATTTTCGATTGCGCAGGGAATGCTATACATCACAGTTGTTGCCAGTTGCAAAGCCCTTCTCAAAGTTATAAGAACTTTGCACTACTACTCACATGTTAATATCTCTCCAATAAAACTAATCATACAGATTTGCAAATAGTTCTGGTTTTGCCTTGTTATAGGAATACAAAGAAGAATCTGTCGAGAATGACTCAACACAATGCTAATCCTCGAAAGTTGGCAAAAATAGATATTTGATAGGCAGCAGTGGTTGTTGGTCTGATCTACTTTGTTGACCATGCCAGATTTTGAATCTTAGAACCAACAAAGGATTCCGCGAGAAGCAATCGTTGTTGGTTTTGCTTTATTTTCAATTTGTTATACTTTTATATATTTGTAATATTTCCTGATGCTTCTTGACAAATGCAATTGACGAGGATGGAAAATGGACAGTGGATTTATCATCCTGTTTCATGTTTATTATGTCATACGGTATCTCTTTCTATTTGCTTACAAAAGAGAGGCCCGATACCATGGCTTCGGAGTTTGAATATCATGTGGTAGGACAAACAGTAGACGTATGTCATTTTAATACCTAATTGTGAAACTCACTCCACTTGCGATTCATAGCGCATTTGGTGAAAGGAACTCAACCGAAGGCATCGCTCCGTTAACCAACAATACCTTTTGTAATCAAGAGAAAGTCTTACAATAAAAGATCCCTACTTTATTAGTGTCAGTAAGATGAGTGCACTACTGTACCCGGGTAAGGTGTAGTATTAGACACGCTGGCAACTAGCTGCAGCAGTATTCCATCTCCCATTCAACCAATCCTTTTATTGCTGACAGAAAAATGCGTTTTGGAGACGAGGAGACCCAATTTGAAACTACAATTCTTCCTTTTCAGCAGCCTGCTGTATAGTCAAAAGGATTCTCACCCTCGTATTCGCCCAGTCCCTTGCAGAAAGAGAAACACTTTGACTGACTCTATAAATCCTCAAAATCTCAGCCTTGATAGCATCCACAGAAGCGAACTTTTGCTTAGCTTTGTCAACGTATGCCTTTTCCTTTTCCGAACAATTTTCATATGTCTTGATATCACAATTCTTTGCAGGCACCTTATCACCCTTAATTTCGATTATTTCCATGATAAAAATGAGAGCATCTCCGCCTCCAATCTTTGGCGGAGATCCATGATCGCCATACGCCAACTCGCTGGGAATGTACAATTCCCATTTATCACCCTCTACCATTTTCTGCATTACCTCAGTCCAGCCCTTGATAACCTGCTGCGGCTCAAAGGTTGCAGGAGATCCACGATCATAACTGCTATCGAATTTGGTACCGTCAATGAGTGTCCCTTCGTAATGACAAGAAGTTGGTGAATTGAGGGCCGGGTGGTGCATTCCAGTTCCGCTATTTAGGACTTTGTACTGCAATCCCGAACGAAGTCTAATCACACCCGCTTTATCCCCATTTTCTTTCAGCCATGCTGTAGACTCTGGGTTGGATGCAGTGACGACTGCGAGAATGGTGGCGATCAAAAGGAGCAACTGTTGGAGTGTCATTTTTTCTAGTTTGAAGTTGTTGTGTTTTGTGTTGTGTTTTTGTGATCGATGAAAAATGATGATCTGGGCTCTGGGCTGCTCCGCTCGCGAGCGCGAGCAACCAAAGTGATTTGTCGAAATATCCAAAAAATATCCAAGTCCGGGTTATCGGCTATTATCACCAGTATATAGCCAGTAACGAACTATTAACGTCTGTTTCAGTTCAACCAAGATTCAACCAACGGTCAACGAACTTCCTCACATTTCCAACGTCAACGAACTTCTTTACATTCCAACGTACTTTGTTACATTCAATCGAACATTGTTGATGTACTACTACTAGTATCGTACTAGAAGTATTCTCAAACTTGAACTACGTGTATTTGTACTTACTTTCATTTCATTCGAAGAGTTGTTGGAGATAATAGATTGCAAGATATCCTTGAACTCAGAGCATTTATCAGGTGCAATAACGGTCCAGGGAATGATTTCAATGTTCATGGTTGATATTGCAATCGTACCAAGCCGGTTTACTAACATAAAGCACGTATAAAGTAGGATTTTAATTTTGGATATGTTTCGTAACTGGCTAAAAACCTGTCAAAATATCCATGGATAGGTCGTAGCTCTTGGCTCTTGGATCGTCCAAAACGACAAAGAAACAAAAGAAGATCGAAGAGAGAGAAGCAAATTGAAAATGAGTTACTACTTTCACTTTCTTCATGATGTCCTCCAATGGTTGAGAGAGAACGGCAGAACGGCCCATGTAGAACGCTTTACTGCTGCTGCTGCTTCTGCTCGTGGTGGTCATCTATCCTATCTCCAATGGTTGAGAGAGAGAACGGGAGCCCATGGGACTGTGCAACTTATTGGAATGCAGCCCCAAGCCAGAAGTACTCAAATATGTTATTGATCAAAATCGTCGGAGCACCTACAAGAAAGGATACGTCAGCACAAAATCATCTGTTGAGTGGAAGGAAGATTCCAGTTTGAAATTGTGAATCTCTATTTCCATGTTTCATATTTACGTGTATTCTGTTTGTTTTATAATTTTCTTTAACGCAGCGTAGTAATTTTGATTTTAAGGTCGTTTCCTAGTGATCACAGCATCCTGTAACTTGTTATGCACAAAACGCTTCATTGTTGTATCGGATATCGTGAAATCATCGCTGACCGCTGACCGTTTATCCCTCCAGGATCTGATAAATTGCATAGTTATTCCAATATGAAAAGTTTAGATGCAATTTCAAATTGGCCACTCAGTTTCAAGGGATCCATCGATATATTCAATTTTTCAATACAGTTGGAGTGAATGCGAGGAAGCAGTTTGATAGATCCACCATGTCTTCAGGATCTGCAAACTCTTCTCGAAGTAAGAGCTGATTAGTTGCACCGATAAGCATGATACATTCACTTGGATTCTAGATGACCAGGCGATGCACCAGGCCTTGTGCTCAGTCGCACAGGAGATTCAAGTAATCTTCCTCCGCTCCTCCAATTATATCACCTTGTTATGCAGAAGCATCCAATCTCGCTTGCACTTCGGTACATAGATTCACGATATTCTTCTCAACATTTCGCAACTTATCTTCCACAATTTCTTCGACATCATCCGCCTCCATTTGAAAAAAGGAGGAAGAAAACGAAGTGGTCTTAACAAAATATTCCTTATCTCCCTGATGATCCATTGATATTTTTGATTCCGAGTTCACAGGAATGGTCTTGGCATTGTCATGTGTAGGATGATCATCGGAGTTGAGTTCTTGGAGGACGTGTTTCAGCTCTTTTCGTTCCTTGGCTAATTTCTCTAATTGTTGGCTATCGGTTTGTATATCTGCCGACCTCCTCATGTGCGATAGGACTGGAGCTTGATTGTTATCAGAATTCATGGATTGCATTTTGCTGATTTACACAGTGTATACGAGTATTGTTCGGTAAACAAGTTTGTAGCTTGTAAATATAACTACTGTACTGCTTGTTGTGCTCTTCTGTTGTGCTCTTCTGTTGTTGTGTTGTTGTGCTCAATAGTGAACAGCGCAGCCAGTACCGGTATGTAGTGGTGGCCAGCAGTGATCCGAGAGTGAGCGGTCATTTTTATCAGCTAAATGACTCCGTGCGCAACACCTTTTGCTCCGTTTTGTCTTCTTTCTTCTTCATCTCATTCATTCGAAAAGCAAATCAACTTCGTACATGTAAACATCCAGCATTCAACATGTCTGAGTCTCATTCATCCCTTTCCAAAAGAGCGATTCAGAAGAAGTTCCGTACATATTGTCTTCCTACCCGAGAACAAATTGGAGCTTACGACGAGGAGACCCATCCACTTCTAGATGGAATGACAAAGAGGATGAAAACTGATACAAAAGGTGCTGCTGAGGAAGGGACACAAGCTCAGCACCAACGACTCTGCGTCTGATTCTGCGTCTCCAGATGTTTTTCTTCTGACACTGTTGAGTCCATTCACGTCGACAAATGATCAAATTTGATCATTTTCTTTGTATTTGCTGGTTCGCGTGGTTGCATCCAAAAGCTTAATTCTTCGTGTTCTTGGAGTCAGAAGTGGAATCGAAGTCAGCACTATCTGAGCCAGCAGCAGTAGAATCTCCAGCTTGCGTCCCTTCCTCCTTCTGATGCTGCTGTTGTTGGAGTCAGAAGAGACAGACTCAACGGTGTCAGAAGAAAAAATCTGGAGACGCAGAAGCAGGCGCAGAAGCAGAGTCGTTGGTGCTGAGCTTGCGTCCCTTCCTCAGCAGCGCCTTTTGTAAGACATGATTGAACTCATATTCATGGAGATGCTAACAGCTAGTTATTTGAATCCTTGTGTCTTGTGCAAATATAGAACCTTAACGGACGGTAAGTAGTATAAATCATAAATCAAAAAATTGAAAAACTTGGATTTATCTCAATGATTTGTATTAATATATTCGGACCATATTAGAATAACACGGTTCAAGCTTTGCCTTCGCCCCTCTTAAAGAGAAGCTAGAATTGCATTCTTCTTATTGTTGTAATCTTCCTCTGAGATCAATGCCTTGATGCCTTCAAGTTCCTGCAACCTCTCAGCCACGCTTCTACCGGACGTAGCAGGAGCACCCCCCCCTCCCAAAGCTGTTGCCATAGAGTTAAACATTGAAGTGGGAGCTGGAGCAGATCCCATTGGAATACCAGTAGATGGCACAGTACATGCAATGTACGATTCTGCGGTTCTGTTTCTTCTACCCTTATATCCGTAACTTACATTCATTCGTTCCTTCAATACAAAATTGACATCTGATCTCTTGAGGTTTTCAGTAGCACAGGCCTTTGCCATATCTTCTTTGATCTGGTTGCTTTCTTTGACAGTCTTATTCATCATCCATTTAAACACCAAAAACACAACCACTGGCCAGCAAAGAAACATGACAATGAACCCCGGATCTGACGGTGTCAAAAGACCACTTGAAGAAACACCAACAAAGACAAGCATGAGCGCCAATGGAATGGTACACAGTAATTTGAACCTCGCCATCGTGTTCGTTTTGAATGCCATTGCAGGCGCAAGTGCATTGTCAACCTGATCACAAAAAGAGTTCCACTCCCCATTTGACATGTAAGTCTCGAGTGGAGCTGGCATTGCTCTCTCTATAACGATTGGAACGTTAAAGGATTTCTGCCCGTTGATCTCGATGTTAAAGCTGCTCATTCGTTGTTTGTCTTCAGTTTCGCGACTGGAGTATTGTAATGTCAATGTGGTTTTGGCGTTGGTGCTGTCTGTTTGTTATTTTCTTTTTTCTTCTTTCATTCCCACAACTTCTTGGCTCGCTGACCGTTAGCGATGCCGCAAGAATCAATTTAACTCAATGACCTTTAAATTTCACTGTTTTAGTCGAAAAAGATAAAAGATAGACGCATCAAAAAGAGAGGGGAAGGAAAGAGATATTATTGTAAGAAAGGCCTTCTTCTCGCCAATTCGTGCTAGCGCGGAAAATAGTAGCTCATCTTTCGCAACAACTTCTTCTGTCATCAATCAACATCAACACTACCAACCTACTTTTGCCTCCCACCCACATCGTTGAGTATTAATACCACCTTTCCAAACAGGCCGCAATAGGTCAAGGCACTCGAGTAGATTCAGGCTATTCGTTTTTTCGCTTAGTTAGGAATTGCGTGTATGGTGAAATCACGATTGCATTCCACTGGAGGTTTGCTCGCTACATTCTCATCTTCATCTGCCAAGAAGAGCAGTCCACCTCAATCGGAGCAAAGTCTAATTGTGAGATCAAAGAAGAGGAGAAGGTCTCTTGTGGACTCTGGCAAGGAATCCTTTGGATGTTTAGCTCTGATCACCAGTGATAAAATTGTAGAATCAAAAGGCAGGTCTGGATCTCGATCTCGGCCTCGAGCAATAGAGGGAGATAGTACGCTTACACATAACGTCAATCGCTGTAGTACGCCGGGAAGGAAAAGATCAGGGATATCCATTTCTACACCAGGAAAACAGACGTTAT
>Ga0209712_10003230_pt1 | contig 13244 bp, 16 predicted proteins | sample ArcOceMetagenome_FD_187443 | JGI IMG/M metagenome (GOLD analysis project Ga0209712, IMG submission 187443) | Marine eukaryotic phytoplankton communities from Arctic Ocean - Arctic Ocean - Greenland ARC118M Metagenome (SPAdes) (version 2) | ecosystem: Environmental > Aquatic > Marine > Oceanic...
TTTTGGCCCTCTATTTTGGAAAAGATGACAAACGTCAAGGGATTACAAGTGACCCTGTGGTTTCTGTGACAGAGCGTTTGGGGACGGCTTCGTATTATATCAGTACACGTCAGCATGGAATCACAGATACGGAACGCAGCCTTATGGAGCAAGCAAAAACGGCTATTGATAGCGCCTTAAAAACCACGAATAGCTTTTTTGAAGCTGAATGGCTCACATTTCAAACTGAAATGGAAGCCAAGGATCTGTCTCCATTTAAGACGATAGAAACATTTAAACTAAAAAATTAAACTCCATTCTTATGCGGTTGCGATTTTTTAACTAACTTTCGACTAACTAAATTTAAAAAAAAAATGAAAAAAACGATTCTAGCTTCACTTCTTATTTTCAGTGTCTTAGCGTGTAAACAAGAAGTCAAAAAAACAAACACATCTAACAAAGACATCTTTAATACCGAGCAAAAACAAGAACCTGTTCAAAAGATGCGCTCATTAACAATCGCACTCAGTCCAAAAAGTAACAGTACAGTGACTGGTACGGCTAAATTTGTAGAAACCAACGGCGTTGTTCAAATGACTGCGGTCATCAAAGGTCTTTCCGAAGGATCTCATGCGATACATATTCATAAAACAGGTGATTGTACATCTACAGATGGGAAATCAGCTGGAGGGCATTGGAATCCAACAGCGCAACCACATGGAAAATGGGGTGCTGAAACGGGCTATCACAAAGGAGATATTGGAAATTTTGTGGTTAAAAACGCAGCAGACGATACCACTGTTGAGTTTAGCACAGACGAATGGTGCATCGGCTGTGGAGATGACACAAAAGATATCCTAGGCAAAGGCGTTATTGTACACCAAGGTGTGGACGATTTTACATCTCAACCCTCAGGAGCTGCAGGCAGCCGTGTGAGTTGTGGAGGAATTATCGAATAATTTAATTTAAAAAAACGATACAAAGCTACTTGTAATGAGTAGCTTTTTTAATTTTACGTCAAATACGTTGCAGAATGAACCCATCAGGAAGCGGTTGGATTACGAAACTTTTAAAGCTACTCAAAGCACATTCAGAACATGAATTTGAGTCTTTGGAGCAGTTGTATCCAAAACTTAGGAGTGTGGGGTTTTTATATGGGAGTAATATGGCCACACTTAACCATATAGCGGACAATCCAGATTATACAAAGGAAGAGCGTTGTAAAATAAATTTAGTGATTGCCTTGTACGCGGTCCATTCTGATACGAAATCGACTGAACCCTTTGAAAAAAGTTTATTAAAGTTTTATAAAGAAATCACCTTATATAAATCAACTTTCATAAGTTCCATTCTAGGAAATAATCTAGAATCCATTCTTCATAAACGCATTCATATTGACAATAATATTTTAACCAAAAACTTCAGTTTTTTTGTGACGAATGCCCTCCTATTTATGGATGTGATGGCGTACCAAGAATATTTAAAAGGAGAAAAAAACGCCATCCTTTATTTAAATCAGTTTGAAAATTCCATTAGAACATTGGTGTTAACGGCTTTAAATTCTAAATCGCTGAAAACATCTTATGATGACAGTTTGATTAAACTTTTAGAGTCTTCATTTCGATTCACAGAAAACGCTTCCCATAACTATAAAACGGTTATAGATGCTGCTCCCTCAGAATTAGAATCCTATTATTATTTAGATTTGGCGTGTATGTCCACTTGGAGTGATCTCAAACTTGAAGCAGCAGAACAAGAATTTTTAAATACATTAGGATCTGATCTTGGAATTTCAAAGACTCTAGTTGATCAATCTATAACTTCGGTAGAAATATTTTATAAAACGCATAAAAACAAAATAGCACTTTTAAACTCAAAAAACAGTGTGCAAAGTTTTTATGACAATACCAGTTTGATGGTGAGTAAACTAATTTCGAGAAATAGCAAACGCCTGTTTAAAGAATTAAAAGAAAGCAAGGAGTTGGTGAAGTTGTTATCGCAATCGACCCAAAGAGATCTCAATGATGCCGAACAAAAACAAATGCAAGAACAGTTGTTAGACCTCTTAAAATCGATTCCAAGTTTAGCCATTTTCTTATTACCTGGTGGTGCTTTGTTATTGCCGCTATTTGTGAAATTTATCCCTAAATTATTACCCTCTGCTTTTGATGACAACAGAATAAAAGATTAACTCATAAAAATACTACCTTTGGGGCATGGGATTAAACAACAACGATATATTCAAAAAACTTAGAGTCGCTCATAAATTAAGAGATGACGATATTGTAAAAATTTGCAATCTAAAAGATTTTAAAATCACAAAAAGTGAACTAAATGCGATTTTCAGAAACGAGACCCACCCCAAATACATGGAGTGTGGCGATCAGTTCTTAAGGAATTTCTTAGACGGACTCATCATTCACTTAAGAGGACCTATGCCACCTAAGGCAACGAAACCCACTGCCGATACTAAACAATAATCTATATGAAACCCTATTTTATAATCGGGTGTTTTATAACACTCCTTTTCAATTGCAAAGAGGGAACTAAACAGAACCTTATGGATGCTGCGTATGTGGACGCTTTGAGCCAAAATCGTGAAATTCGCACCGAAAATCGTGTCAAATATTTAGAGTTAACAGGGTTATTTAAACTAGATTCTACCAGCAATACATTTGGGAAAGCAGTTTCAAATGAATTTGTTTTAACTATTGAAAATTTAGCGGAAACTATCGGAAGTATCGATCTATCAAAAGAAGCACTTACGTTTTATGCCGCAAAGGATATCAAAGTTACCAATGCCCTTGGAGAAGAAATAAAAACTTTACCACTGACCATTGATGCCAATGGAAACTCAGTACAGCTTTTTCACAAGCAGCTAAAATGGCAAGTCATTACCCGATCAGGTGCCTTATATCTGAGAGTTTGGGATTTAAAAAATCCTGCCATTCAAGCCTTCAAAGGATTTAAAAATTATGATACCAGTAGTGCCTATATCTTTGAAGCCAACTTTAACTATTTTGAAACGGCACATCTTGAAACTGTGAAATCAAAACTAGGGATCCCAGACGTGACCGATTTTATTGGACAACTGCATTTTATGTATGAGGGCGAACCTTACAGCTTAGATGTCGGAAGTGAAGGATTTGTGATGGTTGGAGATTTAACTTCCGGAGAGACCACCTATGGAGGCGGACGCTACATATACCTTGACCTTCCAGAAACGGATGGAACCGTTACTTTGGATTTTAATTATCTTTTTAATCCTCCCTGCGCCTATTCGGAATTTACAACATGTTTGTTCCCGCCACGACAAAATCAACTCACTTTTAGCGTTAAAGCAGGTGAACTTATGGAAGAAGCACTTTAATAGTTTAAAATTTAAGTAACAATTTATTACATTTAGATACTAACACTTCAACGAACCAACACATTTGAAATCATCATCGGAACATAATTTTGTAGAACTTTTGCAAAAGCACCAGAACATCGTGCATAAAATTTGCAGTCTTTATACCAATGATTCTGATGCGCATAAGGATTTGTTTCAAGAGATTACCATTCAGTTATGGAAGGCGTATCCGAAATTTAGAGGCGACTCAAAATTTAGCACTTGGATGTACCGAGTGGGTCTAAACACCTCCATCACTCTCTACCGAAAATCATTGCGACGGGTAGAAAGTCAGAGTATTGAACCGATCGCTTATAAGCTTTCTTATGAAGAATATGATGACACCAAAGATGAACAACTAAAACTAATTTATGCCGCCGTGCATAAGTTAAACGACATCGAAAAAGGAATTGTTTTCTTGTATTTAGAAAACAAAAATTATAAAGAAATTAGTGAAACACTAGGGATTAGCGAAGTCAATGCGCGCGTGCGAATGAACCGTATTAAAACCAAACTAAAAACCCAGTTAAATTCTTAAGTATGGATGAATTAGAGCTATTAAAAAAAGACTGGGAGACGTCTTCTAAAAACTATCCAGAGCTAAACAAAGAGGACATTTATAAATTAATTTATAAACGTTCTTCATCGATTGTAAAATGGATTTTTATCATCAGTCTGTTAGAATTTGCATTTTGGACACTCATCTCATTCGCCTTTAAAGGCAGTGAAGATTTAGAAAAAATGCAAAGTTATAATGTCGATTATATCCTCTACCCTCTTATCGTATTTGGGTATGCTGTGTTGATTTATTTTTTCTATATTTTTTATAAAAACTACAAAAGTATTTCAGCGACAGAGAATACAAAAATGTTGATGGAACGCATTTTAAAAACACGAAAAACCGTAAAACAGTATGTGGTTTTCAATCTTGTTTTTATGTGTATTTCTATTATTGTTGGCGTGTATATTGAGTTGACAAACAATCCAGAAGTTCAAACTCTACTCTCTAGAATTGATTCCGAAGGCGAAGGAAATATTACTGTATTCTATCTGATAGTCGTTGGGTTGAGTCTCGTCGCAATGGCGCTTGTTACAGCAATTTTGTTAGGATTCTACTATTTGGTTTATGGAATTTTATTGAAACGTTTAAAATCGAATTACAAAGATTTAAAAGAATTGGTAACGGAGTAATCGTTTACCATTTTCGTTTTTTGTTGAGTGCTTCTTTTTCCAATAATTCTTCTTGAGAAACAACCTTCATGAATGAGGGGTGTTGTTCAATCGCATACTCAATTTTTTCTACGATTTGATCAATCGATTCTTTTTCATAATCAATCTCTAAAGGGGCTTTAATTTCCATCGACTGAAGAATATTTTTCTTCTTCACACGAATGCCTTTTTTATCAAATGAACGTCGGAACCCATCAATCACAATGGGCACAACAATGGGTTGATAATGCTTGATAATATGTGCCGTTCCTTTACGAATGGGCTTAAAAGGAGTGGTGGTTCCCTGTGGGAATGTAATCACCCAGCCATCGGTTAGTGCTTTATTAATGTTTGAAATATCGCTCATTTTCACCTGTCGGTTCACATTTTCGCCAGAAGCGCGCCACGTTCTTTCAATACTGATAGACCCAGCAAGAGCAAACATTTTTGGGAGAAATCCAGATTTCATGGTTTCTTTCGCCGCAACAAAATAGACATTCAATTTTGGATTCCATAAGTAGCCTACATTTATAATGTTGTCATCGCGTCCGCTGAGAGCTGCATTAAACACGTGAAACATCGCCATCACATCCGCAAAATACGTTTGATGGTTAGAAATAAACAGAACATTGTTTTGGGGTAAATTTCGTAAAATCTCGGAGCCTTCTATCTGGAGTTCGTTAAAACCTCTATAACGTCTGTGGCTTAATACGCCTGCAATTCGAATGATCCATTTTTTGAGAAATAAAAATTGACCGAATATATTTTTCTTGAAAAGACCCATTAAAATTTTGAAAAAAAGTTATTTTGCAAACCTAAGCTATTTTTTTAAAATTTGATTTAACATTGATTTAATTTCTATCAACATCATGGCGGTCGCTCCCCAAACAATATGACCGTTGAGATTAAAAGCCGGTACCTCGTAGGCAGTACCATCAGCAGCTAATATTTCAGAGACTACCTCAGACTTGTCATCCATAAAATCTGACAAAGACACTTCTAAAACCGCATCTACTTCGGAGGGCTGAAGTGTGAACGTCAGCGGCGCATAGGCGATCCCTAAAAAAAGAGACACCAAAAAATTACTAGGTGGTATATAAATAGAGGACAATTCTCGGAGAACCGTAATTTTTTCAGAAGAAACCCCAATCTCTTCCCAAGTCTCTCGTAACGCGGTGGCTTGCATCCCATCATCTTCGGGCTCCGGTTTTCCTCCAGGAAATCCAATTTGGGCAGAATGCACCCCTTTATAGGATTTCCGTAAAATTAAAACTAAGAGCGTCTCGACTTCTTTACTCGGGTAAAATAACGCCAAAACAGCCGCCAATTTTGCGGATTTCTGTTCTTCTTTATAACGTTCCATTAATTGCTTTCGAAACGAAGGTGCCATTTTTAACTGCGTCTCTATGCCTGGTAAACTAAGTTTATTTATTTCTGGAATCGTTTTTTCAAATGCCTTAAATCTCATATCTTACAATTCAATAAATCTATACGATCCATGCGACTAGTTATACTTTTCTTTTTAAGCTGTGTTTTGTTGAGTTGTGAAGGTAAGAAAACAAAAACAATCGAGCCTAAAAAAAGCGACTCTACTTCCATCACAAAAGAACCGACCCCAGAAAAAAAAGAACCTAATTTTCTTCTGAGCGATGCGAATGTCATGGAATTTTTCTTGGACTATGACCAAAAGCATAAAGAAGATACGGTAAGAATCACCACCGATTTTGGAACTATTGATGTCCAATTGTTTGAGGCGACTAAGTTCCACCGTTCCAATTTTATTTACCTTATCAAAAAACAGTATTTCGACGGGACTCAATTTTACAGAGTAATTCAAAATTTCGTCATTCAAGGAGGAAACAGCGATGACCGTAAAACGTCCCTAAAACGACGAAAGATTGGGAAATACTTACTTCCGAATGATTACGACAAAGGATTTAAACACGACCGTGGCATGCTCAGTATGCCGAGTAAAAACATAGAAAACCCTTATAAGAAGGCCTCTCCTTTTGAGTTTTTCATTGTGCAACAACAAGGTGGCGCACATCATTTGGATGGCGATTATACTATTTTCGGAAAAGTGATTCGCGGCATGGAGGTGATTGATGAAATTGCAGCCGTTCCCACCGATGCCTCCGATTGGCCGCTTCAAAATGTATTCATCCGGAAAATTGAAATCTTAAAATAATTTTAAATCTACAAGGGGTATAATTTATTTTAAGTAAATTGTGAAAATCTATTTAAACATTCAAAATCATAAACCATGAAAATTACTGTACCAAAATCTTACCTCAAAGTTTTTTGTTTGAGTCTTCTAACCCTGATTGTAAGTTGTAAAAAAGACATGAAAACACAGCCTGAAAATGTATTATTACAAGAGTGGAATGGTCCCTACGGCGGCGTTCCTGCCTTTGATAAAATGACTGTGAATGACATTCAAGAAGCTGTCGAAACAGGCATGGAACTCAATCTCTCTGAGATCGAAGCCATTGCAAATTCAACAGAGCCAGCTACCTTTGAAAATACCATCGCAGCGATGGAACGCTCAGGAGCAGAATTGGACCGCGTTTTTTCCTACTATGGAATTATGAGTGCGAATATGTCGTCGCCTGAATTCAGAGAAATACAAGGCGTACTCGCACCTAAACTATCAGAGTTTTCTTCTAAAATCAATCAAAATAAAGCGCTTTTTGAACGCATTAAAACGGTCTATGAAGCGTCTTTAGTGACGCCTTTGGATGCCGATCAACAACGTGTTGTGGAACTTACCTATAAGGGATTTGCCATGCGTGGTGCCGAATTAGGTGCCGAAAAGAAAACCCGTTATGCAGCAATCGATAAAGAATTATCAACCCTCTATAACACCTTCTCAGACAATGTTCTTCACGATGAAGAAAACTATGTGACCTATTTAAATGACGATCAGTTGGATGGACTTTCTGAAGGATTTATCAAATCTGCCGCTGCCATCGCTACCGAAAAAGGAAAAGAAGGCAGTTATGCGATTACAAATTCGCGCTCCTCAATGGATCCATTCCTTACTTATTCTACAAACAGAGACTTAAGAAAACAAGTGTGGACCAATTATTATGCACGTGGTGATAACGGCGATGAATACGACAACAATAGCATCATTGCACAGATTTTAAAATTACGTCGGGAGCGTGTAGAATTATTAGGACATAAAAATTATGCCGAATGGCGTTTACAAGATCGCATGGCAAAAACACCTGAAAATGCGTTGGCTTTGATGGAAGCGGTTTGGCCAGCATCCATTGCGCGTGTTCATGAAGAAGTGGCGGACATGCAAGGCGTGGCAAATGCGAGTGGCGTAAAAATTACGATTGAACCTTGGGATTACCGTTTCTATGCAGAAAAAGTACGGGTGGCAAAATACGATTTAAACAGTGATGAAGTGAAGCAATACCTTCAACTTGACAAATTGAGAGATGCGATGTTTTACGTCGCAGGACGTTTGTTTAATTATGAGTTTACGCCAGTGCCTGAAGGCAGTGTGCCTGTCTTCCAAGAAGATGTAAACGTTTGGGAAGTGACGGATAAAGATTCTGGAGCCCACATAGGACTTTGGTATTTAGACCCGTATGCACGTCAGGGAAAACGTTCTGGAGCGTGGGCAACGACCTACCGAAGTCATACAACCTTTGATGGTAAAAAAACAGTGTTGGCTTCCAACAACTCCAACTTTGTAAAACCTGCAGAAGGCGAAGCCTTGTTAGTCTCTTGGGACGATGCCACCACTTTTTTCCATGAGTTTGGACATGCCTTGCACTTCTTTTCATCCAATGTAAAATACCCCACTTTGAATGGTGGTGTGAGAGATTACACAGAATTTCAATCTCAATTGTTAGAACGTTGGTTGTCCACGGACGAAGTGATCAATCAGTTTTTAGTGCATTACAAAACAGGTGCTGTGATTCCACAAGAATTGGTAGCGAAAATTAAAAAAGCAGCGACCTTTAACCAAGGGTTTGGAACGACTGAATATTTGGCTTCTGCATTGATGGACATGAAACTTCACCTTGCAGACCCAGAAAACATTGATATTGATGCGTTTGAAAGACAAACCTTAGCAGACCTAAAAATGCCCACAGAACTTCCAATGCGTCACCGAACGCCTCATTTTGGACATGTATTTTCTGGGGAAGGTTATGCCACTGCTTACTATGGCTATATGTGGGCAGATGTGCTGACAGCCGATGCGGCAGAAGCGTTTCAAGAAGCTCCAGGCGGGTTTTATGACAAAGAGGTTGCCCAACGTTTGGTAAAGTATTTGTTTGAACCTAGAAACTCTATGGATCCTGCGGAAGCTTACAGGTTGTTTAGAGGCAGAGATGCTGAAAAAGAAGCCTTGATGCGCGACCGTGGTTTCCCTGTGAACTAAAAGAACTACATACAGTATATGATAAAAGCTTATCCGATTGGATAAGCTTTTTTTTTGCAATCAAAAGTATCCTTTAGATAGGTAAACCCCCTCTATTTCATTCATTACCCTTCACTCGTTATTTATTTGTATTAAAATTCAAGTATCACGTTGTTAGCTATTTACGCTGAATTTTGACGCCTATTTATTTGGGATTTTAAAAAAAATATTTTAATTTTGAGTAAGATTAAGATCCCAAGTCTAAATCTTTGTAAGCAGCTTAACCGAAATTAAGATATTATTTTGCTAGAATTTTAAGAGATACTTGGGAAACTGGAGTGGCACAATACACGCCGACTTGGGATGTATTGAACCACTCCAAACAAGATATAAGCGATATATAAACCACTAGTGGTTTATATATCCTAGTTGTGTACAATTAAACAAACATAGCGGTCGAAAATGGGCTGACCATCCAAAATCGGAAAATGTGAAAGTTGGACCCGAAATAAAAGAAAAAGTAAATCGAGTTACGAAAATCGAAAGAGTAGAAAATTATTATTTTAGGAAAGTCAAGAAAAAGACTTTTCATTATAAACTTAAAAAATTATGAAAAATTTAAAAAAAGGGTTTAGAAAATACCTTAAAGGAATTTTTGCTATATTTATTATAAACTTATTTCTTTTTGGAAGCACTTCTTTATTTCAATCTTGTTCAAATAATGACAACTTATTAGAATCTGAAGAAAAAATTGCTTTATCTAAATTTGAAAATTTAATTAGAACTACTACACCAAAAATTCAAAATATTGTAAATAAAAAACAGAGACTTTTCTCTGCTAAAAATGCAAACGCAAATGAAATTAATACCAAAGCTGAAGAAGAAGCTCAGGAGGTATTAAAGCCAATTGTTTCAGGAACAAAAGAATTATTAGCAACTTTTGGTTTTACAGAGTCTGATTTAGCTGAAGGATTTGATAACCTCGAAGACCCCAGAATCGCACTCGTTGGATTTATGATTCTTTCTGCTTCAAACGAAGGTCAAAATAAAACAATCTCTCAAGCTAATTTCTTCTCATTATTTACTAACTCGCTTTATGCTCAAGGCACTTATGATAATGTTAGAAGTTGTTTTTTAGAAACGACTGGAATCGCAGCAGGAGTCGCCTTAGTCTCTGCATTGACTGCAGCAACAATAGATAAAGGACTTGTGAAAAAACTTATAAAAAAAGCAGTAAAGAAAATTGGATCGAGAGCTCTTGGAGGAATAGGATTATTAATAATAGCTGTTGATTTCTCAAATTGTATGTATAAAAAACATTCTTAGATATGAAAACACCATATAATTATTTTTTTCTTGCTTGGTCAATAATTGGAATTATTATTTTTGGAATTGGTTTTGTGAAGGATTTTATAATATCAAAAAACTTTGAAATAGACAAAAATACATATATGCAGATTTTATGGTTTTTTGTATTTGTATTATATATATATAATTATTTCAAAAACCTTATAGATAAAAAAAAATAACTGTACACAACACGGTATATAAAAAATAGCAGATAAGTGTAAACTTCAAAGTTTATGACTTTCTGTTGTTTTTATTTATAAACTGAAAGTAATAGTATTTTTAATCTGCTACTTTTCATATACATCAACGTTAGCCACAATTCCCCCGCTAGCGCGAGCATCATTTGATCGTGCCCAGTATGCGAAAGAAAACGAGAAAAGATAAAGAAATGAGTAGAAAATATAATAATAAATTATTTGAATTTGTTAACGGCATCACGCCAAAAGCGGGACGCTTGCGCCAGCGGGGGTGCACAATTAAAACCGAATAAACAAACAACTAACTATTTTAAAAAATAAATTTTATGAAATTAAACCACATTAACCTTCTTGGTTTTTTAGGTATAATTGGCTTACTACCTTATCTGTTTGAATTACCTAATTACTTTAAATTATTTAAACTATTTTTCTTTCTGTTTTGGATAGAGGGTTTATTTAAAAATGAAAAGAGATGAATAAAATTGTAATCTTTGATGGGAATTGCCCTTTTTGCAATAAAACAATAATGTATTTAGCAAAATTAGATAATTTTAATTCTTTTTATTTTATATTTAACCAATCAAAAAGTGGTGAAAATTTAATAAAAGAATTTGAGCTAAAAAAAATATTTTCAGAAACGATAATAACTATTATTGATAATAAATGTTTTTTTAAATCAAATGCAATAATGAAGATTTTCAAGCATCTAAAAAAATTTAAATTTCTAAGAATAATTCATAAAATAGTTCCTCTAAGATTATCAGATATTATTTATTCTTTAATATCTAAAAACAGAGAAAAAATTATATCAAATTGTGAAATTCCAAAATCTCACATAAAAACTAAGTTTATAATTAATTAAAACATTTTAATATGACTACTAATAATCACGAAGTTAACAATTATATAATAGCTTCAAAAACAAAAAGATTATGTGGTTTTTTTATTGACCTACTGTTTCAAGTAATCATAATTTATTCTTTTCAGTTAATTATTTTCAAGACTTCTTTTGAAGAATTTTTAAATAAAGAAATAGACTTATATTCAGTATGTATTAATGGAATTATTGCTTTTATTTTTGGCGCTATAACTTACCCTTTTTTTATCGGTAATATTGGTCATAAAATAACAGGACTTAAAGTTATAGATCAAAAAACAGGGAAGGAATTTAAAAATTTTATTGACGGTGGGTTTAGAGAACTTTTAAAAAATTTATTATCCTATTTAATTTTCCCTGTAATTTGGCTTCTTTTTGACAAGAAAAAACAAAATCTTTATGACAAAATAACAAATACATACGTAGTTGAAAAATAAACTGTTGACAATCAAAATAAACCCTGCTGCAAAGTCTCCTGACTTAGCGCAACATAAAAAATGAAGAATAATGAAAGAGCGTATTATAAAAATAGAGGACTCAAAGTCGGGAGACTTTGCGCAGCAGTTGTTCTGAAATAAACCTGCCTGACGGTAGGCAGGATTTCCTGACGGTAGTCAGGTTCAGAGTGACAACTTATTTTTTTCATTCAAAACAGTAAAAAACTATCAAAACAAACTGAGTTCATAGTTTTTATTGATAGCTTTGGAGTCTCAATAAGAACCATTATGACCATCACACAACTCAAATATGTCCTAGCAGTCGCTGAACATCAAAACTTCACCAAAGCAGCCGAAAAATGTTTTGTCACACAACCGACACTGAGCATGCAAATTCAAAAACTGGAAGACCAGTTGTCTGTTCAGATTTTTGACCGCAGTAAAAAGCCAATTGAATTGACCGAAGTGGGACACAAAATTGTAAACCAAGCAAAAAATATTGTCAATGAAGCCGAGCGCATCACCGACATTGTGGACCAACAAAAAGGGTTTATTGGTGGGGAGTTCAAATTAGGAATCATCCCAACGGTGATGCCAACGCTGTTGCCAATGTTTCTAAAAACGTTTATCAAACGCTATCCAAAAATAAAGCTTAAGATCGAGGAACTGAATACCGAAGAAATCATCCAACGCATCAAGGATGGACATTTAGATGCCGCCATTGCCGCAACGCCTTTGAAAAACGAACACATCAAAGAACGTGTTTTGTTTTACGAACCCTTTGTAGGCTACATTCCAAACAACCATCGGTTGACCTCCAAAAAAACATTAGAGGTTTCGGATTTGGACATTAATGACATGCTGCTGTTAGAAGATGGGCATTGTTTTAGAGATGGAGTGCTTAATTTATGCAACGCCAAAAAAACCAAAGACCATGACGAGTTTCAGTTGGAAAGTGGGAGTTTTGAAATGTTGGTGAAATTAACCAATGAAGGGATGGGAATGACACTGCTCCCCTATTTGCACACCTTGGACTTAAAAGAAAAAGAACAAGAGAATCTACATTATTTTAGCGAACCTTCACCGGCACGGGAAGTCAGTTTGATCTACCATAAAAGTGAATTGAAAATTCAAATAACCGATGCACTTCACAACATCATTTCTGGAATCATTCGGGGGGCGATTGCGTTTCAGAATGTTCAAATTATAAGTCCCGTTCCAAAATAAAAAAAGTGGCCTCTCGGCCACTTCACAGTTTAATTTTATACAAAGACTAATTCAAATAAACCATACATTGTTTCAAATCTGGGTTGGTAGTCACCAAGTTTTGAATGAATAATTTTAATTCTTCTATCTCGTATGGCAATAAGCGTTGAAGTGCCTTTTGAACTTCTTTACAAAAAAGGTTGGTATCGAAACTCAC
>Ga0209712_10003231_pt1 | contig 13240 bp, 10 predicted proteins | sample ArcOceMetagenome_FD_187443 | JGI IMG/M metagenome (GOLD analysis project Ga0209712, IMG submission 187443) | Marine eukaryotic phytoplankton communities from Arctic Ocean - Arctic Ocean - Greenland ARC118M Metagenome (SPAdes) (version 2) | ecosystem: Environmental > Aquatic > Marine > Oceanic...
GGCGTATAAATGTAAGATTTTGTAATTTAGAAAACCAAAAAAAAGCCATGCAATCTTTTATTTCTGAAACCTTAGATGATATTTTACAGACTACAAAATCATTTGAAAATGTAGTTTTTGTTTTACCATCACAAAGAGCAAAAGTATTTGTAAAACAAGCATTTAAAGATAAAATTTCTGTTGGATTTTTGCCAGAAATGTTAAATATAGAACAGTTTATTCAGCAAGTTTCTGAAGTTCAAAAGGTAGATAACATTCAATTACTGTTTCATTTTTACACTATTTATAAAAGTGTAGAGAAAAATCCAGACTCTTTTGATGCGTTTTCTTCTTGGGCCTTAACGGTATTACAAGATTTTAATGAAATTGACCAACATTTAATAAACCCCAAAGATATTTTTATTTATTTAAGAGATATTGAGCGCTTGCGAAAATGGTCGGTAAAAGGCACTTTTACAGAAACAGAATTGATTAAAGATCATTATTCTTTTTTAGAAAAACTCGACACGTATTATACTGCTTTTTACCAATTTTTATTGCAAGAAAATATAGGATATCAAGGTTTAATGTACCGGGAAGCTGCTAAAAAAATTGATCATTTTTTAAGTACAAATCAAACCAAAAAAATCTTTTTCATTGGTTTTAATGCCTTAAACAAGGCTGAAGAATTGTTGTTTCAAAAAGTATTAGAAAACGGTAATTCTGAAATTTACTGGGACATAGACGAGGCGTTTTTCAATTCAAATCATCAGGCAGGAAAATTTATTAGAAAGTACAAAAAGGAGTGGAAGTATTTTGAAAAAAACAAGCTCAAATCATTAGGGAATACATTTTTATTGCCAAAAAAGATTCAAGTAATTGGTGCAGCAAAAAATAATACACAAATAAAATATATTGGTGAAATTTTAGAGGAAAATGCAAGTTTTAAGAATACAGCATTGGTTCTAGCGGATGAAACTTTGCTGCCTATTACACTAAATTCGTTGCCAAAAAATATCAAAGCTATTAATATTACCATGGGCTATCCGTTAAAAGATATTCCAACAACAGGGTTATTATTTGCTGTTTTTCAGTTGTTTATCTCTCAAGAAAAACTGCAGAAAAAAAGAGTAAATGGTTTTTATTATAAAGATGTAATTCGCTTTTTCAAGCATCAATCTATTTATGGTTTAATTGCAACGATCGATGATTTTACATCAGAAATTGCAAAAGAAAATCAAACCTTTATAAATGAAAACAGGCTTTCAAAATTTTTGGAAAATCAAATTCCAGTAGTAAAAAACGTCGTTTTAAATTTATTTAAACCTTTTAAGGATGTTGCAGATTTTATGGAGAGAATTTTGGCTTTAATTAATCTGTTAAAAGAAGATGTGAATTCTTTAGAAAAGGAATATTTGTTTCGTTTTTACACCGTATTTACACAGTTGCAAACATTACAAAATGAGTTTCAGTATTTTACAGATTTAAAAATATTATCTCAGTTTTTTAAACAGTTAATAACTTCAGAAAGTTTGTCTTTTCAAGGAGAACCGCTAAAGGGTTTGCAATTAATGGGAATGCTAGAAACACGTGTTTTAGATTTTGAAAATATTATTTTGGCTTCCGCAAATGAAGGCGTTTTACCCGCAAGTAGCCCACAAAATTCTTTTATTCCTTTTGATGTGAAAATCGAATTTGGCATGCCAACTTACAGAGAAAAAGATGCTATTTTTTCGTATCATTTTTTTAGATTATTACAGCGAGCAAAAAATATTTTTATTTTATATAATACAGAGCATGATGTTTTTGGAAGCGGAGAAAAAAGCAGGTTTGTAACGCAATTAGAAATGATGAGAACAGATATTGTTCAGAAGATTGTATCTCCAAAAGTAGTTGCTCAAAAAGTAAAGTTAAAAGAAATTGCGAAAAATGATTTGATTTTTGAGCGATTAAGAGAATTGGCTAAACATGGTTTTTCCCCTTCTTCTTTAACGAATTATCTTTACAATCCGGTTTCATTTTATAAACAAAAAATTCTACGATTAAAAGAGTTTGATGATGTAGAGGAAACAATTGCTTACAATACTTTAGGTACAGTTGTGCATGAAACTTTAGATGAACTATACAAACCAATTATAGGTTGCTTTTTAACAGTGGATGCCATTATAGAAATGGAAAAAATAACCAAAGATTTGGTTGTGAAGCATTTTAAAATTCATTTTAAAAATGGAGATCTTACTACAGGGAAAAATCGATTAATTTTTGAAGTTGCGAATCGATTTGTTGTGAACTTTTTGGCACAAGAAAAGAAGTTGGTGGAAGATGAAAGTAATCAACTAAAAATTATTGCAACAGAAGAAAATTTATCAGCAGAAATAGAAATTGAGGGAATTGATTTTCCCATAAAAATTCATGGAAATGTCGATAGGGTTGATGAGCTTAATGGAGAAATTAGAATCATAGATTATAAATCTGGCATGGTAAAAAGTTCTGAATTGAAAGTCTTAGATTTTAAACAATTAAGAGAAAGAGAACAGTACAAAGCTATTCAGGTTTTATTATACGCTTTTTTGTATTCGAAAAATAAAAATTTTGATTTTTCTAAAAACTTAAAAGGAGGTATCTTTTCTTTTAAAAACCTTAACGAAGAATTTTTAGCGATTAATTTTTCATCAAATTATAGAAAGTCAGACACAATTATAACAGCAGAAAAATTGGAGGAATTTATAACTGAATTAAAAGTTTATATTAAAGAAATTTACAACCCCGAAATTGCTTTTATAGAACCTGCTGATTTGAAGTATTAATCTAATGAAGGGCTTTTATTATATTGTATACAGTTGCTGAAAATTTGGGTAAGCATTACTTTTATCTTTAGTTAACTTTGGAAAATAGTTCTAAATTTCTTTTTTAGAAAATTCATTTTTTAACCTATTCAAAACATTAGAAATTTAAAATCTAAGCTGTTTAACAATTGGTTTCTTAAATTTTTGTTCGATTTAGTGATTGTGTTTTTTTTTGTAATTAATTTTTTTAGTTCGAGCAGGTTTAATAGAGTGTTACATCGAGTGCAGTTCTATTTTTAAAAATTTTGTATGAAGCTATTTTTTAGCATGCATTAAAAAAAGTTTACACAAGTTTTTAATCATTTAAAAACGACACGAATTGGTAGCATAAAATCCTTAAAAATCAAAATAGAAACAACCTACTTCCCTTTTAAAACGAGTAAAGGAACCGTTGCATGAAACTCTTCTTTTAAGATGGTATTCTTTTCCCATAATTTTTTAAAGAACCCCCTTTTTCGTGTAATTACACACAACATATCAGGTTGATTTTTTTGAAAATGCGCTAGTACTCCCTGAAAAGTAGTTGCTTTTTCAGTAATTGTTAAAGAAGATTTTAATTGTTCTAAATCTTTATTTAAAACCAAATCTTCATCTGTATAATTAGGAGTTTTTACCAATAATAAATTTACGTCAGCATTAAATTTATCTACAATAAACTGTAAGGGTTTTAAAGCGGTTTTACTTCTAACAATTCCAGACTTAAAAGCCATTAAAATGTTATTTACTGGAGCGTATTTATATCCATCGGGAACGGCTAAAATTGGTAAATCAGTTTGTTTTACAAGACTACCAGCAGTTTTTCCTAAAAATATTTCTTCTTTAATAGAATTACTTTTAGCACCAATGATAATTAAATCGATGCCTAATTCATGGTCAATAGCTTGTGCACTATCAACAACAGAGCCTTTTGCAGCAATTAATTTTACATCTACATTTTTTCTATCCACAGAATTTACCATTGTGCGCAAATATAGATTGGTTTCACGTGCAATAATACCATCAATATTTATGATGGTTCCCGCTTTTGTTTGAGCGCTGTACGCTCTAAATACAAAAATTTTAGCATCAATTTCTGAAGCAAAATCAATGGCATATTGTAAGGTGTTTTGTGCACTTTCTGTAAATCCAATAGGTACTAAAATGTTTTGCATGATAGAATTTTTTTAGACTACAAAGTTACTCATTTTTCAGAAAGTAAAAGCTTTTCAAGCTTTTTAGATATGTACCTTTGCAAAAAAATATTTTTTTAGTGAAAACCAATATTAGCTTTAAGCATATTAATAAATTAGCTATTCCTGCACTAATTGCAGGGATAGCAGAGCCTTTGTTGTCTATTACCGATACTGCAATTATTGGAAATATAGATGAAAATGCCACGGAAAGTTTGGCTGCAGTTGGTATTGTCGGTGCATTTATTTCCATGTTAATCTGGGTTTTTGGGCAAATTAGAAGTGCAATTTCTTCCATAATCTCACAATATGTAGGCGCCAATAAAGTGGATAAAATTAATACTTTACCAGCACAAGCAATTGCAATTGTAGTAGCTGGAAGCTTATTTGTTTTGGCAGTTTCTTATCCGTTTGCAAAACAGATTTTTCAATTTTATAATGCTTCAGGAATCGTTTTGGAATTTTGTGTTACCTATTTTAAAATTAGAATTTTTGGATTTCCATTTTCACTTTTTGTGTTTGCAGTTTTCGGGGTTTTTAGAGGTTTACAGAATACGTATTATCCGATGATAATCGCTCTTATTGGTGCCTTGTTAAATGTTGTTTTAGACATTGCTTTTGTTTACGGTATCGAAGGTTTTATTCCTGCAATGCATATTGAAGGAGCAGCATATGCAAGTATAATTGCGCAAATAACTATGGCAGTAATTGCCTTAGTTTTATTGATAAAAAAAACAACTATTTCCTTAAAATTAAGTTTGCCATTTCATGAAGAAATCCCACATTTATTAGGAATGATTGGCAACCTTTTTATTAGAACAATTGCTTTAAATACAGCCTTATATTTTGCGACTGCTTTTGCAACCGGTTATGGTAAGGAGTATATTGCAGCTTATACAATTGGTTTAAATATTTGGTTGTTAGGTGCTTTTATGATTGATGGGTATTCAAGTGCTGGAAACATTTTAGCTGGTAAATTATTAGGCGCAAAAGAGTATAATACATTATTAGAATTAAGCAAAAAGCTTACAAAATATGGTCTTTTTACTGGCGTAATTATCGCTGTTCTCGGATTTGTTTTTTATGATTTTATTGGTCAGATTTTTACAAAAGATCCTCTAGTGCTAGAGCAGTTTTATCATGTTTTTTGGATTGTAATTTTAACACAGCCTATAAGTGCAATCACTTTTATTTTTGATGGAATGTTTAAAGGGATGGGGGAAATGAAATATTTAAGAAACCTTCTAATTCTCTCTACTGGATTCGTTTTTATACCCACACTTTTATTTTTTGATTGGTTAGATTATAAATTAGTGGCTATTTGGATTGCTTTTACATTTTGGATTATGGCAAGAGGAATTCCATTAATTGTTAAATTTAGAAGCAAGTTTTTACCATTGGTTACTTCTTAATTTAAGTTTTCTAAAATAAGTAGTTTTTATATCAATTAAAAATTTAAAAAAATAAATGAAACTAAAAAGAGTTATCTTTTCGATAATAATTGGTGCTTTATTTAGAAGTTCTTCTGCTGCTTATATAAAGCATTAATCGGGAAGTTTGAAGCTTACAGCAAATTAACCGGAACTAATTTCTAAGCCTATTGATTTGTTTCTTGGAACGAATTGAACCGTTGTAAATAGGATCGCTTTAGTGGTTTAAAAAAAAAACATTAAGATTTATTAAATTATAATATGAAGGACTACTTGTTAAAAGTGGAGAAAACAGTATTCACATAATAGTTAATCGATGGGATGATGGCAATGCGATGATAGTAAACATAGAGTAATTTTTTTTAAAAGTAGCCTATAATTAAAAGTCATTATAAAGGTTGTAATGACTTTTTTAATTTACCTATCTTGTAGCTCTAAATTTCATTAAAAATTAAAGGCAATAGTTTTTATTTCTTGCTGTTGTCGGAATGCTTTTTGATGCTTGTAAAAAAATAATATTTTTGAAAATATTTAAAAACATATCACTTAGAATTCGCATTTTTTTATCCATGATTATATTGGTGTTATTGGCGTCGATATTAATTTTAGGCGTTACCGTTTATCAATATGACGAACAGACAGAAGACTATAATATTCAACGTTTTGAGCGAAAAGAAGCAACTACAAAACAAACGATAGAATTAGAGCTCACCAACAAAACGACCTACCCGGTCATTACAGAAAATTTAGCTAAAATTTTTCAAGAACGTATTTATGAAATTTCATCTATTAATAAATTAAATATTTCGTTTTACGATTTAAACGGAAGTTTATTAAAATCGTCTGTTGCGAGTGCTTTTGAAAAATTAGATTTAAAACCGCTGCCAGTAGCAATTATTGCAGATCTAGCGCATAACTCCAATCATGAAATTTTAATGACTAGCGAGAATAATGGTGTGGGATATCAAACTTCATACTCCTATATAAATGATCCTAAATTTAGAAGAATAGGGATTTTAGAAATGCAATTCACACAAGATAATTCTGAAATAGAAAAAGAACTGAGAGAGTTTATTTCTAGATTAGGTTTGGTGTATTTATTTATGTTCATTATCGCGATTGCCTTGGCGTATTTCTTGTCTAGTTATATCACAAGATCTATACAGACTATCTCGGATAAAATGCAGCAAACACGATTAAATGAGCGTAACGAAAAAATTAATTTAAATGCAGCAAGTTCAGAAATTGAGGTACTTGTTGAGGCATACAACAATATGATTGATCAGCTCGAAGAAAGTGCTGCAAAATTAGCTCGCAGCGAGCGAGAACAAGCTTGGAGAGAAATGGCAAAACAAGTGGCGCATGAAATTAAGAATCCGTTAACTCCTATGCGCTTATCTGTGCAAAGTTTCGAACGAAAATTTAATCCTGAGGACGATAAAATTAGAGAGAAACTAGCAGAATATAGCAAGACTTTAATTCAACAAATAGATGTAATGAGTTCTATTGCCTCTGCTTTTTCTGATTTCGCAAAAATGCCAACCCAAAAAAGAGAAAGAATTGAAGTGATAAGTGTGGTAAAACTAGCGCTAGATATTTTTAATGAAGATTTGATCAACTATAAGCCAAAAGAGGAAGTTTTGTATGCTAATTTAGACAAAACCCAATTAATTCGGATTGTAACAAACTTGCTTAAAAATGCGATGCAAGCCTCAGATAATGAGGAGAATCCAATCATTGATGTGGTTGTTTTATCAGAAAAAAAGCATATAAAAATTATAGTTTCTGATAATGGAAAAGGAATTTCGGAAGGGGTTAGAGATTTAATTTTTGAACCAAAGTTTACCACAAAAACGAGTGGAATGGGACTTGGTTTACCTATGATTAAAAACATAATTGAAGCCTATGAAGGTGCAATTTCTTTTACATCAGAAGAAGGAAAGGGAACTGTTTTTACTGTAGTTTTACCGAAAGAATAAGATAAGAAATTGAAAATTGAGGTTTTAAAAGAAATAAGTTAAAATAAAAATAAGTCTTTGATTCTAAGGGTTTACTAATCATTTTGTAAATTATCAAAAGGAGCTGGTCGAATTTAATTATATCCTGAAATAAATAAGAGATACACCATGAAATTTAATAATATTTTAGTTGAAAAAAATAATGCTTTAGCCAAAGTAATAATTAACAGGCCAAAGAAATTAAATGCTTTAAATAGTGAAACAATTTATGAGTTAAGTAAAGCTTTTGAGGTCTTACAAAATGATGAAGCTATTAAAGTAATTGTGCTTACTGGAAGCGGAGAAAAAGCTTTTGTTGCGGGTGCAGATATCTCTGAATTTGCACATTTTTCAGTTGATGAAGGAGGAATTTTAGCGAAGAAAGGACAAGAAATGTTGTTCGATTTTATAGAAAGTTTATCAAAGCCAGTAATTGCTGCCGTAAATGGTTTTGCTTTAGGTGGTGGGTTGGAATTGGCAATGGCTTGTCATTTTAGGATTGCATCAGACAATGCAAAAATGGGATTACCAGAAGTTTCTTTAGGAGTAATTCCTGGTTATGGAGGCACTCAGCGTTTGCCTCAATTAGTAGGCAAAGGAAAGGCGATGGAAATGATTATGACCGCTGGTATGATTTCTGCTGAGGATGCATTAAGTTGTGGTTTGGTAAATCATGTAACGGCTCAAGAAACCTTATTGCCTTTAGCAGAGAAGATTGCTAGTAAAATTATGCGGAATTCATCAGTAGCAATTTCTGCAGCAATAAGCGCTGTAAATGCAAATTTTGAAGATGGTATAAATGGTTTCGATGTTGAAATTGATGCTTTTGGTAGCTGTTTTGGAACACAGGATTTTAAAGAAGGTACGACTGCATTTTTGGAAAAAAGAAAACCTGATTTTCCGGGAGCTTAAAATTATTTTAAGAAATAGAACAAAAAAAACGAGCCAATTTAGGCTCGTTTTCTATTAAATTTCTAGATAAAATTTGATTGTATTAATAATTATAATTTAAAGTTGTGAAAGTAGCTCCTATTATTAACGTTTAATACAACGCTATATTCTCCTTTTATTTCTTTGTCTAATTTATAAACTCTGTTAAAATTCTTTTCGCTTTCTAAAGTTTCAGAATAAATAATTTCATCATCAAAATACAATGTAATTTTCATCGATTTTTTATAAAAATTAATTTTAGATATCATTAAAATATTTTCTTTACTTCTAAATACGGGTTTAAGAATTACCTTTTTAGAGGCTTCATTAAAAATTACTATATTGTTTTTAACTTCTATAGTTTTTACAATAATTTCATAATCTTTATCTAATTCTATACTGTATACTCCATTGCTTAAAGAAGATAAGTCAAAGATTTTCGTTAATAACCCTGTGCTAGAAACAGTTTCAGAATGAAGTTTAATTCCTTTTTCATTTTTAAGAGTTAATTGATGTCCTTTTTTAACATTTTTAAATGCCACTTTTACTTTTTTTGCATTTGGAGTTTTGTTAAAATCCATGTCATTGTTTGCGTAGTTTACCAAGGATCCTAGCATAAAAACTACTACTAATAATTTTGTTTGTATTGTTTTCATCATGTTTAATTTTAATTGATACTTTCTTTTTTGTTATTTTTTTTTCTGTCATTAGATGTCTAATTGCAACCAATTGGGTTACGAAAAGAATTATAAAAAATGTAATTACGGTGGTAATAAAATGCCTTCTTTGTTTAACATGATTTATATTTTATAGGGCAAAGTTAGCACGGAAGTTTAGTTTTTTAAACAACACAATTGGCATTTTTATACTCTATATTATCTGTTAAAATAATGTTAAAGTATTTATTAAGTTAAAATAGAGTATAATTATTGATATTTCACATAGATTTACTGCCTAAGATTATTCTCTTTATTTTTAACGGAATAGAGTTCTTTATTTTTTGATTACTAAATTTAATTGAAAATAATTTACCTATTCTCTGACTTGGCGTTTTCGTTTAAACTGTATTTTTCGAGCTATTTATGCGCAACTTTGCTTGGGATTGTGAATCCAAATAGTTTATCTTGGTTTTATGTCAAAAATTATGTTCTTTATTATTGATTAGGAATCAATAATATTTTCTTGATGACTGGTCTAGGTGATAGCTTGTTTTAAGAAATTTTGCATTAGAAGCAAATAAGTTTAGAGCAAAGAAACGATCTAAAAAAGACTAGTTTTTCACTAAACTGACACTCAAAAAAATCAATATTAACTAACTTTTAAAGTTGTTTAGGTTGTTATAATAACTTTACAATGACCTTTTATTTCTTTGTCTAATTTGTAAACTTTGTTATTTTTTTTACTTTTTACAAGAATTTTAAAATCGTTATTTAATTCTATGGTGTTTTTGCTATCATGTAAAAAAGATAAATCAAAAAGTTAATAAGGTAACTCTATTTTGAATATAGTTTCAGAATAAAGTTCAATTCCAGTAGCATCGTTATTGGTTAATCGGGTCTTACTTTAGTATTTACAATTTTGTTGAAATCTTTGTCATTGTTCTCATAGTTTACGTTTGATAATAGGATAAAAAATGTGGCCAATACTTTTGATTTTATTGCTTTGATCGTATGTCTTTTTAAGATTTGTTGTCAAAAATCCAATGATGATTAAAGGAGCCAAATAAAATTTAGAAAAACATATATTTAGGCTTGTGTGTAAAACATCAGGATTGGTATATTTGTGTACTTAATTAACAAAATATTAAATATTAAATCGACATAAAGATAATATAATATATAAAATTGATAATTTTATATAGGTAGTCCCCTTTCTGTGTCGTATTTTTGTTCCATGCCTCACAAAAAGCCAACACTTGAAAAAATAACACCTAATTTTGGTGCTTCCTTATTGGTGAAAAAGCATTTAGAGTTTCTAAAAAAACACACTCCTTTATGGCATTTTCACCCAGAATTAGAGTTGGTGTATGTTAATAAAGGAAAAGGAAAAAGACATATAGGTACGCACATTAGTTACTTTAATAATAGTCAATTGGTTTTAATAGGAGCTAATTTGCCACATATTGGCTATATCGACCGTTTAACAACAAATGGTTCTGAAACTTTGATACAGTTTATGCCAGATTTTTTGGGGAAGCAGTTTTTTGAAATCCCTGAAATGCTAGCAATTGGGGCACTTTTTGAGCGTGCTAAAAAAGGAATTCGATTTAATCTAGAAATTAAACATAGAATTGGAGCTAAAATTGAAAGACTGGTAGATTTAGAAGGAGCACATAGAATAACTTCTTTTATCGAAATTTTAAATGATTTAGCTACTACAGATGATTATACCTTATTAAATGCAAATGGTTTTGCTTTCGAAAGTATATCACAAGATAGTAATAAGATAGAGATTATTTACAAGCACATTAACGACAATTTTAAAGAACGTATAAGTTTAGATGAGGTTTCTAACCTTGTTAGTATGACTGTACCGGCATTTTGCAGATATTTTAAAAAATCTACAGGTAAAACATTTACAAAATTAGTGAATGAATATAGAGTTGTGCATGCTACCAAATTACTGGCAGAGAGTAATATGAGTGTTACAAATATAAGTTTTGACTCTGGTTTTAATAACTTTTCTCATTTTAATAAACTGTTTAAAGAGTTTACAGGTAAAAGTGCTTCCATTTATAGGAGTGAAATGAAAGATTTAATACAATAAATTATGGAAATTATTTTAGAAGACAAAATTGAAAAAGCATTAGAATACTATGCTTTTAAGAGTAAGCAGATGAAAGATTTTGTGAATTCAAGTAAAGACTTAACCGTAGAACAAATTATTGAATTTGGAGAAGAATTGGCAGTTTTAGAATATAAGATTACAGCATTAGAAGTAGCAAATGAGAGCTGATATTATAGCTTACCATTCCATTCGCTATAAAACTGTTTTAAATATTCTTCCATAAATTGATGCCTTTCCGTAGCGATTCGTTTGCCAGAAAGTGTATTCATTTTATCTTTTAACAACAATAGTTTTTCGTAAAAATGATTAATGGTTGGTGCAGTTGATTGTTTATATTCTTCTTTACTCATCTTTAAATTAGGTTCAATTTCAGGATTGTAAAGTGCTCTATTTTTAAATCCCCCATAATTAAAACAACGCGCAATGCCTATCGCACCGATTGCATCTAACCTGTCAGCATCCTGCACAACATCTAATTCTTTAGAGCTAAAGGTTAGGCCCTTATCATTAAAAGAATTTTTAAAAGAAATATGGTTGATAATATGAACGACATGCGTACTTATTTCTTTTGTAATACCTTGGTTTTTCAGAAACTCGAAAGCCAATTTAGGACCAATACTCTCATCTCCATTATAAAACTTTGAGTCTGCAATATCATGCAGTAAAGCACCTAAAGAAACTACAAAAACATCTACATCTTCATTTTTAGAAATTAAAATAGTGTTTTTTAATACACGTTCTACATGAAACCAATCATGACCACCTTCAGCATTTTTTAATTCTTCTTTTACAAACTCAATGGTATTTTGTAATATTAATTCTTTATTCATATTATGTTCTAGAAGCGATTTCTTTTTTAATTTTTTTAATTTCAAAAAACATTACAGCTAGCATAGGAGCAAAGAACAAAGGTAAAAATGTTTGAAAGGACATACCATTTTCTAGGGTTGTGAAAACCGCAAAAACAATCATTAAAACGATAACAAACCCTTGAATGATTGCCATCGTTTTTTGCTTTTTTAATTTTTTTAAAAGTTCATCTTTTGAGTAACTAGAAAATGAAGATGCCATATATGTGGTTTTAATTGAAAAAAAAATCCACTTTATTAAGTGGATTTTTAATGCGAAACACTAAATTTTAACAATGCTCATTATAAGCAGCAGCAAGGTTTTGTGCAATCATTTGCGCAGATCTACCTTCTATATGATGTCGCTCTAACATGTGCACTAAATTACCATCTTTAAATAGGGCAATTGCAGGCGATGAAGGAGGAAAAGGAATCATGTGTTCTCTTGCTTTTTGAGTAGACTCTTTTTCTACACCAGCAAAAACAGTAGTTAAATTAGTTGGTGTTTTATCTGCTCCTAGAGAAGCAATTGCTCCCGGTCTTGCAGTACCAGCTGCACAACCACAAACTGAGTTTACCATAACTAACGTTGTTCCTTCTTTTGCTAACGCGTTATCTACGTCTTCATTTGTATATAATGCTTTAAAACCAGCGTTAATTAATTCATCACGCATTGGTTTTACTAATTCTTCTGGATACATAGTTGTCTAATATTTAAGTTGCAAATATAAAAATAAAAATAGCATAATTCAAGTTTCAAATTAATTGTTGTTTTTATATGTGCATCAATAAAATTGATGTGATAATCTTTTTACTTAAACAAGGTTGTTTACTTACCTTTGACTTAAAATTTATATAATCTATGGGTAGTTTTACGAAATGGTTAGGTGCTACTTTAGGTTTTAGTTTAGGTGGCCCAATCGGTGGGGCAATAGGCTTTGCAATTGGCAGTTTTGTTGATGGTTTTTCTGAAGACGATTTAACAGAGGAGCAAAAAGAATACGAACGCAATCTTGAAGAGGGAAGCGAAAATTTAGACACGCAATCGGGAGATTTTGAAATGAGTCTTTTGGTATTGGCGTCGATAGTTATAAAATCGGATGGCAAAGTAGATCAAAGAGAACTAGATTTTGTTAGAAGTCAATTTGTAGGTATGTATGGAAAAGAAAGGGCAAATAGTGCTTTTAAGCTTTTTAAAGGAATTATAAATAAAGAAGTTTCAGCACGGCAAGTTTGTCTCCAGATTAGACAGCA
>Ga0209712_10003232_pt1 | contig 13237 bp, 8 predicted proteins | sample ArcOceMetagenome_FD_187443 | JGI IMG/M metagenome (GOLD analysis project Ga0209712, IMG submission 187443) | Marine eukaryotic phytoplankton communities from Arctic Ocean - Arctic Ocean - Greenland ARC118M Metagenome (SPAdes) (version 2) | ecosystem: Environmental > Aquatic > Marine > Oceanic...
ACCGTTCATCCAACCATATTGAAAGGATAGCGAACGAAGCAAGAGAGTAAGTTCCATCATTGCATGGATTGCATTCTATCGATCATATTCGTCACGATACGATACGATACGATACGGTACGGTACTAGATCTTTGTACCCCCCCGTCCAAGTTGAAGCAACCAGGGATTCCGGCGGACGCAGACAATGGACACGACACAAATCTTGGCAACAATTATCAGAGAGACGAAAGAGAAACACCGTCACTTCCTCCTTTTTGATATTCGAAACAACATTCAATTGCAATTGCAATTGCAATGGCATTCATTCGTTAGCGGCCAAGCAATGACTGCAATTCAAGGCCGGACAATTTGAAAGTGGCGGCATCTGAATAAATGGAATCATTTGTGTTTCTCTTCAAATCTTACCTCATTTACTCATCTCCTTCCTTACTTACTTACTTACTTACTTACTTGTCAATCACTATCACTCACTTAACCAGGATAACTCACTTACTCATCAGCGAGCAAAGCAACAAACAACAAACCCCCGGAAATTAGAACATCAAGAATAACGGAATACAAGTACGATACGGATTCCCTCCAGTCATTATTCTTATATTATAATACATGCAAACAATACAGCCGATCAAATAATACAATACAAAACCATGTCCGCTCCATCAATAAACACACCATCCCCACTACCCTCCAACTCCAAACAAAATCCACCATCAGGATCAGGATCAGGAGCAGGAGCAGATCGACTATGGTCCACACCAATGCCCAAATTCGAAAAAAGATTTCGAAAAGAAATCCTCAAACCCATCAATTCATTATTGGAACAGACGGATCAGGAAGAGTGTCTGTTGGATATTAGGAAAAAGATTCATGATCTTTATCAGGGGTTGTTTTGGGAGGCCAAGGGGCTTTTATTAGATGTGGATGCTAATTTGTATGGTAATGAAGGGGGTCTGGATGTCGGAGTGGAAGCCAGGGACAAGATTCTGGCCGCTGAATTTGTGATTCCTGGTGTAGAGGCGAATTTTGATATTGTTGTGGATATGGAAGTGGAATTGTCACTGGAAGTAGATATCGTCAAGGGTACAGAAGGACACGTTGATGCAGTGACTGGAATAGAAAAAGAAACAGGAAATCTACAACAAAATCAATCGCAACCGCAAAAGCAAACGCAAACGCATCGGTATGAGATGCAAGAGGGTGTCAGCCAAGTTCTCAGAGGAAAATTATTGCCACAGGTGATTCGGAGTCTGTTGAATTTGGGTGGGAAGGATGGGCGGGAATTTGAATATGTCACTGTGAGAGCAGAGGATTTGGTGGTTTGCTTATTGTTGGATTTTGTAGGGTTTGTAAGGGAGGTTTTGGAATTGGGTGCCATGGCTCTTGGTGATGATGGTGGTGGTGGTGGCGAATCCAGTGGAAATAATGGAGATGACTGCGATGGTGCTGCTGGTGGAAATGCAAATGCAAATGTTGATTTAGGTGCAGATTCAGATGCAGATGCAGAGGGAGACGATAGCAGTCAGGAAGGAGGGGGAAAATGTTCGAGGAAACGCAATCGGGACCAAATGGAAAGCAAAAAACTAAGGAAGGAAAAGGGCGTGAATGGCAACGATGAAGAGGGAGAGGATCCCGCATATGTTCCCAATATGCTGACCTATCTAGGAGGCGATATCCTCGAAGCTCTCTCCAGAGTATTGGCAGCCGAAGCGTGTCTTGCTGGATTCTTACAATTTGTGCGGATACTGAGAAGTGATGAGTGGCATCAACCAATAACTGAGCGGGAAGCGGTTCAAAGGAATCTTCCTTACTATTACCGTGGTACCATTGATGAAGATGGGGCTAAATCTCATTCGGCTCTGTACGATGATTTGGCAAATGATAGCCATGACAAAGATGAGTATCTTACTCCTCTGAGAACAGGAGAGTGGGCTGAGTATTATTGTTTATATTACCCATGTGATCCAAACGGGAAGAATCCTTTGGAATTTGAGGGTGATTCGAGATTGGGTACTTTTGGTCGACATTTGATTGCGATTGCACGATATTTTGTGCAAGGTCTCGGGTTGGAAAACTTAAACAAACTGGTGAAAGCTGGATCGGGATCAAGACTAGAACATTATGGTAATCAGCAGTTTGTGACGGAGCGAATCGATGCATTTTCTTTCAAGTCCGTCATGGAAGTTTTCAACTGCATCTCCTATCTGACTTCTTACAAGTTTGACGCACTTGATACTTCTGATCATTTGGGTCTTCCTTTTGTCTACCACGATTTGGAAAATTTTAGGCATATCACTTGCAACTACCTTGATTCGATTGAAGTTGGGGTAGATATTTCAACACCGGATGAAGCACGTATTGTCATTCAGATTCTGACAATGATGGATGATCGCAGTCTCACTGAAGAAGAGCGAAGAACGAATGCCGCAGAACAACATGTCATTGGGACTGTCGCAGATTTGACCAGGGAACAATCAGACGAAGCAAAAATATCGATACTGTGGAGATTTCTCACTGGACGAAGTAATTATGGCGATGCAAAGGATTTTGATGTCTCTCCACCTTCTCTCCAAATACAAGTCCTTAGTTTGACGGAATTGAGATCATGGTTGATTTATATGGAGAACCAGATTGGGGTGTATGAATCAGATTTTCAGACTAATATTGCTTCGCCAGCCTTGGATATGCTAAAGGCTAATGCTCTACACATGCAACAAGCTAGTGGTGTAGCGGCTTCAATTCCCACCCTTGATTTGTCGTCAATGAAGGCCAGTCAAAATAATTCTCCAAAAATGGGCGAAGATGAAACTTCCAGTCTCCCCCCTCTTACTGATGGTTATGCGGATGCCAACGGCGCAGACGAAAATGGGAGCACTGAAGTATGCTGTTACTCAAATGCAAGTCTATCTTCAAACGAAGAAGTTAGGGAACGGAACGACGATTCCATTTATATAGACGACAAAGAACCATTGAGACCAGCTCAGGGAGGCAGTAGTTACGTCGAATCAATTTCTTCAGCTACTAATGGTTGGGGGAGTGGGTTGTCACATGATGCCACATCCGTTCGAGGGGTGACTCTAGAGAGTGTCATATTGCAATCCAAGGAAAGATTGTATCAAGTCTTGGATGCCATCAAATGTCAAAGGAATAACTTTCTGGGCAAGCTTCTCACCACGAATCTTCATCGAGAACTATTAAAACGTATCCTTCCTCTCCTTCAACTTTTCACCCGCTACGGACGCTTGAATAACAATGATATCCAATTGCTTTGGAATTTATCAGGGATGAAGGAAGGTCCCAGTGATAGCCAGCATATCAGTGTCACATCGGCTATTATAGACTTACTGGTTGGTTTATTGAACTCTGATTCCTGGTTTCCGTGCAGCTGTCAAGCATTTTCGTTTATATCTGATTTAGTAGCCAGTGTTGAAAAAGAAACAATCTGGAATGGTCAAAAGCTGACGTTGCTCGACGCTATCGTCAGGCGCTCCGTGGCATACATGGTCGTTGGAGAGCCCGACAATGTCACCGTCCCCCCTTGCTTTGGGATTTTGTGGCGACTGGCGAATGGAGGATTCTATCCAAATGTCGTCGACGAGCGGGAGATTTCTAGCAGCTCTTTTCACTGTCTGTTGGGTATTTTTGGAGGACTTTTCTGGGGCACTCCTACAGAACAAAGCGATACTATCTTGCTGGGACGCGAATCCATCAAAATTCTTCGAAACAAATTGATTCATATCACCGTCTCTTTGATCGCCTCCACCAACGACCTTTGTAAAACCTCAAATATTGAAATTCTGAAATTTATCATTTCAAGATTGCCTTTGAGAGTTTCGAAATCTTGTGGGGTTCAAGGCCAGATCGAGTATCTCGAGGATCTCCTTGAGCATCATGATATAATGCAAATTGTTACAGGCGAGATGTCCCGTTATGCAACATCGGCGGAAGAGGTTCTCATTGCTAGAAGAATATCTAGCAAAACATGCGACCCCGATAATGAGCTTTTGGTAGGCACAACGCATTCGCATTTCGATTCCGTCAAGCTTCGTGTAGGACTATTGAAGATGTATATTGCTCGAACATTTCATGTCATAACTTCCTCTGAAAACAGATCAAATCTTGTGCAAGACCCTCTCCCCCAAAAACGTCAACGAGAGGACCAGAACACCAAAGAGAGGGAAACGAAACGTCCCCATATGTTGCTCGACGGAAATGACATGCAGGAGCCGAGCGGCGAAACTTCTGCCGCTCACTCAGCATACTTGCCGACGCCAAATCAAATCACAACAATGTGGCATTTTTTTATTACAAAAGGTTTAAGCGTGAAGACAAAAGACTGCGTCTTGGAAATGTTCCATTTTCTCCTCAGTGCGCAGGATCTTGCAAAAAATTCTAACCAATTCGATGCTTGGAGGATTGAATTGGAGAGGACTCTTTTCCCATTGTGCAGAGATATTTGCCCGACCTTGGTTAGTGAGCCAACCTACCGACTGTTGATTTATTGTGTGGGAAACTGCAACGCCATTGAAGGGAACTACGAAATAACTACTACTACTCCCCAGACGATGACAGGAGTGGAAACTTCCAATCTTCTTTTGGGTCTAAGCCTCGGTGATGCTCACAAGCCGGAATATTCTGTCTGCTCGATTTTGAAACATGAAAAATGTTACGTTTCCAGAGTATCAAATCATTCTATCGAAGGTCTTGATCTATTGTGGTCCATTGTACTTGACTGCAAGAATGTGACAGTTTCGGATATGGCCATGAAATATATTGCCACCTTGTATACTTTTGATTGCAACGGCGAGACCCGTGCAAGTGAACAAAAATCTCTCATCGCTGGTTGTTTCAACATCTTGTCAAATCGCGATCCAAGCCCTGACAATTTACAGAAAATCGTTAGAATCCTCTCACTCGTTCGCCTTTTTACGGAATCTGTCTACCGTTCTTCGTGCTGGGGACTCCTCAAGGTACAAAGCATTGTTTCGCATGGTCGCTCTTTATTGGCTGCGAACAAAGCAGAGGTTGATGACGTTCTTGGAAACAATCCATCTTTTACCATCAACGCGAATGGGACGAAGGGAGAAGAGATTGTTGTAGACTGTATTTATGGGCGAAGAAGCACAGTTGGTTTCGTCCGACGAGCAATCTCCAAATCTTTGGATCGTCAAGATATACGGCTCATATACAATACTGTGGAACTCTTGGATGATAAAGTGATGATGGGGGCATTAGGTGTGCACAGAGATTGCGCTATCTTTTTTGTTCCCCGAAAATCAACGGCTCACTTGAATCAACGTACAGTCCATTTGATAGAGACAGCTTATGACACGTCTGTGCAGTCAGCATCAAATAGCCACCAGATTTCGTCAAATTGCGACGTATCAGCTGGGCTTTCTTCGGAAAGCCAAAAATCTTCCTCCAAATCTACTCTGTCTTATGATTCTTTGCGACAGGAATTTCTTGTTGACCATGGAGTCGCAGAGTTTGCCGCACATCGCCGTCTTGCGGTAATCTTTTCTCTCCTGGATGAATCAAAATGGGAAGATAAGAGTCTCGCCAAAAATAGCAGGTCACTCGTGTGGAATCTAATTCAAATTCTTCCTACCGAGTCTGAGCTTGACCAAAAATTGCAAAATGCTGTGACAAATGACCACCTGGTTGATTGGAATTCTCTGCTGTCTGTTCCGACCGAGCCACTTCATCTGTATCATCTTCTTTATTCCCTGCAAGCAATCGAACGGCATTTGTTGTCACTGGACGACGCAAATGTTGTCCCCGGTGCCGAAGATAACTCTGATGCTGAGGTTGCAATTATAGAGAAACAACAAATTGATGACAATGCACTAGTGCAAGAGGTTGCAAAGAAACCAACAGCTTTTGTCGTGATCGATGATGAAGATGATGATGCCGCCTCCAACTCTGTGCAGAATAGTTTTCAAAGATCGAATAGTGGCGCAAGTGATAAAAAGAAGTCCTACCCTAGGCTCATGAAGGAGAGTGGAGGTACACTACACCTTATCAATTTGTTGCTAGATTTGGAGGTTGGAAATCCTTTAAGCAACGAATCAGTGAAAGAAGAAGACGTCGATCATCTTATTCTGCTTCTTTTATGCTCAAACAAAATTGTTCATCTTGTAGCTTTCCTTTCACGATGCGACGGAATTAATTCCCAGCTTGATGGATTTGTCACAACAATGCTCGAAGAAGAAGGACTGTTGATTCCTTTGATCACGCAAATTCTGAAAATGTTGAAATGGACAGTAAGCTTTCAGGTAAGTGGGTTCTAGTGAAGCAAGCCTTCTATTGATTTTGTCCCTGGTTTCTAGTCTCTCATTACTACTGTCCTGTCTTTTTTTGCAGAGAATGGAGATAGAACGATTCCAATCTTCGTTGGCTGGGGGTTCCTCTGTGGCAGATATCAGTGCGGCACTTGTTCTGCAATGCCTGCGGTTGCTCAGAGATATGGTATTTTCATCGGAGCCAACTACAAGACATTTTCTCACTCTTTACTGCACTGGTCATGAGGATGTAAGGATACCTTCAATAATATCTGATGCCATCAGCAGTGTGGTGTTGAAAACGCCGTCGCGGAAAGTGCGTAGTACTGGTGTCTCTGTTTTCAAGGAAATATTACTTCTCAAAGATGAAGAGGACGAGAACCAACTGAGAATTGCCAAAGCAATATCGATAAACGATCAGTGTGCGCGGTCAAATGTATTAGGTCTACTAGTGTCCATCCTGAGAGAGCAGAAAAATCAAACAGATGATTTGGTAGTAGTTGTCCCAAGGTTCAAAACCTTTTTTCAACTGCTTATCAAGGCAACGACTGTTCTGTGGAATGAATTAGACATCGCTTCTAAGGCTACAGTCCTGGCTGTATTGAGGAAGAAGCTTGAGCCGTTCACCTTGTCTCCATCGATATGTGAAATAGAGAAAACATGGGACGAAGAGTTAGGACTTGGCTGTTTCACAAGTTTCTTTCTGTGGGTTGTACAAAATTGCTCAATCATGCTTGACTCAATGGATACGTCCATTCCAGATCATTCACTTGCAGGTTTTTTGAATTTGATGCGCAATATGATCGCCCTCATTGATGACGTTGGAATTAAGCAAGTGGTGGCCGAAGTGAAGTTGTCAAATGGCTCAAGTCTCTTGAAGGTTCTCTTTGATCATAGCTCTTTTGGTATCTCAGGTCACAACAAACGCGAGGTCTCGACTGTGATTAGAGCTGAGGGTGGGAATGTGTTGAGAGACATCTGTGAAAAATGCAAAAGCAACTATTCACAAGTCCTGACCTTTTTCCTGCGTTTATTCAATCAAAACTCCCCTCGAAACGATCTTACAAACACCTGGGGATTCGATCCATCGTTGACTGAGAAAAATTGCACGGCTCTTGTTGGTCTCAAGAATCAAGGCGCCACCTGCTACATGAATAGTCTCCTGCAACAATTCTTTCATATTCCAGCATTTCGCCATGGAATATTGTACGGATTGAGGAAGGATGATTTAACTTCAGAAGGTTGTGAGGAAAGTGTTAGCGAAATAAAACTGATGCTCGCAGAATTTCAGGAACTCTTTGGAAATTTGCTTCTGAGCAGTAAACGATTCTACGACACTGCGAAACTTGTAGCATCTATAAAAGGCTACGACGGACGGTCTGTGCGCCCTGGTGAGCAGCAGGACGTTGATGAGTTTTTCAATCTTTTCTCGGATAGGTTGGAGACGGCATTGAAGGGGTCTGCACAGAATCGCATTTTGCAGAATGTGTTTGGGGGGCAACTCAGCCATCTTATCACATGCCAACAATGTGGATTTTGTTCGGAACGTGTGGAGGATTGTCTATCAATCAGTCTTGATGTCAAGGGAAAGAAGAATACAAAGGAGAGTCTCAAGTCTTACATCCAGGGTGATCTTCTAGATGGATCAAACCAATATTTTTGCAGCAAGTGCGACGCAAAGAGGGATTCTGTAAAACGATGCTGCATCAAGACTCTTCCAAATGTTTTGATTTGCCATTTGAAAAGGTTTGAGTTTGACTTGGAGACTCTGCGGAAGGTGAAGGTCAATGATAGATTTGAGTATCCAACTGAACTCAATCTCAAGGACTTCACTAAAGAAGGGATCGACGGCCTTGATCACGATGAAGTCTCATGGCGGGACGATGATTACTATACCTACGCGTTGAGAGGGGTTCTTGTGCATAGTGGTACAGCAGATTCTGGACATTACTATTCATTATGCAGTGTACGGGAAGGAAGATTGGGAGAATCGTCAAACCTCAGTGATTGTGCAGATAACGAATGGTTCTGTTTCAATGATTCCACTGTAACCCAATTCGACCCATCTACTCTAGACGAAGCATCCTTTGGAGGACAATATGTAACTACATCGGGTATGCAGGCCAGCGGATCATTCCGTTCAAAAGCTTTGGATAATACGAAGTCATTTAGTGCGTATTTGCTAATTTACGATCGTAAGAAAGCGTTCTACTTCGACGAGCAAGCAAGAGGGAAGCCGATACGGATTCCACCCCCGAGTGTAGAAACTGACACCAGCCTTGCGTTGTCGTGGAAGGATGGTATCCTTGAGCGAAATCAACGTTACAATTCTGACAAGATCCTTTTAGCGCCCCAGTTTCGGAATCTAGTGCAGGACATTTGCTCTAAAGAAGCGTCAAATGAGAACTCACCGTCGCTCACAGCTATCCAGGTAATAACGTATCACGTCTTTGACTCATTTGTGCATTCGTCCTGCAAAAGCAGCGAGTCAGATCTAGTGTTTTCAAATTTGAGGAATCTATATCAAGAATCTCCAGCTGCCTGCCAGTGGTTTATCTCTATTGCGTCGGGGGATCATCGACTTTGGTTAGAAAAAATGCTCCTCAATTGTGTTTCTCCAGATCTACGGTCGAACTTTGCCAAGTTCTTGTCAATTATTATGAAGAACACAGTGTCTCTTGAACGAAAATACTACTACGAAGAAGAAAGCATTTCTGATGACGACGACGACGACGAATTGATGTTAGACTGTGACGACGACCTAATTGCCCAGCAGACTTCAAACATGTCTCCACCTTCAAGGTTGAGCAGATTTCGTTACTGGCTTTCGAAGTCGGATCTTGTGAAGTTTATGGGTTCTTTAATTGATTTTATCGATAGCGCAGCATTTCATTGGAGACGTTTCGACCAATTATTTCAGGTCTTGGAAGAGTTTGCACATTGCGGACAAGAAGAATCTTTGCTTTTAATCAGGCGAGTAGAAGAAATGCATTGGCTGACTCTGGAATAATCCTTCTTCTCTAACCGCTTTCAATTTCAACAGATGCGGAGTTATCCTCAAGCTTGCTGATTTTTATCAATCCGAGTCAAGCGCCATTCCACTCACCTCTATATTGCGTTCTCCTGACGCGAAGAAGAGAGTACAGGAAAGGGGACCAGATTCGAAAGTAATGGGCGATAGAAATAGAAAGCCGAACTTCGGTCCGTTGGTTTCACTTCTTGCAACTCTGGCTCGCAGCGCGCATGTTCCTGGAGAAGACGATTGTGACATTTCGGATAGCGACTCAGAGAGCGATCCGGATAGCGGTGCAGGTGTACCCACAACGGTACTGGCCTGGAGTCCATATTTGATATACTGCAATGGACATCCGGAGCATACTTTTTTCTATAACCTTCCAGCAAGAGACTCTCGAGCTTTGTGCAATAAGGATCTACTTGGAAAGATTCTACCAGCCAAAGCATATTTACCATCAAATATCCGCTGTAAGGATGATTCAAGGCTCGACTGGAAACAAAGCATGATCGATTTCGTATGTCATTTATGTTTTAATAACATTGATGCCTCGAAGGTTGTTTGTTGCGCAGCAGAAACAATAATCAAGGACAAGAAGTCTGACCACGCAGAGCTCTCTGTGAAAGTCTTAATGGCTCTGGTACATATCAATGATCGTTATTGGGAGAACAGAATAGAGTATGTAGTCAGCTCACTTCTGAAAGGAATTCGCGCCAATGCTGAATACGATAAAGAGCTGTGCCTACTTCTCGACTATCTCATTATTGAAGTGGCGAGTAGAAGTGAAGGTGACGGAGGATTCGAAGGCGAAGTCCAATTTCACAATCTCATGTTTAAACATCTCGAGCAGATTGCTACGCTGATCGAACTAAGCTCCTCGTGCCAAATCAAACATCGATTCTTCTCCTTCCTCAAAGTGATGCTCCCAGCCGAGGGAAGGACTCCAACCACTGAGCTTCTTCTAGACGTTAATGCAGGCTTAGTTCAGATGAGCTATTCCGGCACGGGCTTACTATGTCACACTCAGATAAGAGAAGAGATTAAAAAGCGGAAGACACAGACTGGAAAGATCGTTCCTTATTATAATATTGAAATGGCCAAGGATACGATTTTCGATTTCCTTACTGGTCTATATCATTCCGTCAGCGAGTGCATTACCTCGAAAAGCACTAGTACTGCCATATCTAAAGCGTTGATCGTAAATCAAGATATCAAAGGAGCTATTTCTGCATGTGCAGCATATTCTGAATATTTCATGGCAATGAGACAGTGTCTTGAAGGTCCTCAAGGTCTACGTCGCATCCTAAAAGACTCGTCATGGATACAGTCGTTCTCTGAAGCCATTTTACCTTCCTTCTGGGCAATTGATCACGACGATAGGCAGTCAACGCGATGCCACATTGATATCCTGAAGGGCGAAATGATTCTTCTCTTCGAACGCTTAGTGCAGCTCGACGCGGTTCAATTTTATGATGTCCTCACTTGCCAAAATCAGGAAACCCGTGAAAGAGAAGGGCAAAGTGCTAAAATGCTCGAGGTATTTGTGACTTCATCTGATAATTTCGCTTTTAACAATACCTATACGGTACACTACTACAGATTATTGATGGCCCTTGGAGATCAATCAAGCCTGTTTCTCGACGCAATGCTGAAACACGACAACTGGACATGGTCATTGGGCGCATTCGTCTTGAATCAATGCCCCGCAACTAGGGGCGCTCTCTTTGAAACCCTATTGAATGGAACGCAAACCTATATAGCAAAGAATTCTGGATTCCGCCGAAAAATATTCAAGAAGGTTACTCAAGACAGCCAACTTTTCAAACAAAATGCAATAGATGTCGGAGCTCTTGAATTACTCTCATCGATATTTCAAGCCGAGATCGACCTTCGAGGCGATACAGTAAACATGGATCAACGAGAATCCGAATTTTCTTGTATCAAGTTCTTTGTTTCGGGCAAGGTTGGAGGGATGAGTTGTCTTAGTTCAGGAATCAGTACGTCTTTTGGAAAGTTATCAGAACATAATTCCTCCCGCATTAGTGCGAATGAACTGTCTCTCTGTTTGAGATGCATGTGGTTGGCTCTTCGATCACTGACCGAGACGCAATTGAAGCAAATAATGATTGGGGCTTGGCCAGAAGTAGATGATTTGAATAGCATTTTGACTCAAATAACAACAACAACAAACCAATCGCAGGACGACTGCAGAGAAGAAGTGAAAGAGATAGAGGATACCGCCTGCAAGCTTCAAAAAATGATGCTGGCAGCCCAAGCTACTAATTCCAACAAACAGTGATTACATTGTAGTAACCTAACCCTAACCCTCAGTGACTTTCTAGTAATGATGAACGTTTCATCATACACTACTCAAGCTTCCATTTCAAGTCCATCAGCTTTTAATTCAATAATCAGCAAGCGACGCAATCAATCATAATCTTATTATTGAATACGAATGTTGCACCCGTTCACTTTATCGTTTCTTCTCTCAACCCTCCCTTTACTAAGAGTGAAGTCTGAAAGCCTCGCTATTTACAGTCGTCCCAATGAGGCTTTACTCCAAATTGAGATCAAACCCAATCCCAATAGTTTCCCTCATGTTAGCAGTACAGTAGTAGGATACTGCTATCTATGGTTCTCTCAGACCTCTCTTCTGGGGCACAAGATACCATTGTTCCTGAAGGTTCTATTGCTACTATAAATGATACCGCTGCCATCGTGTCAAAGATATATGCCATATGCCTCCCTGCAAACCATTGCCTATCCTTGCAATCTACGAGTCGGTGTTGTGGGTTCATAATTCAGAATAAATTGTAGAGAAAAGAAGCCTGTGTTCTGAAAATGGAAATTTAAAAAAATATCATTTGTCTAATAAAAAGTATTGTAAGGCTAAACTTGATGTTTGCAATCGTTTTAGACGTAATAGGGCTTATATAAAATATAAAATATACTAATAGCAGCGGAAAAGTGAAAACGTGAAAACCTTTCGTGCACCATCATCATCATGATGTCTCTCAATCGAAATCGCAAAACGCAACGCTAAGAATTTTGGATAAAAAAGGCCTTTCTAGCGATCCAAAAATCGCACAATAATATGTAGGATTCCTATTACAGAAATGCTGCACCTTCTTCTTCGCCTCCTGCGACTACTGCGCCACCACTGCGCCTGCCAGAGAAAGCGAGAGAGCATGCAGAACGCAGAATGCAGGATGCAGAATCTCATGAGCTCATAAGTTGTATTCTTCAAACCGCAACAGTAATCGAATCGTTATATTCAAGCATGTCATCAGACGAAGAAATACCAAGCGGCACAGAGTCAACTAAACTTCTACACACACTATCATCTACAGCATCAGGATCGCAGCCCATGGACTACGAAACGCTCCTTACTCTTGCACTAGAATCCACAGCTAGAGAACAAACACGACGAGATGAGAACAAACGAAAAAAATATACTACAATTATCACAGCCCTACTTTTGATTATGTCAGGAATCCTGATTACAATGGCGCTTACGACCACTGAGGAGAACAGTGAAATTTCTTCCTTGGAGCGGGACATACATGCACTGCATTCGCAGGTCGAGTCCATGGAACACAATGCTGATGTCGATGTTTTACATAGGGATATTGAAGAAAAAGAGAGAATAATTAACTATATTGAACATGATCCGGACCTAGATGACGATACGAAGCATGAAATGATTCTCACCATGACAGCTGAAATTAAAGAACTGACAGTAGTGACTGACGCAATACAAGCTGCGCAGAATGCAACGAAATTGTACAATTAATGTGTTGTAATAATACAATAACTTATATATGTCTATCTAAATCTTTACTTTGATTTTTAAATGGCCAGTGCGTACTTTTTAATCTCGGCAAGAATCACACTTGTGCTCACCAAATCCTTGCAAAATGCAGGAGGCTTGGACCGCCAAACCTT
>Ga0209712_10003233_pt1 | contig 13237 bp, 9 predicted proteins | sample ArcOceMetagenome_FD_187443 | JGI IMG/M metagenome (GOLD analysis project Ga0209712, IMG submission 187443) | Marine eukaryotic phytoplankton communities from Arctic Ocean - Arctic Ocean - Greenland ARC118M Metagenome (SPAdes) (version 2) | ecosystem: Environmental > Aquatic > Marine > Oceanic...
CCACACAAAGTGACGGTTTGTCCGATATGAGATGAATTGATATTGCCACAATAGTCTGTGCGCATGAAAAACCGCCTTTAAAACGTAAACATTGATGAAAAATTAAGGCCGAGGAGTATATACCGGATCAACATTTTGCTAAATTAAATTCTCAGTTTTCGTAAGAAAATGTTGCATCTATAGACTATTGAAAATGAATTCTGCATATTTGTAACCATAAAATTGAATAACAGGGATCGAGCAATGCTAAAAATCAAAAATATAACAAAAACTTACGACAATGGGGTAAAAGCCCTCAACGATGTCAGTATAGATATCCCCAAAGGCTTGTTTGGTCTACTTGGACCCAATGGAGCCGGTAAATCTAGTTTGATGCGCACTATTGCTACGCTGCAGCAACCCGATAAAGGCAGTATTGACTTCGATCAAATCAATGTGCTGACCCAGCCCAACGAATTACGTCAACGTTTAGGTTATTTACCACAAGACTTTGGTGTTTACCCTCGTGTGAGTGCCCATGATTTATTAGATCACTTAGCAATATTGAAAGGTATTGCTAAAAAAGCAGAGCGTAAAGAAGCCGTAGATGGATTGTTAGCACGCACTAATTTATTTCAACATCGCAAAAAAGCGGTCAGTGGTTTTTCTGGTGGCATGCGCCAGCGTTTTGGTATTGCTCAGGCGTTATTGGGTGACCCCGATTTATTGATTGTAGACGAACCAACAGCGGGCCTTGATCCAGAAGAGCGTAATCGCTTCCATAATTTATTGGTTACCTTAGGCGAAGAAAAAGTCATTATTTTATCTACACATATAGTTGATGACGTATCTGAGCTTTGCCCAAATATGGCAGTGCTGGGTAACGGGCAAATATTATTACAAGGTAATCCTTTGAACATTACTGACGATTTAAACGGACAAATTTGGCGTAAAACGGTGTCTATTGATGAAGCTGCGGTATTAGAAAATATGCTGCCTGTCATTTCAAAACGTCTGTTTGCTGGCCGTACAGTTTTACATGTTCTGGCACCCGACGCGCCTGAAGGTTTTGAAAGTACCCCTGCGACTTTAGAAGATGTATATTTTTCTACCTTACATAACTCTCGACAGAACCCTCAACATAACTCTCATTCAACCCAAGTAGCATAAGGAAGCTCTATCATGTTTACTCAAATGTTAGGGTTTGAATGGCGCTACTTTACTCGCCAACCCTCTTTTATTGTGACCTGCCTGGTCTTTTTCTTATTGCCATTTTTGGCCATCACCATTGATCAGGTGCAAATTGGTTCGGGTGGCAATGTATTATTTAACAGCCCTTTTGCTGTGACCCAAATCATGCTGATCCTAAGCATCTTTGCTATGTTTATGGTGGTCAACTTTGTAGCAGGTACCGCAACGCGAAATTATACATCTTTGATGTCAGAGATTATTTATACCAAACCAATCAATGCCTTTAGTTATAACCTCGGAAGATTTTTAGGCGCATATTTGATATGTCTAACCGTGTTTGCCATGGTTCCACTGGGTATATTGATAGGCAGCTTAATGCCTTGGGTTGATGGCGAAAGAATTGGTCCGAACAGCTTGATGATGTATTTACAACCTTTCTTGATATTCTCCACCACAACCATTTTTATTTTTTCAGCTTTATTTTATGGCGCGACTAACCTTTTTAAAAGTGTGATGGCAGGCTACATCTGTGCGTTAGGTCTATTTATTTTATATGTGGTTGCAGGACAAGTTTTTGGTGAACCCGAGCAAAGAACGATTAGAGCACTGCTCGACCCTTTTGGACTCAATTCATTTCGCGAATATACCCGCTACTGGACAGCCTTTGAAAAGAATTCACTATTACCGGTTTTCGAGGGTGCAATATTACAAAACCGATTATTGTGGCTGACAGTGGGTGGCTTTATTTTGCTGACCACAGGCGGACTGTTTAAATCATTAAATTTAGCCACAATCAAAGTCCGTAAAAGATCCAAGAAAGAAAAAATCGACGTAATACCGGCCAATAGCAATATAGCGATTAAGGCCTCAGCCAATAACGGTTTTGCGCAATTTATGCTGCGCACTAAATTTGAAATAAAGCAAGTGGTGCTGAGTCCTGCATTCCCAGTTTTATTATTGTTCTCAGCCTTTCAACTTATCGCCAGTTTTTTCAACATAAACGGGATATACGGTGCCCCAAACTGGCCACTCACGCAAACCTTAGTGCAAATCATTGTGGGTGCGTTTGGATTAATGACCATTATTGTCATCACGTATTACACAGCAGAAGTAGTTTGGCGTGAAAAGACAGTGGGGATGGGCGATATTATAGACAGTATGCCTGTGCCCAATGTCACTTTTTGGTTATCAAAATTGCTAGCTGTAATGTTAGTGATCGTATCGCTGCATTTTTTAGGCTTAGTAGTCGCTATTATTAAACAATTACTCTCAGGTTATGAAAATATCGAATTCGGACAATATTTAATTAGCTTACTGTATTTCGCTGTATTGCCATTTTGTTTAACCGTAGTGCTGGCTTTTTTAATTCAAGTACTCAGCCCCAATAAATATGTAGGCATGTTAATTTTTGTTGGCTACATATTTATTTCCATTGTCTTCCCCCAAATAGGCATTGAACACAACATGTTTAATTTTGGCGCCGCACCTGTTTTGCAATACTCAGATTTGAATGGATATGGCTGGTTTATTCAGACTCAGAGCTGGTACATGTTGTATTGGGCCGCTCTGTCAGTAGTACTGGGGGTGATGAGTTATGGCATGTGGCAAAGGGGTCCTCATGCATCGCTTAGACAACGTTTTAGTTTATTAAGTTATCAGTTAGGTAATCAAGGTAAAAGTATTGCTATGGCTGCCATGCTGATATTCCTGATGACAGGTGGGTATATTCATTACAACACTAAAGTATTGAATAAATTTTATGGCCAACAAGAGAGTTTGAATACACAGGCTGATTACGAAAAAGACTATGTGGCATTTCGTGACGCGCCTATGCCAAGCGTTGTCGGCATTGATGCCACAATCGATATTTTCCCCGAGGAACGACGTATCGAAGCCAGCGCGGCCATTACTCTTATTAACCGCACAGATCAATCTATCGATCGTTTCCTGGTCAATATTCCACGATTTACCAAAGACTTTGATATCGTGATATCTGGTGGAAAATTAGGTGAAATTAACACCCAATACAACCTTGCATGGTTTGAATTCACTCAACCTATGGTCCCTAGTGAAGAGCGTGCGGGTCAAGTTAAAGTGACCCGTACTCATCAAGGGTTTAAAGACAGAGGTGAAGATAATACTCTGGTAAAAAACGGTACATTTATAAACAACTTTGAGTTATTTCCATCTTTTGGTTTTAATGAGAGTTACCTAATAAGAGATCAGCATGAACGCCGTAAACGAGACTTAGAGCCTTTACAGCGAGCCTATAAACTTGAGGATACTAGCCGCTATACGGAAAGCTTTTTTGGAAGAGGAGTCGAATTTATAGATTTTAGCGCGACTGTCTCCACCAGTGGCGACCAATTTGCCATAGTACCGGGGTATCTACAAAAAGAGTGGCAACAGGATGGCCGCAATTATTATCGATACGAAATGGACGCACCAATGGTTAACTTTTTTAGTGTAATGTCGGCTAATCTAGAGAAGAGAACTGTCGAACATGATGGAATTAATATCGAGGTCTACTACCATAAAAATCATCATTGGAATGTGGACAGAATGATTGAGTCGAGCCAAGACTCACTTGACTACTTCCAACAGGTTTTTGGCCCCTATCAACACCAACAATTACGGATTATTGAGTTTCCGGGTTATCGCAGCTTTGCGCAAAGTTTTGCCAATACCGTGCCTTACTCTGAAAGCATTGGTTTTATTTCAGACCTACGTAACCCAGAAGATATTGACCCTGTATATTATGTTACTGCTCACGAAGTGGCCCACCAGTGGTGGGGGCATCAACTGAACGCGGCGAATGTGCAAGGTAGTGCCATATTGTCGGAAACGTTATCGCAGTATAGTGCATTAATGGTCATGAAGAAAAAATACGGCGAAACTCGGCTGCGCAAGTTCCTCACTTATGAATTAGATAGCTACCTTAGGGGTCGAAGCACAGAGCGAATTGAAGAAATGCCACTACTAAGATCAGAAAACCAACAATACATTCATTACCGCAAAGGCTCAGTAGTGATGATGGCGTTAGTCAATAAACTGGGTGAGGAACGTCTTAATCAAGCCCTACAAGCTTTATTAAACGAGTATCAGTTTAGAGAGGATCTGTACCCCACTACCTTAGACTTGGTCAGACATTTAGATAAAGTATCTAACGAAGTAGAGCAGGCTTACATTAAAGATTTGTTTGAGCAAATCACTATTTACGACTTACGTGCCAAAGAGGTGGTAAAGGAAGAGCTTGAAGAGGGTAAAACCAAGGTTACCTTAACCGTATCAGCACAACAATTTAGCGCTGATGGTAAAGGCAAAGAAATAGAACAGCCTTTTACTCAGGAAGTAGAAATTGCTTTATTCAGTGAAGATCCCAATGATTTTGCTACTGAAAATAAGATTATTTATCAAGGGCTTCATGCCATCAAAAGTGGCGATACTGTAATCGAACTTATTGTTAACGAAATGCCTAACTATGCTGGTATCGACCCCTTTGTACGTTTTATTGACCGAGATACAGGGAATAATATTATTAAGTTGTAATAATTTAATTTTTAAGCTGAGCCCTCATTTTGAGGGCTTTTTTATTAAGGAAATGTCGGTGTCTTTAATCAGAACGGGTTGTCCTATATGGACCCACGAAAAATGGTTTGGTAGTTTTTTTCCAACCAATACAGTAAAAGAACGAAGTCTTGCAGCCTATTCCCAGCACTTTAATAGTGTAGAAGGCAACACCAGCTTTTATTATATCCCTAATGAAAAAACAGTGATGCGTTGGACCGAGCAAGTGCCTAATGACTTTCGTTTTACCTTTAAGTTTCACCGCAGTATCAGTCACGATAAAAAACTGTTGAATATTAAAGATGACTTACACTTAGTCCTCAACCGCATGGCGTTATTGGAAGATAAATTAGGCTGTTTAATGTTACAACTGCCTGCCAGTTTTAGCCCAAACCAGCTCGAAACACTAGCACATTTCATCCAACTTTTACCTAAGGATTTCCGGTATGCCATTGAAGTCAGGCACTTAGGTTTTTTTGATAAGAGTGATAATGAAAAAGCATTTAATCAACTGCTGATAGAAAATAATATCAATCGCGTTATCATGGACACTAGGGCCTTATTTGCCTGCCCTGCAAATGGCAACAAAATTATTGAAGATGCACATAGAAAGAAACCCAGAGTGCCGACTAATGTGATTGCTACATCGGACACCCCATTAGTACGTTTTGTAGGTCATCCGGTTATTCAGACCAATAAGCCGTTTTATACACCTTGGATCCACAAAACCAAACAATGGTTAGATGAGGGCAAGTCACCCTATTTATTTTTTCATATGGCCAATACAGTCGACGCACCTTGGTTAGCCGAAGCCTTTTTGAATGACTTCAAACAGCTTTATCCCAACACTGTTATTCCCTCATTGGCTTTAGCTAACACCCATAATAACCAGTTAGATATTTTTGGTGTTTAAATTGACTGTATGATATCAACTATACAATAACAATTTTTGAGCAACTTATGTCATCACCACTTTCACATATCCGCGTACTTGAACTTAGTCGCATATTGGCGGGACCTTGGGCCGGACAAATGCTGGCAGACTTAGGTGCAGAAATAATCAAAGTAGAAAAACCCATTCAAGGTGATGACACGCGTCATTGGGGTCCTCCTTATCTACATAACCAACAAGACAAAACCGCAACAGAATCAGCCTATTTTTTATCCGCTAATCGTGGCAAACGGTCGATGACCATAGATATCCGGCAGCAAGCAGGACAAGCTATTATTCATCAACTAATAGAAAGTTGTGATGTATTAATAGAAAATTTCAAAGTAGGCAGCTTAGAAAAATACCACCTTGATTACGCCAATTTGTCGGCCATCAACCCTAAGTTAATTTATTGCTCGATAACAGGCTTCGGTCAAGACGGCCCCTATGCTCAAAGAGCCGGATACGACTTTTTATTACAAGGTATGGGCGGACTGATGAGTGTAACAGGTGAGCCAGATCATTTACCTGGCGGTGGCCCGCAAAAAGTGGGCGTAGCTCTGACCGACATTCTCACTGGTATGTATGCCACCACAGCCATACAAGCGGCTATAATAGAGCGTGAAAAATCAGGATTAGGCCAACATATCGACCTTGCGTTACTTGATGTGCAAGTAGCCTGTTTGGCCAATCAAGGGATGAACTATTTAGTGAGCCAAGAAACACCGCAACGCATGGGTAATGCTCACCCCAATATTGTGCCCTATCAAACCTTTCAAACTGCAGACGGCTTCATCATTTTAACCATAGGAAATGACTCACAATTTGCAGACTTTTGTCAGGTAGCAAATTGTCAAACGTTAATACATGACCCTCTCTTTGCCACTAATCAAGCAAGAGTGCGCAACAGAGATGTTGTGATTCAGCGATTAACAACAATCATCGAAGCAAAAAACAGTGAATTTTGGTTACACCAGCTAGAAATAAAAGGGGTGCCATGTGGCCCAATCAATGACATTGCACAAGTTTTCGAAAACCCCCAAATAAAACATCGCAAAATGTTAGGCGAACTCACCCACCCCTTAAATGGTAAAGTACCAACAGTGGCAAACCCCATCAACTTTTCTCGCACACCTATTGTTTACCATCAGGCCCCACCCAATCTGGGAGAACATACTGAAAATGTGTTGACTGAATTGTTAGGTTACAACGCCAACGCCATCAGTAAATTACGACAGTCAAAGATTATTTAAAACCAACTAATAATATTGCCCACTGCTGCTCTTCAAAGCCAAATGATAACTAGTATGATCTTATTTACATACTAACGGTTGCGCTAATTTTTAGTACTTAACAGACAAGTTTCTGTGGGCTTCACGACAAGCAGTTCAGTTGCTACTCAATAATGGTTGTAGCTTTGATTATAACTGGTTGACTTGCTCTTCATCAATAAGCCTATGGAAAGTCAAAAGTATCCACTATAATGCGCCCGTCAGGCCAACTAAAAATTAAAGTTTAGTCACTATTAATTAATATTGTTGTGGTGTTAACTGTTAACACCCAGTCACTTTATCGTATCTTTATTCTCAAGGAAAATTGTCGGCCCTTTTTTACACATTTGTTAGTATTCTTTTATTATATATTTAGAGGGTACTGGGGGAGAGGGTTATTGATGAGCTCATTAAAGATACTGCAAGTAAAAACACTACTATCAAACTTAAAACAGCAGCATCAAGATGCTTATCTTAAATCTGCAGCGAATGATGTCTATACTCTGCATGCCCCCGCTATTAAACGCCATGCAGAAACAATGGCTAGTTGTCTGCAATTCTTCTCTAAAAGTCAGCGAGCAAGTAACTTTATTATTGATTTTAGCAACACAACTTGAAAAGTAGTCGACACCTTTAGACAGACATGAATCTAACACGTCTACATATTTTGAATACATATCAAAATCATTAGAAAATAAATGCGTATCACAGGTATGCATTTTCATATAGCTTGCGTAAATAGCTGTCTTTTCTGACCGACACTACCGCTATAACCACAAATGAGCCATGGCTATCAGGAAATTGCACTTACTTCCCATCAGGTTTGCTCATTCTCAGATTTGAGGAGTAACACGTTAAAGACTTGGTATTTCACCCAATTCAATTAAAGCGGCTCGTTAGCTTCTTTTACCCTTTCTTGGCGCTCTTGCTCTTCGGCGAAGGCCGCTTTAATTTCTTCTAATACTGAGTCTACATCTGCGTCATCATCGGGTAGCTCATAGTGACCCGTTAATTCTATTTCAGGCGTTAACTCACCCGCCTCAAACAAAGTCCACATTTCTTCAGCATAAAAGGTGCGAGTTAATTCAGCGGCGTATTGTCCATAATATTCACTCATATTACGCACATCACGCTTTAGCATACTAAATGCATTGTTATTAGCAGCTGCATCCACTACTTGAGGTAAATCGATTATTACCGGACCATAGTCGTCCACCAGTACATTAAATTCAGATAAGTCACCGTGTATCAAACCCACACATAACATACGCATCACATAGGTCATCAATAAAGCATGATCTTCAATGGCTTGCTCTGCAGACATAGATACATCGTTGAGTCTGGGTGCGACCTCACCGTTGTCATCTGTGACCAATTCCATCAGTAACACGCCTTCATAGCAACCGTAAGGTTCAGGTACCCTAACCCCTGCTTTAGCCAGTTTAAATAAAGCGTCTACTTCTGTATTTTGCCACGCATCTTCTTGTTGCTTACGGCCAAACTTAGAGCCTTTTTCCATAGCACGGGCACGGCGTGTATTCCTTACTTTACGACCTTCCTGATATTGCGCAGCCTTTTTAAAACTGCGTTTCATTGCCTCTTTATATACTTTGGCACAACGTACTTCGGCGCCACACTGCACTGCATACACGGTGGCTTCTTTTCCACTCATAAGCTGATATAAAACTGCATCTATTAGACCATCGTCGACGAGTGGTTGTAATCTTTTTGGTATTTTCATTAAAACCTAAGGCCAACAGCATATTCCGTTGGTTCAATATTCACGACACTCAAATCATTTTGATTTGAAACCTTTATAAAACGGATACTATGATATCAAGTTTATTCGCTACAATGAAATCTAAGTAAGTAACAAATTTTTTTTCTGTACTGGAATAGCTATAAAAAAATAAACAATTAATCAATAAGTCCGAAAATGGTAAGCTTTTGGGCGAATGTTGACTAAATTATCTACTGCGTCAGATATTAGGGATGAGTGTTGTCTCAAAAGGTAATGTAGATTGACTAAAATAACTGGGGTGGTTTACAGGCATGTTCACTAGGAAAGTCTCGTTATAAACTGTCTATCTACTTTGTTTAACTTACCTCAAAGCTAACTACTGTCTCGGCGTAATTGTGTGAGTAATCAATGTGTGAGCATGCAATAACTTAGCTTTAATGACCCTCCTCACCTGTGAATGATTTAATTTGCGATCAACACCGTTACTCGCTTCAATAACTCAGAGCTGTCTGCGGGACCATGATGTAACACTACGTCTATTTTACCATCGCCATTAAGATCGTCGGTTGTAGCATTTGAGGGGTTTTTTGGCATTGGCAGTTTCTGACGAAGTGAACGATTTGCATATGGCTTTTTATGATCAGGTGTAGCTATTAAAGTTCGTATCAAGTCATCACCATCTGAATACACTATGTCTTTAACCGCATCGCCATTGATATCGATCATTTTAACCAAAGGTTGACCTCGTGTGCCCGAAGATAGACTAAAGGTAATCTGCACTTCTTGACTGACAAGAGGATCTTTACCAAATTGATTATTTTCATTCATAGAAAAAATCAACACATCTTGGTCGATACTGCCGGATAGCAAAGCACCTACAATCTGAGAAATACCAATATCAAAAGATGACACCGACACTTCTTGCTTACCATCCATATCTCGGTCTAAAAACGTTAGGTTAGATAAGGTGTCTTTAGAGGTAATGTTAGTACTGGCTTGATTGGCGTAACTTAATTTACCTTCTTTCAACCTCCCATAAAAAAATTCAAAGTCGATGGTTTTATCTAACACGCTAGAGCTTTTCGTAAACTGCAAGGCGATGTCTGGGATGCCATCACCATTAAAGTCATCAATGGCTTTTACAACACGATGTTGAATATCACTTTGATCCATTTCCTGCCCATCTGGACCTTTCATATCCCACCAATCAACAGCATAAATAGATTTGTCAATTTCAATCTTTATGGGAATAAGTGAGAATTGCATGTTTTCACTTTGTACAAAAACATTCAATTGACCTTGCTCTACTGTCACCAAGTCTGTTCTCCCGTCTAGATCCATGTCTTGAAAATACAGCTCTTGGTCATCATAGCTGACACTGCTTGGATTCATTTCAATCCGTGCAGCAATAGGTAAATTTTGGGGATGCCTAACACCGCAACAATCGGACAACCATAAATTGAGCTGTTCAAAATGTGGCAACACAATGTCATCAAGACTATCGTTATTTATATCTTGGATAAAGTCCATCGCCCTAAAAGATCCTGCTTTATCACTCAGATACATAGAGGAAACTGTCTCACTCATCACCCATGCTGACTTGTGTGATGAGTGTGCAGGCACGTAACGATGCACTGTAGACTTGTCTAAAAGGTACAAACGTTGTAAGCCATCTTGTTGAGGCTCGCCAACATCATAAGCAAAAACATTGTCTGCAATATTGATCTTGTCTTGTTGAATGAAGGTATTGCTTTGTGTATCAAATAAATAAATAGCTAATACTTGTTGTTGCTTGTCATCCACGCCGACCACCACAATCTCTGCGCCGGCTTGCGGTAAAAGGTCAGCGATTAACACGGGTTGATTAACGTTAAAACCAAGAGTGATATGGTGCTGTGTAAATATATCTGTGTATTTTGCATATGCCGGGATCGTCAGGAAGATTAGACTCATCATTCCTAAATTCCTAATAATACGGCTTCCAAAAAATAGTATCTGACTAAAAAATTGAGACATTAAGTAATTCAACTCCAAATAGATTTACAATACGTGGCGTAGATTAGCAAAATTAATCATGCTAAAAGTATTAAAAATGTAAGGTCTTACGTCTTGATGTTTCATTAACTTGAATAGCGTAGACTTAATCGCTACTAAATACATAGCAGTGTAATAAAAACCGCAATATTTTAACAATCAGGAGTGAATAAAAGTGTTTAAACGTTTCGCGTTAATGAGTAGTTTGGTGGCAGCCTTGGCAGTTCCCTTAGTCTCGGCTCAGTCGCTGGAGCAGTCTCATCCTTTTGAAACATTGCGTGGTCTAGAGCGCTTTAACAAATCAAACAGCTTATCTTTGGACAACACAAGTCAAGCAACTGATACGGTGCTGTCAATAAAGAATGTCAAAGTGGGTAACAACGTGTTGCAACAAGCGATAAATCTTGATGAGCAAGGTGGACAGCTAGGTAACATTCGTGGAGGAAGCGTCAGCAATAAAATCAAGTTTAACTTTTATCAACCATATAAAAACACCCTTCTTGAGCAAAAGGTAGAGCTGTACTTCGATAAGCACAATGGCTTTATCCAAAAAATTACAGCCACTTATTATTTGCAAGACGCCTATATGAGCATAGCGCCAATACATGCACAAACACTCAGTGCAGCTGTTAAAAAATTCGGGCCCCCCTTAACTATGCAACAAGCCTATGATGTAAGTGGACAAAAAAAGGGTGACATTTCGTTACATAGGTTTATCGACAGTCTACAAGCTCAAGGTCAGTTACTCCCTATGGCGCTAGAATATTTTCAACAGCGTAATATTTCAAGAAGTTCAAAATGGGTGAAAGGCCAGCAAGATTATGCTCTCATGCACACTGGATTTGACCGCTGTTATATGTGGCAGACTAATTCATTTAGTCAAATACTTACATTTTGCTTCTTTGATGAAACAGGTGGGAACCCGGACAGTAGAGGTATCGAGTTCGACCTACACAACTTTCCAGTTAGCCAACAGATAGCAGAATTAGGTAATTCAAACGTCAAACTAGATATATCTCTATAGCAAAAGTAACGTGGACTTAATTTGGTATAACCTATAAACAAATATAGGCTGCGATTTAGCGTGATTCACGCAATAATAAGTCAATGATAAAACCCCTATATAGGAAGTAGTAATGACGATCACACGTAATGGACATCGATATATTGATGTTGAAAGTGGTAAAACCTTAGATGTATGGTTTCCTCGCAGCAATAAACACATTGAGCGTCACTGCTTAGCCAGTAAAGTTGGCTTAATTAAAGGTGAGTTTATTGAAATTAGCCTCGATATAGACGCCAAACCAAAGTCTGCTGAAGACGCCTATTTGCGCCTGCATTTGTTATCAGAATGTGCAGTACAACCCAACAGTATTAACCTTGAAGGTGTATTTGGGCTATTGACGAATGTTGCATGGACCTCAGCAGGTCCAGTACTACCCAGCAAAGTAGAGACATTAAGAGAATTGATTGCCACTGAAGCTCATCACTTAGCTGTTACTTCCATTGACAAATTCCCAAGAATGGTTGATTACGTTATCCCAGAGGGTGTACGTATTGGTGATGCAGACCGAGTCCGTATGGGTGCACATTTAGCGTCTGGCACTACGGTGATGCACGAAGGTTTTGTTAACTTCAACGCTGGTACCTTAGGTAGCTCTATGATTGAAGGCCGTATTTCACAAGGGGTCGTGGTAGGTGATGGCTCTGATATTGGTGGTGGAGCGTCTACTATGGGTACCTTATCCGGTGGGGGTAAATCTATCAATGCTATTGGTAAGAACAGCATGGTTGGCGCCAACGCAGGTATCGGTATTTCTTTAGGCGATGATTGTATTGTTGAAGCAGGTTTGTATGTGACCGCTGGCACTAAAGTCACCACCCCAGATGGCGAAGTGGTTGCAGCCCGTCAATTATCAGGTATGAGTGGGCTATTATTTCGCCGCAACAGCCAAACAGGTGTAGTTGAAGCCGTCGTGGCTAATTCATCTAAATGGGGCGGCCTAAACGCTAGCTTGCATAGCAACGATTAGACCTTGTGATAAGCAACCCACATCTTGGGTTGCTTAATGCTCTGCAAATTACTGCCACTTATTTTTTCTTGAACAAAACCATTATTTCTATGGTAACAATTTTGTTGATCTTGACATTTCTATAGAGTCTAAAATCTGCAGCCGACAAAGCCAGTGTATTGAGAAATACCGTATCAAACTGAGTCAACAGAAATAAGAAGCCGTCTAAAAATAAAAGCCAACCACAGGGTCACCGAAAGCACAGAGTAAGAGCAGTGGGGGAGATATTAAGCTTGGTAACAAAAAATTAGACTTGCCTGATTATTCGATGCGTTTCTTGGTCTGGTACGTCGCCAATGTATTAAGAAACACCCAAGTAAGCGATCCGTAATGCGTCGCATTGACCGATTGAACTCACATTTCAATCGAGACGGAACAATCAAATTCGCTTATGCGTACAACATACTCTTCTTGTACTTTTCTTGTCCTTTTCTCAGTGTACTATAGTGAC
>Ga0209712_10003234_pt1 | contig 13231 bp, 15 predicted proteins | sample ArcOceMetagenome_FD_187443 | JGI IMG/M metagenome (GOLD analysis project Ga0209712, IMG submission 187443) | Marine eukaryotic phytoplankton communities from Arctic Ocean - Arctic Ocean - Greenland ARC118M Metagenome (SPAdes) (version 2) | ecosystem: Environmental > Aquatic > Marine > Oceanic...
TACCCCCTCAGGACAGCCTTCTGAATCTCCGAGCATCTTGGGCTCAGACGATCCAAGTTTGCAGCCCAGTAGTCTTCCATCGGATGGGCCAAGTTTGCAACCAAGCGCTTTTCTCACGAGCGAGGCACCAAGTGTATCTCCCTCGGAACAGCTGTCGAGTTCTCCGACTGATCATCCAGTTTTTACCGTCTGTCCTGATGGGCAGTTTAAAAAAATAGACGGCTCTTGTTCGAGTAAAGCTTGTGATGCTTGTCAAGATGGTTTGGCATGTATTGATGACGATGTCGATGGAGGTAAAAGGTGCATTGATTGTGATTGTGGTTTTTGCAAAAAGAATGACGCCGGGCGAGATCAAGCTTGCTGTAATGTGTAAGTGATACTGAGATAAATTGAATTTTGTTCTTATGATTTATTTTCAATTCTCACAGATTTATAATACAATCTAAAAACACAGAAACGGTGGTAAGAATAACTGTAAATCAGTTGGGGACGGATTTTGCATTTTTAATAAAGGTTTTTATCCAGGCTTCCCAATCGCCGGTAATGTCTGTGGTGGTGTTGAAGTGTCGGCAACTAGTAGGCAAGAAGGATGTGGATGCAAGCCAAACCAAGAAACAATATGTGCTTATACACCCGACCCTGGTGATAATTGCTCCAAATGCTCCGCGGCTAATTTGTATTATGGTGAATGCGATTTCTGTAAAGAATGTCTCTTGGTTTGTGAAAATGGAGCTGCAACTTGTTTTGCCAATGCAAGCGATGCCGGTGCGCTCGCCCTATGTATCGACAAAATTGCCGATTCTTGCCGTATAGATTGCGAATCTAGCTGTACTAAATAAAACAAGACTAGCGAGACGATGTTTTTGAGAAAACATACGTGAAGAGTGAATGGATGTTTGTTAGATGGAAGTTTGTTTATTTCTGGTAGAAGAGTTCAAACGTGTATGATATCTTTGAACAATCTTTCTGAATTTACATGAAAAGTTTCTGCCACACCAGAAATAGATTCTTATCCGCACGCACACGCGTACATTCAATTTTTCATCATGATAAATCGGAATAAATCAGTTTAAAATATTTGTTCATCTTGCATTCAAACTATTCATACCAGAGCATCTCATCTTCTGATTCGTCTCTATACGACTCGAGGAACGCACTAGAGGTAACTTTCATGCATCTTTTGTTCCATTCAAAGGTTGTTTGAAAAAGATAAAAGGCTTTCTTGTCCTCTTCCGCGCTATTCTGTTCTTGGACAGATATTCCTAGCAAAATGCTTCCGAGAATGAACGAGAGGCAAATAATCAGAAAGTTCTTCCTTGCATGCCTTCGCTGTTGATTCCTGCTGTACTCCTTTTTCATTGTTTTTCAGGTGTTCTTTAACAAATCTGACAGGCTCTATGTACTCGAGTTCTTTCAATTTATCAAATATTATCGCTGCAGGCATGCTGTCGTGTGCGAGTGAGAACGATAAGCATGTCGACCGTGGATGAGAAAAACACGATTTCACGCTTCGAAATCGTGGTTGAAAAAAGGTTTCTCTGAAAAAAAATTGAATGAGAGGGGCATGAGAATAATTCGAAAATGAAAAGAACACTCCAGTAGAGATCAAATTCTGTTATCGAGTTGTTCGGCCGTTTTAATTTTTCAAACATCTCAGCCAGCGCAGATTACCTTCCTCATTTTTCCTCATACCACCTGCTCAAGCAGTTTAAGTGTGATGGTGGGGAGAATCAATACTAAAAAAGAAAGGCACTCTCGAGAAGCTTAAAGGATGCCTGTTTCCATGTCGACAAAATAAGTGAATTCATCTAGGAGACGGCTTGAATGATCTCTATACTCGACCTACACAGGTGAAGTTCACGCTTCTTCGTTATAGTTCCCTGTCAGATGGGCAAGTGGGTTATCCCAAAAATCCTTTTGAACTTGACAAAACCTTCTTCAGATTTGTAGTTTGTAGTTTATTTCAATGTTAGACTATGCAAAGTTTGAGTTATTATCAAAATACGTGCGCAGATTTAGCTTTTACCCATTTCAACATGAAAGTTTGACCCATCAGATGGAATTTCTAACCTCACAGTTTCATCATGTAATCCAAGAATGCAGCATTATCTTCGTTTCTCTTTATTTCAATTTCTCAGTATGATTGATCGTTGATCGGTCAAGGAGAGGGAGAGTGGCAAGGCGTTTTTGGTAAAAAATGAGCGACTTTTTATAAAAAGGCCACAATACAAATCTTGGAAACGCAACTAGTTCAAAGTTCAAGTAGATTAGAGATAGACTGACAACTGACAACTGACAACTGCTCACAGCCTGGTAGACCTACTGTTGGATACAGCTGTGCACACAATACATACTGTACCGCACCCTCTTCACCGTAATGTTTCGAAACAGCATTCACGCCGCAACCAGCTATTATCTCCTCTTTTGTTGCAAGCAATACTGGTGTGACGGGTTTGTATTACCCTCAACTCAAAATGTACAAAAGAGACAATCTCGTCTCGATCTCTCGGCAACCTTAGAATCTGTAGGGAAAAGGATTGCAATAGATGAAAATCTGAGTGGCGTACAGAAGATAAACACGAATCCCGACATCTTCATCATACATGATTTTCTCGAAAAGAGACACTGTGCAGAACTGATCCAACAGGCTCAAGAGAAGAAAATGGAACAATCCCCTGTAGCATATGCAGGGAAAGTAGATGATATTAAGGAATTATTAGGTCTGGCGGCAAAAGGGCCAGTTGCATGGCTCGCTATCTTATCTGCATGGTGGCAAATTCAAGGAGACAATTCTGATCAATTGCAACTACTAGTTCATGCAGGGCAGAATTATGCTGGGTTACTTCTAGTCGCTGGTATGGCGATTGTAGCCTTTGTCCAGTCAAGGGAAGGGGGGCTGCAAGAGCTGCGCACTTCTACGTCAACAACTTTAGATGATTTGAACGTGGAAGGTACGCTAATGTTTGTTAAAAATTCAGCAGATTTATTCAATCCCAATGAAGATAAGAAAGAGCTCGCCAAACAGGCCATGTATTTTGAGGCTCCAACCGTCATTAGATATGAACCCGGCCAGGCGTTGGCACCACATTACGACGCCAATCGTTCAGCAGAAACAGAAGATGCCAATCGTGGTGGACAGACATTAGCAACTTTGCTTCTCTACTTGAATGACGTGGAAGAAGGCGGCAAAACTCGATTTGGTTTGATTCCGGCCACTGATGAATCGAATGAAGCAAAACTCACAGTTCAGCCGAAAGCTGGCGATGCGCTTTTGTTCTTCCCAGCTGATAAAGATGGGAAATTTGACGATAGGCTCGAGCACGAAGGGTGCCCAGCAGTTGATTCAAAGTGGATTGCTCGCATATGGCGGCACATTGACCGAGTGCCTCCTCCTTTTGGATTGTCCAACGCTGAACTTTTCAAGCTTTGAGTTCTAAAGTACACTACTGTACCGCGGTACCTATTTTACATTCTCAATATTTATGCGTTCTTCAAAACGAACTTAGTAAAAAAACAGTTAAACCCCATACACCTACTCATTTATAAATGCATTTGCATTTTATCTTAGTTCTTAGTGTCGTCACTCTCCTTCTTTTGTTTCAAAGCAGGAAATTATTTTGACCACTTCTTGATAAAGGCCGTCAATTCATCCGTCTCAATTCTTGCAAGATTTGCCACGACCTTCTTGTCTTCATCATCTTCGTTGCGAATGATGAAAAGGGTGTGCCCATAACCACAAGAAACATCCGTAATCAATACACTGTCCAGCTTTTCAATAAACTTGGGTTTTGCAGAACTTTTAGGATTTCCTTCACCATACCCCAATTCTCCAGTCTGACCGACTCCCCACGAAACAGTGACACCGTTCTGAGTGGAACAAACAACAGTCTGACCACCACCATCCAAAGCAGTCACTACATGTGCGTTGTTAGCCAAGACATCAACTAGCGCCGGACGCATCGTAGCCTCTCCTACAGATCTGTGCTTTCCACAGTAATAAACGTGACCATTGCCAGTTAATACAAGCGAGCAATGCGCCCCCGCACAAGCACGAATAGGAGAATTGCTCTTAAAGAGCGGTCCAAGGAACGTATTGACTAACTGAGGCGTGTATTGATCCACTTGTACTCCATGCCCAAGAACACCATATCCACCACATCCCCATGTAAAAACCCTTTGAGCACCAGATCCATCCTTCAGGGGAGCTTCAACGGCGACTGTATGTTGCTTTCCACATGCAATACTTCCTATTCTAATATGGTCAGAATCAGGCATGGGAACCGGTGGCTTCTTAACTTCCCATATTGAAATATCAGGCTTGTGGACAAAGACAGAACGACGTTCAAACTTTGTAGAATTCGCAAAACCAATTTTGTTCGCAGCGATAAAGTATTCTCCTGTTTCACCGTTCCCCAACTGTCCGAATTCACCAAGTCCTGCAGAATACATGAAACCATCGGAATCTAGCAAGACTGAGAAGTTTTCGCCACAGGCAGCCTGAGATGTGAACATAAAATTGACAATTGTGAATATTGATATTGTGCGCAAAATCTCGAAACAATGTTGAATGCCTAATCGGTCTCAATACAAGTTACAAACCACACCCATTCACAAATCACGAATAAACACAACAATCTCCTTACCTGTACAATTTTGGCACCAGTGGCACCCGAAAAAATACATTTCTTCCAGCTCAAAACAGCTTCGAGACTGGTATTGACCCCGCATTGTCCATATTTATTAAACCCCACAGCATAGCAAACTCCATCATCTGCCACTAAGATAGAATGACTCTTTCCAACTGCAGCAGCAACGAATTTACTAGCATGCTCAATCTTCTTCGGCACAGGAACACAAACCGAAGTAGACCCAAATCCACACTGTCCAGACTCATTTCTTCCCCAAGAGTAGGCAGTTCCATCCGTAGTAATGATAATGGAATGAACTGCAGTACTGGATGTAGCAATGACTGCAACATGCTGATTCTCGAAAATGGATTCATACCCGAGCAACGTCGGTTCCTGCAAATCAAACAATTCCTTGAGTGGACGCTTGGTCCTTCCCACCATTTTCGCATCCAGCGAACCCGTCTGCGCGAGTATGCCAGGTTCAGACTTTTTAGGTTCAATAGGCAGAGCGTATTCCTTTCCCAAATCACCATTATCTGCAACTACAGCCGCAGAAGCAGAGACATCCTTCTTCGCGCGCTTGGGTGCGCTTGCACCTTCGCGTGCTGGGGCGGTATCCTTGGAATCATCGCCCTCGTCGTCCTTGTCCTTGTCCTTTGCGCCATCATTCATAAAGTCAGACCAGGCAGAGCTGTCAACAACGGGGGCGGATCCTTCGACACCACTTCCGGAAGAGCGACTTCTGCGTGCGGAGGCTACTCCCGAACCTTCACTGTTGAGGATTTCGACGACGGCGTTTGCTTCCATACCGAGGTTTTTGGCAAGTTTGTTGACGTCTTCTTGTGTTCCACCGCCTGGTGCAACGACTTCGGAGTTTGATGGACTCTTGTTACTAGATCTTCTCTTGCGTGTTGGTGGCATCGTGTTTGTTTTTGATAAATGGGCTTTATGTTGTGTGCTTGGATACGATCTTCAATGCGGTATGAATACTTGGACGGATGGTGGAGTGGACTGCCTGATGCCTGACTGATGACTGCAAGCTTCCCTTGCATTGAGCATCATGTTTCATGTTCATCGATGCGTCGATTGCTGTCGCCAAAAAATAAAGCTGTCTGCTTGCTGTCTTGAGAAAGATTCGAAGATCTCTTGGCGCGCTCTGATTTTCCTATCCGTGTCAACTAGAGACAGTTTACCTCTTACTAAATAAGTACGGCAAGGAATGTAACCTGGTGTTTTTGGTGTTTGGTGGTACGGCGGCGGTGCATCGCTTCTCCTCTTCAACCCACTTCTCACTTAGCCTGAAGAAATGTAAGCCTTTGATGTCCATGCGTGATTAATACAAGTCTATCTTGGCTTGATGATTCCATTCAGGATACTTGTCCATGAATCCTACACAATGCTCAGAAAACCAGTCTAGTGGAGCTTCTATACATGTAATTTTGACATGAATCACATTGCAACACATATAACACAAAAACACCATAACTCACACACTCTCCCTTTCTCTAACTCCTAACAACACAGTCCGAGTCGGAAGTTATAGATAGCTGAATCATGTCCGCTTACGCACCCAAGAAGGAAATCGCCGGAGAGGATGCTGCTGCTCCCGTCGTACACCGTGTACGTATCACCCTTACCTCCCGCAATGTAAAGAACATTGAGAAGGTATGCGCTGATCTCAAGAGAGCTGCTCTCACCAAGAAGCTAAAGGTTTCCGGACCCGTCCGTATGCCCACCAAGAAGCTCAGGATTACTACCCGTAAATCTCCCTGTGGAGAGGGTACCAACACCTGGGATTGCTTCGAGATGAGGATTCACAAGAGGTTGATTGATTTGCACGCTCCTTCCGAGGTTGTAAAGCAGATTACTTCTATTGAGATTGAGCCTGGTGTAGAGGTTGATGTTACCATTAATGACAAGTAGACCTTTTGTTTTGGTGATTAATAAATAAGATCAGGATTTGATTCAAATCCATTTTTTTATATTTGTTGTGTAGTAATAAGTCATGAGGGTGTGGTGCGACAGGCATGGGGATATACAACTATTTTTCTAGTTCAATCAATGCAACCATCGTCATATACCAACTTTTTGTACTGAATGCGTGAACTGGTTATACTTAGATGTATCAGGTACTGCGTATCGAGACTTGTGGTTGCTTGTGGATGCTTCAAATGGCAAATTCGCAAACTTGAAAAAATATGTTTGCCATTCCTTGCATGATATTATGCATTTGGAAACAAGACTACTGTAATAGTAAGATTGTAAGATAAAGGTATTAATATTTTACTGACTGATAATTATAAATCTTTCATCATCTGCATTTGTTTTTTTGACATGATACATCGGAAGCAGGGGAAGGGGTATTCGACTATTTTGTGGCAAAAAATGGATTTGAATATTAGTAGGAAACGACTCGCGATTCTTCGTATTATAGGGATGAAGTTGCAAACATACTCGGTATCTTGCGGTTTCTATTTGTAGGCCCTGTCAGCATACCAGTAGAATACCAACAGTGTGCCAACTAACGATTAGAATGATCCAATTGTAATGGGTTTTCTTTGAGTCATCGGAAGTCAACATCACAAGCTCGCAAGCGTGCGGGACTTGGGGATGCAGATGTGCGCTCCAACGGAGGCGTTGAAGGGGAGAAATCGACATTTTTGAAAAGCAGCGGGATTTAAATGCACGTAATAATACGTTGATTGCAGAAAAGCTGCCGTTGTTGGTAGATGGGGTCGTACAAATGTGGAACCGAAGATTATATATCTTGTGGTATAGCTATTGCTCAAATATACAGTAACATATAAGATCAGTTTATGACACAGATGATAGGTACACCTTGTTTTTACTTGCTTCACTCGGTGTAACAACTTTTAAAAAAGGTTATTTTCTACACAAATTTTCCTGTAGAAAACATACCAGCCCCCAAAAAATAGAAGTGCCCCCCACCCATAAGAAGGACGTCTTTTATAAGCGTCGGCCCGCCGCTAAAGGACACAAAATTATTTATGTTCTGTCCTTATAGCGAGTACCACAAACAATAGGGGTGTGCCGTTATAAGCGCATCTGTATTCGGAAATCTGGAGTGTCCTTTATAGCGAGGGATTGTTTGTAGTCTAGGTGCATTTTATTTCTTGGGCAAGGATCATAAATCCAGATTGTAAAAAAGTCCGAATTTCAATGTCGCGCAATTAGTCTTCATGTTACATTTAGATACAGATTGAAGATGGTACCAGTACTCTGGTACCGTACCGCCGGTAGCTTTCTCGCAGTGTATGTAGGTAGATACGATTAATACCCCAAGGGAGCATTATTACTGCGACTTTTCAGTGGGTTAGTAAGCGATTCTACTTTTTACAGTTGCTGGTCCTGAGTCAGATGCTGAGTGCTGCTTCTGCCATGTGGAACGTACTAAAATATTAAACATGCAACTTAGAAAAACATGGATGATGGTTCAAATTCAAAAATGAAGAAACGCGGACAACATGAATTGAGTTTCGCCGCTCGGGACTCGGGACTGTCATGACTACTGCCGTAACTTACTAGAACAGTAGTCGAATCAGCCTAAGCCTTGCGTCTCCTACTACTGGAGTTTACTTCTTCGAATGTTGCATTCGTACTTGTAGTACTACGTACTATCAAGTACTATAGACAGAAGCGTATTGGCGCATTATGATGGTGATGAGGACGATGCCTTGACAAATACTACTTTCGAACTTTATATGGATGATTTTCTATGATACACGTGCGCCGAAAAGAAAAAAATCATTATTATGATAAATGCAAGATGAAAAAATGAAAGATCAATGCTCAGACGTTCCACATGTAACATGAAGCTGCTGCATATTTTTTATATGCACTGTCATCGTTTCTTCCATCGAATTAATTACGTTGTCTCTTGATTTTAGCTGGAGCTTTAGTTCCTCGATCTTCATGTCCTTTTCGTCGTCCGAAATTGATTCTTTTTCCATTTCTTGGCTTCGATTATCAAGATTCAGAACTTTACTTGGAGTAGCGGGTAATGTAACAGGCGAAGGAGATGTCTTTGATGATATTGGTAGTACTAAGGAGGCCGGCCTCAGATTGCTGTCATCGGCACTAAGCCTTCGGCCTACCGGTAGAATCTTGCCTGTAGTGATTATTTTCGCATCTTCAAAGGAAACTATCTTTCTCCTTGATGGGAAAGAGGGATAGGAATGCGTCGTATCATCCAGCGGACCTAGAAAGTCCAACTTGTTGTTTCCTGTTGAGGATGCAGTCGTGCTACTATCTTCGTCAGTATCGTTATGAACGCCCAACTGAGGTGTACTAAAAGATTCCATCTTAAATGCACGAAGCATGGAATTCCGTCCGGGATGAATAGGATCGTGAGATGTATCGTGGCGGAAGTCATGCATAGTATTGTTGATATTCTGAGTCACGGTATCGGCAGATCTGCGGCGAGCAGCAGAAAAAACAGTTTTAAATAAGGGAGCTTTTCTACTTGCTGCTAGTTTGGATATAAGTTTGCCGTTTCTCCTCGATAGATCCTTTTCACGGTCTCGTGCAGTGTTCAGCTCTTCATTTAGCTTTGCAATCTCTGTTTTTAGGTTTGAGATAGTGCCCGTCTGAGATGAATTAGTGTTCTGAAGAACTTCAACTTCGTCCCAAGAAGATTTCAGAGCTAGTTTTGTAGACTCGCGTAGTTGCGTAAGCTCGTCCTCCAATCTAGCGGCGTCGCAGGAGCATAGATTTTTCATGTCGGGAGAGAGAAGATTTCTTTTGCTAGTGCTGCTATAGGTGTAGCCAAGGGCTTTACTACTGTTGATTCTTTTCATTTTGCTGGAGATGTGATGTGGATGTTCACTTCAAGTTGCGTTTGTATGTGCTATGAGCAAAAAGGTATAATGTTTGGCTTTTATGGGTCCTTGGGTCCTTTTTTTCGATCCATCATTGGCATTTATAAGTGTAGTGCATTGATTCACGAACTAGTGACGCTTTTCTGAAGACATTTCTGTGCAAGATGTTTTTTCACTTCAAGTTGCGTTATTATGAGCAGACGAAGATCTAGAGATCTGAGTACTGGTGAGGAAGCACAGTGGTAAGCGAAATCATTTGTTTTAATGTTCTCTGCCACTGTAAAGGATCAAAGACCTATAATAGAGAGGAGAGTAGACTTATACATTATGAGTATAGAGGAGAGGGAGGAGAGTTAAAGAAGCCAAACATTTTTACGGGGTTCTTGGGCCTTTGTTCGATCCATGACGTGTGTAGCGCATTGATTCACGGACTGAGTGCCGCTTTTCTGAAGACATTTCTGTGCAAGATGTTTTTTCACTTCAAGTTGCGTTATTATGAGCAGACGAAGATCTAGAGATCTGAGAGAGTACTGGTGAGGAAGCACAGTGGTGAGTGAAATCATTTGTTTTAATGTTCACTGTCACTGTAAAGGATCAAAGACCTATAATGGAGAGGAGAGTAGACTTATACATTATGAGTATAGAGGAGAGGGAGGAGGGAGAGTTAAAGAAGCCAAACTTTTTTACGGGGTTCTTGGGCCTTTGTTCGATCCATGATTAGCAATAGAATTAAAGAAGTTCAAAGTGCATTGATTCACGGACTGCGTTGTGTTGGAAAAGTTTGCGTAATTTTTTTGGGAGCCTTTTTTCTTGAGAACCAGGAGACCAGGAGGTTCCTGAAAACTCCCGGTATATCAGTCGTAGAGAGGCTACGAAATTGGAGTAGGGTGAAACTGGTTACGATCTGGAACCGATTCGAAATGGGTGGCCCCTATCTACCGGTAGGCACCATTGATTGGTGGAACAATATCGAACAGGAAGCAAGCTCTCAACATGCTTCCGTGGTCCCAGTTTTGTGTGAAAGTGCTCAAGTTGACTTCTGGTAACTTGATCTAGTAAATAGAATTTAAAAATAAGTGAATAAGCACACACACACACGTATCTGCTATGACACAACAGGAACTGGAAATGTTGGGGCTGCAGCAGGAAATGCTATGATACCAGTGGTCTCTCAGCCTTCTCATGATAAAGTGATTCGCAAATCTACTGTTCGCCCTATTTGGTGGTGCATGCCCCTGTATCTTCATATCGTCAACATCGTCGAAAACATTCTCCAGCTCAGCAAAAGTGCCCAGGACGTAATGACTCAGAGCACGAAAGCCGCGATCATATGGATCATCCCCATCCAAAGTCGTGAGTTTGCAAGAGGCAAAGGAGAATTGACTGCTGAATTCCAGGAGATGCAGCATGGGCTGGCAGTAAAACGCGTGGAAATTACTCATGCTGAAGTACCGGCACAACTCACGGCACCGGCACCAGTGATAAAGAAGAGGCAAACATATGTTAGTGAGCAAATTGCAGGGGACTTCGAGTTGGGAAAGAAGCAAAAGCTTGGTACCAACACGCTAACAGCTCTCAATCCCATCCTCAAACCCATTGCCGATGCTTGGCTAGCAAATGGGAAACCACGCTTGAGAGACATGTGTGGATTCTGTAGCATCAACCCCAGTCAATTGATACCAGACTCGAAAACATGCAAAAGTAATACCTTCTTGTTCGGCTCATGCAACTTTGGCGACAATTGCTAATTGACACACGAAACTGCCACTGACGCGGAGGCAAAAAAGATCCTCGGCCTCCTCGGAAAATTCAAAGATGAAGCTGAGGGTCTTAAGCCACGTTTCAGCAAACGTAAGTACCAACAGTAAATTAAACAATTGATGATAAAACCTTTAGCCATGGTGATAGACCACTTAGGCCATACTCGCCAGGAACGAACCGCAGAAGCAGGCTGCTTCGTGAACAGGGATTAACAGAAACAATCACCTGCCATGCTTCGTCCTGACAGGACATCAAAAGCAGAATGGGAATACATCGAAATTTACTAACACAGTTCTTTTACTTTCTTGCATCATTCACCAAGCTTGGAGTCTTACACAATGGAAGGGAAAAGATGACATCCTAACGCAAACCATCAAGCAGGCAGCGATCTTCAAACGAGCAATGGCTGAATCAACTGCAATCAAAAAAGCACCTACACCGCTTAAGATGCCTGCGACAATGCTAATACAAAACTTATATGCTCGATCACCAGAAGAACAAGACACTGCCATAGCAGAGGCTCTTGCAAAGGAAGTCTCATTCCCAGTGGAGACACCAATCAAGGAAACAGCAGGTAAGAAAATTGGATTGATGTGGCCAAGGACTTTTTCAACATCACATCCAGCCACACCGTTGCTTGACGAGTATGTGAATAAAGGATGCCTGGTAGACTGCGGACCAGACTGGTCCCACGAACATATCGAAGATGCGTTACTCAGAGGAAACCACACATCAACGAATGCCAAACGTGCGACCCAGGCACTAAGAGATGAGAGACAGGTGAAACAGGCAAACAAGTATGCCCATGTCGTAAAATGGAAAGACATAAAGTATAATATACCCAAAAAGCTTAAAGTCTCCCCGGTAGCGATGATACCTCACAAGAGCCGTGCATTCCATTGCATACTGGATCTCTCATTCCAACTGAATCTAAAAGACAAAAAAAAGGCTTCAGTAAACTCTGCTACCGCCAAACTGGCACCAAGAGAAGGAATGGTTCAACTCGGCCCAGCACTAAAATGCCTCATCGCTTTAATGGCAGCAAACCGTAGCAAAGGAAAGCCTTTCCGTTTTGCAAAACTTGACATAAAAGATGGTTTCTGGCGTATGGTGGTTGGCAAAGAAGACGCATGGAACTTCTGTTACGTTCTCCCTTCAGAAAATAACAACATTGACGTCGACGAAATCGAAATTGTGGTTCCCAATGAACTTCAAATGGGATGGTGTGAATCACCACCTTTCTTTTGCGCTGCCTCTGAAACAGCAAGGGACACAATCCAAGCACTACTAAAAAAGGACTGCCTGCCTGAGCACCTCTTCGAAGGAAAGATGATGGACAGGGCCCACTTCGCTGAAGGTATCACCCTTGACGATGTATCGGAATGACAAATGGAGACAATGAGGCCCACCTCCGCCATGTTTCGAGAGCAATGCTCCATGGTGAACATTGTATTTTTCCTCCACTAGATGCATCAGGTCACGACAGCGAAGATCCGATAGCACAATCAAAGCTTGACAATGGTGACGGCGAATGGAAGTACGTCAAGGAAATCCTAGGATGGTTAATAGACGGAGAAAATTATACAATCCAGTTGCCGCTTGAGAAATGCCAGAAAATCACGTCACTGATTAAAACAATTGTAAAAAAACCTCGATGCCATTTAAAAAAATTCCAAGTCCTCGCCGGTAAACTTCAACACGCATCATATGGAATCCCGGGAGGAGCAGGACTCTTTTCGCCCATTGACATGGCAGCAACTCAGGCCAAGGACAATATGGTGATAATAACAGAGCATCTCAAGGCAATGCTTCTCGACTGGCATGCCCTTGTGAACTCATTCAAACAACCCCCACTCCAGTTCAACTTCTACTTGCAGACTGGCCAAACTACATAAATTACACAGATTCATGTGGCATCGAAGCAGGGGGCATTGCAAAGCCAGGGATCAACAGTATCCGGCACACAATATGGCAGTTGGAATGGCCAGAGGACATCAACAAGGC
>Ga0209712_10003235_pt1 | contig 13231 bp, 6 predicted proteins | sample ArcOceMetagenome_FD_187443 | JGI IMG/M metagenome (GOLD analysis project Ga0209712, IMG submission 187443) | Marine eukaryotic phytoplankton communities from Arctic Ocean - Arctic Ocean - Greenland ARC118M Metagenome (SPAdes) (version 2) | ecosystem: Environmental > Aquatic > Marine > Oceanic...
TGGCCTGAAGTCTTTGTCGCCTGCAGGTGGCCAATAATGTTTGAAGTTGGGATGATAATCACCACGGTCACCATGTGCGTCTCTTCTGTCGTGATAATGCGGTGGCGGCGCACCACCGGAATGGTAAGGTAGTGGTGGCCTATGATGATAGTATGGATCGTGCTCTCTTCTGGATGGTAAAGGAGGTGGTTGATAGTACGGAGGCATCCGATGGCCGGCTGGCCGATGAAATCGTTCCTCGTGTTCGAAATATGGGGGGCGATACTCTTCTCTTCTTGCCATCCGAGTATGATCCTCTTCGTAGTAAGATCCGGCAGGTGGTCGCCTAACAGGGGGGTGGAAAGGTTCTTGTGGATGGTGAGCACTCGATCTGAGCGATAATGATTCGTCGGCATAATGTCTTGGCCTCCTTTCAAATTGGCCCATTTCGTAGAGAGATCTATCGACAGGTCTTCTTCTTGGGTAATCTCTCTCTGCAACTGAATCACTGCGAGGTTTGTGGACATCTCTATCAAGTTTTAAGCTCTCGGGAGAACTAAACAAAAAAGCTGATTCGGTCGATAAAGGATGCCGGAGACGTAACCTTCCCTCATCTTGATCCCGAGAAGCTGTTTTGTCGACTGGTGAAGAGAAAGAAGCCGTCTTATTGATCGGCGGAGAGAAAGAAGGTGTCTTCTTGATCGGCGAAGAGAAGGAAGCTGTCTTCTTGATTGGCGAAGCGAGATTGGGCCCTGCATTTGAAGTGCTCTCCTCAAAACTGACTTGAGTGGGCTGGTTTTTTAATTCTGTTGAAACATTGACTTCTGTTACTACTTCTTTTCGGAGCATCTCGGATACAAATTTGGAAGATAAACTTGGTGTCACAGATTTGTAGTCGTCCATATTAACATTTGTCGGTGAAGGTGTCTTGACCCGTTTGTTTGTTAATTTTGCATCGGCGTCGTTGCTCGCTGTACGCTGATTAGTATTTGATTGTGCCTTAGCAGTAGCGCTTGGCTTAGGGGATTTCTTAGTTTCCGATCTTGCCATAGATGTAAAATTAGCCAGAAGCATTGCATCATTAAGGTCTTGATCCTTACTCTTATCTTTCGAGATCCCTTTTTCAGCACCAGCACTGGCACCAGCACTGGCACCAGCACTGACACCAGCAGAAATTCCTGAATCATGAGATCGAGATAGTCGTATAGATAGATCCCTCTGCTTAGAATCTGGATCTTGATCCACTTTTGGCCTCGGTCGTACAATATGTTGATTCAACATGGGCGTTGTAGTAGAATCATCCTCCCTATAAAAATGGCTGGGGTGTTGCTCTTGCTCATATCGCCGTGGGAAAGCCGGCCTAAGGTGAGGTGGACAATCTCTCTCAAGAACCCCATCGGTGCGTTTGAATCTTGTCGGAGAAAGAGATAGTGCAGCAGGTGAGTAACTTTCATAGTGCTCTCCTCTGTGACTGCGAGGGTCGTAGTGCTCAGACTGTCGAGGAAACGGAGACCTATAGTCGTGCTCATACCCGCCATGCGGTGTTGGAGCTGACCTCATCGGGTAGTATTGTTCCCTCGGAGTACCGAAATAATGGGCTTCGGGGTGTCTTGAGTTGAAATCTTGGTGTAAATACGTTTGCTCCGATGGAGAAACGTGATGGGGTTTCATTTGATAGCTGTCTTCTTCCATTCGAGCGTAGGGTGGAGGAGGAACATAGGGCGGACCGCCTCTTCGGGAATTTGGGTATCGCATGGATGATTCATGATAAGCCATCGCTTCAGTTGTGATCATGAAGTCACCTGCCTTCACTCTAAGTTTTGAAAGCACTATTAATACCGAAGCTGCGTTTGGTTATCTGTCGTGCAAAGAATGTGTGCCAATTTTTCGAGAGAAGCGAGCTATTTGACCCTCACATCCGCGGGAAACGGCAGAGTAAAAAAACAGGATTCAACTGTAAACGGCAGAGTAAAAAACAAATATCACATTCAATCACATTTTGAGAAAAATAGCTGCCGATGGTGAAAACAACATTCAACATTCTATTTGTAGAAGGACAGACGGTCTCCCCCCTGGCCACCCAGTAGATAACTCTCAAAGAGTATTTTAATAAAAAGGTTTTTAGAAGTTGATTTTAGCAGGATAACCAACACCACAAAGGACCGCACCGCAAAGCAGTAAGAAGAAGACCAGAGAAGCAATCACCACCTGAACAAGTGACACCACCTCTGCTGAGACCACCAGAATGTCCAAAAATGTGTTTCGCAAATAGGATCTATCTTTCCTAACCCAATCCTTCTTTGTTCAGATGATCATGAGCATGAAATTTTAGGAATTGCGCACGCGATTTCTCAAAATGTTAAATAACCATTCCTCCTTTTTCTATCTACAACCTTGCCGCTGTGATATACTAGAATGTTTATACGATTCCTCTAAAACAAGGAGTAAGGAGATGCTCGAAGCAAAATGCCACTCGAGAAAATAGTAGGGTTGTGCAATTCAAAAGACGGATTTGGTCTGTTAAAAACCTGAACAAGTTGTAAACTGTAAACTGTAAACAAACCCTAAGATGGGAATCATCCAACATTTCAGACAATTATTAGTATAGCAGTCAAATGATCTTATCTCGTCTAATTTGTATACGTACGTGTAGTACATTCTATTATGATGTGTAATGCATATAATTACGAGTAATGGGTTGTGGGCAAAGCTAGGTGCACGCATTGATTAGAATACCAATACTAGCTACTGTTGGGTTCCTTCTTCCCCCACAGCGGTGACATTCTTTATGTTGCATGTTTTGGAAAATATCAAAAAAAAATTCAAACACTTTCAGACTTGACGTTCAAAACGATGTACAAGAAATAAAAGTTCAAAAAACAACGGTATCATTATGTACCACAATTGTATAAAGGTGTAACCTTTCGATGGATCGTACGAAAGTAAGTCCTAACAAGGCTCAGCCGTTTCTTTGGATTTGGTGTGTGTTCCCTATTCATTATCCTTTCTATAATACCGCATGCTTACACCAATCAAGGTTCCAAATAAACACTCTTACTCACTTTCGTCATCATCTACTTCAAAGTCATCATCTTCCTCGGTACCATCAACCGAAACACGGAATAACTGAATTGCCTTACCATCAAAAATAGGAAGACTCTGATGATTCACATATATTACTCCCCAGAGATAAGCAGTAAACCATAGAGCAGTGTACTGATTTGGTTGGTATTTACGGATGACAATCGGATGGGGGACTGGTAGCAATCCAACCATTGTAACTTCCTTCAAGACATCAAGAATAACGCTCTCGTCCACAACACCATCTACTCTTGAAATGACATCATCAATGACAGGAACCAAGTGCTGAAGAAGCCTAGTGATAGTCTCAAAGGGCATCTTATCCTTGAATTCAGATAGCCATGAGTCAGTAGGTTCAAAGTTTCTGCTCAAAATATCCTCTTCGTCGTCAGAGTCATCATCCTGTGGCTTGACAGACTTTCCCTTTTCGTCAACATGCTTTACAGAAATAATCCTCTTGCGAGTTTCTTCCTTGTCCTTCAAATTTGCTTCTCCGTAAGCTTTATCATACAAACTAGTTGCTCTGGCTAAACTCATGGTTGCCAATCTACCAAAAGTGTCCTTTCTTCTGATTATCGCGTATACCAAATGCTGATTATCATGGTATTGATATTGGATAATGTTATTGAAAACTTCAAGTAACTGAGCCAAGTGCAGGTAAGCTTTGTAGTTGCTGAAGATAAATTTAGGCGAAGCCAAGAGCTCAAAAAGATTCACTAGTTTGACTGCTCCAACTAATGACATCTTGCGCCAGTAAGGAGAAACGTTGCAAATGATCGTAAGGAAGCAGGAGTAGAGTGGCACAAACTTGATGGAGCCATTCACAACAAGTTTGTGGAATGTGATACTAATCAAGTCTGCGTGGCCTCCTGTAAAAAGTGGCAAGTCGCAAGGGAGACGGGTAGTGTAGGGTTTATTGAGGCTGACAGCAAAGCTCCTTTCGCCACTCAATTTCAACAAAAGGAAAGTACATATGTGTACTAGTCCAATGCGAGTAACATCTTTTCGGGATTGATAGAGAATGTAGCAGATTGGAACAACAATCTTTGTGATGTCGCATTTCGTCAAAATGTGGTTCATGAAGAGAGGATTCTCATCCAACATTTTCCAAAACAGGACAAGAACCTCTTGGTAACATTGGACACCCTTCGTTGTGCCTGGGGCTAACGTATTTCCGCTTTCGTGTACATTCCACAAGAGGCGAGTGAGACCATCATAAATAAGTGAGAGCTCTCTACCACTTGTGATTCTGGCAAGAGTTGTTCTAAAAACGTTGAATCCAGTTTTTGTTGCTTCCTCAAAATCAATGATGTTGTCTTCTTCTTCATTCTTGGTTATCTCGGGGTTGCCCGAAAGACCGCAGTCCAAGAGAACGCAAAGAATTTGTGCCGAGAGGCCAACAACCCTTGCATGATTATCGGCTGCGAATGCGCCACCAATACCCTGCTTTGGATCGTAAGTGATGATGGTATTCAAAAGAGAATAAAAAAGGCAAATGGCATTCGGTGCATCTGCCGCAGTTGCAACAGAAAGCCAACGAGATGCAAGAGGGTTGTATTCCTCGGCAGGTGAATAGAGCGGGTCGCAGCAGGAGGCAAGTAACAACCGAAGGACCTCAACCCGATTTTTATCAAATTTACGAGTATTTTCAGTTTGCTTCGTTTAGGCGAAAGGATGACAATGTAAATTGAGTATTTTACATAAGAAACATACAATGGGATGAAATAGAATAAAAACTCACCTTTTTCTTCTTGATACCACATCCAGCGGCCCATACAATACAAGCGGGTTTAGGCTGCAAAATGATTCCCTCCATGGCATATTTGGTCTTCTTTAGACCTGCCTCATTCATCATTACCCCATCTTCTTTTAATTGCGTTTTATCTTCTACTCTCTCTGCTTCTAGTCTCCTCTGCTCTAAGAATCCAGGCTCGTTTTTATTTTCTGAGCAACCAGATTCTTCACTAGAAACAGAGTCGTTATCATTTTCTTGCTCTTCGTAAAAATCACAAGTGAATTGAGGAAGGAAAAGCATATGCATTGCAGCATGAATTGCCAAAAGAGCAAGAGGTTCTGGAGCCTCGTCATCTTGTACTGCAGTCTTGGCTAGAGAGTATTTATCATCACCACCAATGACCTTACCGACCATGGAGTCCCTGAATCCTGAATCCTCTCCTTCTCCAGTACCCCAACAGAGAGACTCCACATTTAAATCTGCTCCTCCGAGGTCACCTGAAAATACAGTGAAATAAATAAAGTTGGTAAAACCATACTAGAATGTCCAACATTGTCTCGAGAATCACTTACCTTTTTCAAGTAGGAATGGAAGTACTCTTGTCAATACCCTCACACAGTTGAGAGCTTGATCGAAATAAATGCTGTAAGGGGTCTCAACAATCTGACATAGTTGGGCAGTCGCCTGAGTAAACAGTGTTGCAAGGTTGTCAAACCTTTCATCTCTTAAATACCTCGCTGCAGATGGCGAGATGAGCTCAAAAACTTCTTCTGCTGAAGATGGAATTTTCCATAGTTCGTCCCAAAATTCAGCGTCATCTGGTGAAATATCTTCTCCGATGAGCTCTTCAAAAGATTCCCTGAATTTTTCGCGTGACGCAGAGGCTCCCATATCTTACAAGTAGTCCGAGTGCTTTGCTAATGGGAATTGTATCACGTGAGTAGTTAATAACACTCGTAGCTAGCCTTCTGCAATGCTTGATGTCGTCCATTTCCTTTTTTCATTTTTTCTGATTTTCCGTTGATTTTCGGCGATCACCAGAAATTGAGGCCTTTAAAAAGAGGGGTCAAAGGACCATGAAGACCGAGATTTACCCCTTTCACTTAGTTTTTTGCCTAAACATTCTTCGTTTTCCTCTCCACCCAGCTCCACCTCATAAATTATTTCAATTTGAAGATGCCTGCAATTAGAGCCACTACAGCACGCCTAAGCGACCCTTCAAAGTCCATTCCACCCAACAGGATGACGGTGGCATTTAACAAAATGAAAGAGATTTGCCCAGATTCTATTCGGTTGTATGCAATTTGCGTGTCAAATAACCATTCATCTGGAGTCCTTGAAAGAGGCGCTTGTGAATCAGAGTTTCGAGCTGTGAAAGACTGTTTTCGTGGTATCCGTCATTGATCGAGGAAATTTGCATAGGAGAGGTTACTGATCTATTTTTAAACTTGCAATGAATAGGTGCTAAATGGATTCGCTACAGCGAAAAACAGACATTTTGTTTACAGCCGCTAAACCTTTCCCCATCATGAGATCGATGTACGTGAAGAGAAAGGATTGTCTCTAAAACGTGCGGTGCTGCTTTCTCATACCTGCTGCCTTATTTGGATCTGCCTACATAGCAACATTTGGATCATTTATTAATTAATGCGCAAAATTGCTCATATTATCCACCTTGAACCTTGTATTATAGCTTCAGCAGAGTGAACCCGCCAGAGCATGTGTCGAGCGGTAGAAGTAATTACAGAGAAATGGATTTAGTAGAGCTAGCGAATGATCACTTCATAAAAATTGCGGTATTTGCGCTGCATTTAGTGCAAGAAACTATGACATCTTGGAAGTGAGGATTGTCAAGCTAATAAACCTGTAAAGATTACTCGTAGTTCGTAATTGACACATTGATCCTCTACTAGTACAATTTGATTTCCTTTCGGGACGAGGGTGCAGTTGTTTCATAATGATAGAGATATTTCACGCATTCACATTTGTATGCTGTTTAGATTTATCTTGTGTCTAATACCTCTAGCCACGAGATAGGTGTAGTTCGCTGGTCTGTCCTGCTGTCCTTCTACAGACAATTACTACCAGGTACTCCGGCTGGCTTGCAACTGCAAACACCATAAATCTCTACTTTTTTCAACATGAATAATATCAATGCAGCCTTACTTGCCTTGATTCTAGGCATACACGTCAAAGATGTGTTTTCCGCTTTCTCGACACAACCTTTTGCAAATACACCACTAGTTGGAAATGAAGTACTAGTCAGTGCACGGCTTCGTGAGATCACCAACACCCGTGATGATCAGCAATTTGCCCAATCTCTCTCTAGGGAACAGTCACGTGATATTATGCAGGTGCTGAATTCAATGTCGATTAGTGATGACGCAGTCTCAACGATTGAAGTGTCATCTGGTGTTGAGAGGCAGGAATACGCAAACATGAATCAAGCTAGCAAAAAAGCTGGTGAAGGATTCATTCTAGTTTACGTTGTTTTCAGCTTACTAGCAGGAGTGAAAGAATTTGCTTCGAGGTTCAGAAGATGGAATGAAAATAGAAAGAATTAAAACATGCGCGTCTCTTTTATTTCTTTGTTACAGTATTCAATATTTGGTTATCCATTGCTATCTTTGAGATTGTTGCAAGGCAACTATAGACTTTTTTATCTCTTTGTAACGCCTATATTGAGAGGCAACCGGTCGAATATCGTTGTAGCTTGAGACCTGTCTATTATTAATCCGAAAAAAATCCCTTTCGTACGCTCGTAACATTTGATGGAGATGTTGCTTCTCGGTCTTGAGAGCTTGCAGATCTTGACCTTGTGCAGGAGGCACGGGGTTAGACGGCTCAGGCTGCCTCCTCGTGGCTCTGTTTGGAACTCGCGGAGCAGTTGGAAGCGATGAAGATTGAGTCGATGGATCAGTACCGTTACTGTTGTAATCTGGAAAAGTTTGAATCGAACCTTGACTGGTATTTGCAGCAGATTGGGATTGTTGTTGCCATTGAGTTCTTGGAGACACTAACGATGGATCTTTTTCAACTGCAGTTAACCGATTCTTCAGTGTATTGTACTTTTCGTAAAGATTGCGAATGGGCTCCTTCTCAGCCTTTACAGGCATCCGACCATGCTCACGATGAAAATCCATATCGTATTTTTTGAGCATTTGCTTCAACTCCCGTTTTAGAGCTTGTAATTCGGGAAGCGTCAAATAATTCAAATCAGATGAATTCGAACTCGACACACTGCCGTCCGCTCTTGGGGAGTAAGGAACTGAGGATAATGCATTAGTGGAACCAGTTGTTGAGTAATTCATGGACTGATCATCTGTAGGCTTTCTTTGACCTTCAGAAAGTAAAACTTCAACTCCGTCATAAACTGTAGTGACTGGATCGTCTCTTCGCTGAAGCGGCATCGGGGGTGTTGGTTGGAGAAAGTTCCCACGATTGCTATTACCGATATCACTTGGCATTTGCGGTGGCGCGGGTCTGACAGGCGATGGTCTCCCTGCACGATTCTTCACAATCCTCTTAAACCTTGGATCCTGACTAAGAATTGATCGACCACGAGCGCCACGATACATAGCTTGAATTCTGCTAGCTGCATCTGATCTGATAGCTCTCTTCCATTCTCTATATTGTGCATAGGTGGTTGCGAGCGGAGCTCGCTCGTTAGCACCCCTTGGAGCTCTGCCATGCACTCTCGCAAATGCATTTTCGAAACGCGTAATTTGAGCTCTGAGAGCACGACAAGCTGCAACAGTGCGTTTTCTCTCGGCTGCGGTTGATGTTAGCGTCCGCAAATAAGTGCTTTGAGCGGATGTTGACGATCCGGGGGAGTTGGTGGCAACACGATTGGAGTCGTTCCTTCCTCTGTAAGACTTTTTGCTAGGAGACAAAGGCGCCTGACCTGGCCTTGGAGAAATTATATTTTTCATGTCTGGCGAAGCAGCTTCTATAGGAGGAGGGGAGGGTCTGATGGGAGAACTAATCGGCTGGCTTTGACTAGTCGGTGTGTGAGGAGGACTTGAGTCATCTGGTTCGATTGTTGCTTTTGGTCCCTTCTTAGGTGAAGAGGAAGAATCGATAGACTTGCGTCTCCTGTGAGGAGATTTAGACGAGGATTCAGATTTCTTCGTGAAAGAAGGCTGGATTGGAGGAGCTGAAGTCAGTGCATTTGGAAGCAGATGCTTTGAAGTAACTCGTGGAGGACTCATTAACATCTCTGTACTTTGATCAGACTCTGGAGGAGAAGGTGCAGACTTCTTGACAGCGCTGATGCCACGTGGCTTCTTGCTGGGGTGGGGAGACTCTCCTTCACGTGGAGGAGCATCCCTGATGTTAATCTTTGACCAATCTCTGTTGAATAGGTTGTTGATGCTATCTCTAATTTCTCGATCAACTGCTAAAATCTCCCATTCGGCAAGAACTTCACCAGCAGCAGCTGAGTCTTTTGACGGTGTGTTCATTGAAAGACTCCCCCCCCTCCTATGATGACTACCATTCAGTGAGGAACGCATATTTTCGTTGTGCTGAGGAGCACTGAGTCTCTTCAACTGCATGGCAGCAAGCTTTAGACTAGCCGCACGTTTGGAATCTGCAAGAATGGTCCTTCCGCGCTCAAACCAATCAGATGCAAAAATCTCAGAAGAATAGTCGAGAATAAGCTCAGTTGCCGCAAGGATTGCCTGCATGTCAGTTTGATGACGCAAACACCACAGAGCAGCACCGGGAGGTCGAACGAGGGATGGGGCAATTCTTTGGACGAATCTACGCTGGTATCTCTTCGTCCCGCACATTTTGCGCAAACTCGCCAGAGCCAAAATAGTCTCTCCCGATTCTTGTTCAAGCGTTGTGATGAGCAGAGGTGTTAAGGCATTCACGATTTCTTTCTTTGTCGGTTTCGTTCCAGCCGCCTTATCATCAAAATCCAGCAATGCAGTTCCGGCAGCAACAATACCCTCATAGCATTTTGACATGCCGTCGAGACTCTCCAGTGGATTAAACGCAAGACTCTCAAGCACGAGTGCAGCACTCACACTAGCAGACATGTTACTTGGAAGCTTATTAATGCTATCCAAGACGTCGTCATCTTCGATATCACTCAAAACATCCGACATGTTGGAATTCTTCCCATTTCTTCGACCTCTTTCAATCTCTAACCTCCTCTTTTCCCTCTGCTGTAATGCCCGCAAATGTTTAGTGAGTCTCATCGCATCCCTCTTTTTTAGACTAGACAACTCTTTTTTCAGATATTGACGAGCCTCCGCGCGATCTGTAGCAGTAACGGAATCAATCCATCTCAACTTCCTAAAATTAAAAGCTAGTTTGCCAGAGTTTGCTGATCCCTGACCCTGATTACTCTTTGAAGAACCTTCAGGGCCGAGAGTATAAAGAGGTTCTCTTACTGACTGATCATCCAAGTCATCAAATTTGTCATCATCATCAAAGACAAAGTCTAGCAAATCTTCATCACCAGAAGATGGATCCTCCTGCACTTCTTCGCCGTCACTATCCATGCCAAGAGAGTGCAAACGGGGATTGCTTAGGTACTCTCCTTCCGCTTCGTCGTATTCCGCTAGTCCCTTTTCGCCCATCAATTTCTCAAACGATGAAAACTCATCCACGCGTGACGCAACGGATTGAACGGATGAGCTACGAGAAAAACTAGGATTCCTACGCATAGACGGCGGTGCAGGCAGAGCCTTCTTCCTCCTCCTTCGTCGTTCCTGTAAAGCCTTCGTTAAATCGTCCCTTGCCTTGCCCGGAGGACATAAATTAAGCTGCGTTCTTGATCCCATATGCTTGGCATTCTGTGCACATAGCAATGCTAATTTTGCCGTGTGGCATTGTTTGTTTGGAATAGTAGGATCGCCTTGGAGATGTTGAGCGTGGTTCGATGTATCTAGAGAGATGGAAGAATTTTCGGCGGTTAACGGCGGTGCGTCAGATCCGTCTGGAGACTTAAACCCTGCAATAGTTCCTTTTGAACGGGTGCGTCTCCTAATCCCCGATGTATTCTTTTGCATCATATGTCGCAAGTTGATGGAGTTGTCGGTAGATGTGCCGACGCTGTTGGGCGGTGCCATGTTCAGTACCGGCATATTGCCCAATGCTCGTTTGCTTGTCACTCCTCCAGTAGTGGTGAGTGATGCAGTGATGCGCTTATTATTCACGGAACAAAAAGAGGCGATCGACTGTGCTAGAAAAAAAACAGTCTTTATATACATATTCAGACATGAATAAATGAAAATTTTCAATTAGAATTTTATGAAAAAAATGGCCTTTAATTTCTATTAATTGACTTCTTCTTCTTGGGTGCTGATTTCGTTCAGTCGGATTTCATCATTCGAACACATTCAAACCCACGTTTTGCAAAGGAAGAAATTCAAAATAGGAAAGAAGTGAATGACCACTATTTCCCTTTGGAAGATCGGGGTAAAAGAGAGGTGTAGAAAAGGGCTCGACGGTGTGCATCTTCAATCTTGGAAGTTGAGTGGCTGTTTGAAATTTTGATATTTCGTGCTGTTTCGTGTGTTAAAAATTGTTCCCGGGGGAACGAAGCAATGCGAGTCATGCCATCGTGATGTCCAAACATGTCAAAGTATATATGGAATGATAAACTTTGACCTTCACAAACATAACTATGAATGCACGTTGAATGTGCACACCCGTATGAAGCGCAATGTCCTTGGTTATTAAAAAAGATGACCTACGAGTAGACTACAGATTGACAGTACTGTCTATAATATAAAATTTTATTCATGGTACAATCAGTGTACAATCAGTATTAGTCTGCTCCACGAATTGAGGATGGAAGTGGCGTTTTCGTGGCCCAACCGTGCAAAAAGGAACCTGCGAGAGAGACATTCATATGATACATTCAACATTTATTCATTTACAGTTACTTCAAATCATCGACCCTTATTGATTTACATGACATATGATCCTGCATCAAGGTTGATTTTCATTCCAAGTTCTATGTGAAGAAGAAAAGATGAAAATTAGAGACATTGCTCTCAGGACAAATTGTCAATCGATCATTTGAGACATTTATGCACTTACTCATTCGCAGATAATAGATAAAAGCTCCCAGCAATGTAAAAGAAACAGAAAACACAAAGATGAAGAAGCTCACAACCTTGTTCGGCCGAGTCAAACTTGTGTTTATGATTCCATCTTTTCTGACAATTTTGATTCCTTCCAGGTAAAAGCAGGCACTCTCATTAATTTCGTAAGGCCCAGCATATCCATTTTTGGACGCCATATGCGTCTCGCATTTACCAGCTGCTTTATAAACATCCTTGCAGGAACCAAGAATGCGTACTTGATTTTGGCTGTTGTGATTGTTCTTGTTATTGTTGTCGCTGTCGTTTTCATCGTCATGCTGGTATTCCTCATGATCTCTTTCATTGCAAGAAACACAATCCTGTCGAACCATACTCACGTCCGAGAATGGCAGCTCCAGCCCCCCAGTTATTTCCTTATAAGTGCTACGTCCGGCGTTCTTATCAGCAAAAACGGTGCAAGTATCATCTGTAAACATTCCTAGATAGATTTTTCCGCCTTGTTCTGCGCAATATGATCCGATATAGTAGTCGTAATAATAGCCATCATTGAGCCTTCGCATCCTGTGATTGTCTCCCATGGCTGAACAGCCTTCAAAGTACTTTTCAAAATCACGCAGATCATTCCGGTACAAGTGCGTAGTGGCATCATCATCGTAATACGGATTGCTTTCAATGCAATCCCATTTTTTCGCCTTGGCATAGCATTTGTAAGAGCACATGTCGCGATCAAATCCATCATCTCTGTCATCATTTTCTTCACAATCACAATGTTTGTACAAGTACATTTCACATTCATATTCGTCCTGATTCCGTTGCGCTTCCACATATGAGCTCACGTAGGTATCTATGTCGATTATATAGTCTCCGTATCCTTTTTTGCAACCAACTGAGCCACTCTTGGAACAATAATGGGATGGACAGAGGCGGAATCTGGCGAGGCGGGATGCTTTGATTTTGACATCGCTATAGTCGTCAGCGTCGTAGTTCCACGCTTTGATATTATGACATCCCTGGAATTTCAGTGAGTAGTTTGCCATCCAGTAGTAGTTGCTATTGCTGTTATTGTTGTTGCCGCCGTTTTCTAGTCGACGGGCAGAGGCGAGGAGCGTTTGGCCGATGTCAGAAGAAGCAGTGATTTCTACGGATGATGCCCGGGATATAATTGAGAGCAGAGAGCTCAAGCTTAATATGACGGCAATTAAAGGCTGAAACATGGATGCAGTATCTTGTATAATTGAATGTAGGTGCTGATCAGTTTGCAGTTTGGTAGGCTTCGGCGAGTATCGGGAAGAAGTAAGGTGGTAGGTGAGAGGTGAGAGGTGAGAGGTGAGGTATGAGTTCAAATTAGTGCGGTACATATATACCGGTACCA
>Ga0209712_10003237_pt1 | contig 13227 bp, 9 predicted proteins | sample ArcOceMetagenome_FD_187443 | JGI IMG/M metagenome (GOLD analysis project Ga0209712, IMG submission 187443) | Marine eukaryotic phytoplankton communities from Arctic Ocean - Arctic Ocean - Greenland ARC118M Metagenome (SPAdes) (version 2) | ecosystem: Environmental > Aquatic > Marine > Oceanic...
AAACACAACAAACGCTGACGATCCGTTAGGGATTGATGCTTCAAACAATGGACGAAGACCTGTTAACTTAATAGGTACTTTATTTACAGCAAAACAAAATATATTATCATTAACAAATGTTAATTCAAGCGCAGGCTATGAACCATTTGTTCAGGCTGAAAGAGATAAGAATGGTAACTTTTTTCAAAGAGCAGGTTCTGCAATAAACACATTTTTACAAAATAGTGTTGCTTTAAATCAAGGGATTTATACTCCATTATCTACAATAGGACAAACAGTTGGTGGTGCTTTAGGAGTACATTTAAACAAACAAGGGTTAAATCCTTTACAAAAAACATCTAAAGGATCAATTGATGGTAATACACCTTTAGGTTTACCAACTTATTTAAATAGTATAGCAGCAGCTAAGACTGATGAAGATGTATTAGGTAGAAAAAGTAGATTATATCCTCTTACTATTTCTAAAATAGATACAAATACAGGGGCAGATCAAAATTTATACACATATTCAGGAGGTCCTGGTGCTACATTAGGAGTAGGACAAACTAATATTGATATGCAGAGTGAGTACCGAACAGGGGAAAACAATATTAATAAAAACTATTTTGAAAATAAAATAACTCCTCAATTTATTGAAAGAGCTAAAATTGAACCAAAAAATGTTTTTAGAACTAGCATTAGAGCTAAATATGAAAATATTTTTGACCCTAGACCTCAAACTGAATTTGAGTTAACAAGAAATAGTTTAATAGATGGTTTTGAATATACTACTAGAAGCCCTAGTGTGTATCAAAATGTAGATGGAAAATTATTAGTAACTAATGAAGATAAATTAAAGAGTGGAATAGATAAAACTGTCTCAAGACAAGTTTGGACACAAGCAGAAATTGAAAGCGCAACTCCATTTTCTAAAACTAATGATACTAATAATATTAAAGACTTTAGAAAAGTAGTTGCTCCAAGTGGGAGTAGTATGATTCCAAATTCTTTACCTTATGTTAATGCTAATAAATTTGAACAAAGAGTTAATTTAGGTAACCCTGCTGCAAATGGAAACAGAAATAGTTACTCAATAGGATTTAGACCTACTGGAAGTAAAATTGATACTATAGAAGGTAATGCTTCATATAAACATGCATTGGATAAAATTAATGCTTACCCTTTATATCAATCTACTAAGGTAACAGCAGATACAGTCAAAAACGACTTTGTTAAATTTAGAATAGGTGTGATTGATAACGATGACCCATCTAAAAAAACATACATTCATTTTAGAGCTATAATAGATAACCTAAGTGATAACTACAGTGCTGCATGGAATGAACAAAAATATATGGGTAGAGGTGAAAATTTTTACAAATATCAGGGATTTGACAGAGAAATTTCATTAGGTTGGACAGTAGCAGCACAATCAAAACAAGAATTGATACCAATGTATCAAAAGTTAAATTATTTAGCGTCATCTTTAGCACCTAACTATTCAAAAGAAGGGTATATGCGAGGAAATTTAATTACATTGACCATAGGTGGTTGGTGTTATGAACAAACTGGTGTTTTAAGCGGTATTAATTTAGAAGTGCCTCAAGAATCACCTTGGGAAATAGCAATACCTGATGGGCCAAATGAAGAAACTAATAATGATGGTATTAAAACCGACTCATCAGTTAAGGAAATGCCTATGATAGTACGAGTAAGTGGTTTTAGTTTTAAACCAATCCACAACTTTATACCTCAATTACAAAACAATACTTACGATGGGAGTGATGGGTTTATTAGCAAGTATGGCAAAGAAAGATTTATTGCATTAAATAACGGATATAACAATAACTACAGTGGGGTTAATTACACTCCAAAGAAAGTTTAATAATAAAATATGGCTAGATATAATGACATAAAATTAGTAAGCAACATAAAATCTAATGGTATTAGAGGGAATAGATATTATAAATCCTCTAAATACCCACAGATTACTCCTTCTATAAATGATACTTATGTATATGCAGAAGAAGGAGATAGGTATGACCAATTAGCTGCTAATTACTATGGAGACTCTAGTTTATGGTGGATCATTTCAATTGCAAATGAATCCTTTAACCAAAATTCATATTACCCTCCTTTAGGGGTTCAAATTAGAATTCCATCTAATGTGGGTGCTATAAAAAGTTCATATAATAAATTAAATAATAGAAATGAGTTATGAGTATAATAGGGGAATCATTTGAGGATTATGTCCAAGACCAAATTTATACTAGACAGATTCTTCACGGGAAAAAAAACAGAAGCAATAAAGATTTAAGCATTCTAAGCAATCAAAATGCTTGGATAAAAATGGCTTCATCTGTTGAAATTGTATCCGGCCTTACAAAAGAAAAATTAGAAAAAGAAACCAGCGAAAAAGTAACGGATAAAGAATTTGAATCTTATTCAAAAGGTTGGGGAGAAGACAAACTAAAAGGTATTGGGTTAACTAATACTGATAGGTTTATGGGTAACGAATTAGCTAAAAAGGCAGTATTATTTAATGGTTTATCGGAAGTAGTCCCTACAGAAAAAAATGATAGTGGAGTAACCACAAGAAAGGGAAATTATAAACAACGTTCAGGAGTTACAAATTCTAATAATGAGGTTTGGAATGATAATTTTGCTTATGGGTTAGGTGGTACCGCTTTTGGTATAACACCCCCTCCAGGTATAGTTAGCGCTAAAATAACTTGCAAGAACAGAGGTTCAATTAGAGAAGCTAATGTTGAAATGGTTGCACAAAATAAATTTCAATTTGAATTAATTGAAATGTTATACCTTAGATTAGGATATTCAATGATGTTAGAATGGGGTTGGGATAAATACCAATCAGCTACACCAGGAAATGAAAATGTTTTAACTTCTGTTGAAAATACTATTATTGAAGATAATTGGTTTACATGGAGGGAAAAATCATTTCTTACTGTATTAGATAGTATTGAAGCCTATAGAGCAAAATATGAAGGTAATTATGATGGTTTTTTAGGTAAAGTTGTTAATTTTGATTGGACATTTAATCCTGATGGGACTTATAGTATTACTTTAAAACTAATCACAGTTGGAGATGTTATTGAATCTTTAACAGCTAATTTACCTCAAGACATAAAATCTCTTGCAGACATCCAAGATGAGATAAATGAAAAATATACAACAACAGTTGCAAAACTAGGGGATGATTCATCTTTAGTAACAGGTGCAATAAGATCAAAACTCCACTATGACCTATTTACAGATATAGCTCAAGCCCCGGAAAAATGGGAAGGAGAAATATCAATTTCAGGCTCAACAACCCCTACAAATTATTTAGGGTTTTATGATAAATTTGATTCAGATAAATCAATTAATGATATCGTTAAATCCACAGTTAACGACTCTGATGTTAATAAAACAAAATTTAATTATTTTTTAACTTTAGGAGAACTATTAAACAAAATCCAAAGATATGTTATCCCATCAATAAATAAAGAAAAAATATTAGGTATAGATATTAGTGATCAAAATATTTGTTCTATTTACCCTTACCAAGTTTCTTTAGACCCCAAAGTAGCTTTAGTACAACCTGCATTTGGCCCTTCACTTACTTTTGCAGATATTGGTGAATATGAAATAGGGAGTACTGGTATTAAAGGGTATTGGGATTGGATGAAAGCCATGAAAAAGTTTGGAACATTAAATGATAATGGGGCGATTTATGGAAATATTATGAACATATATCTCAATTATGACTTTGTTTCTTCGACATTAAATGAAGTTTCAAAAGATGGAGAAATAAAATTATTTAAATTTTTACAAAAAATATGTGAGGGAATGAATTCTGCCCTAGGGGGTTTAATGAAACTTGAACCTATACTTAGTAAAGATAGATTAATTACAATTATAGACCAAAACCCAATACTTGGTATTGAAAACTCATCAGAATTCGGGGATAGATTCTCCCCAGAACCAGTGCAATTAGAATTATATGGTTACAACCCATCGGGGTCTGTTCAAACTTCTAATTTTGTACGTGATTTTAAATTTAACACTACAATAGGCCCTAATATAGCATCTATGATTACAATAGGAGCTACAGCAGAAGGAGTAAAAACAAAAAATTATGATGGTACTGCTTTTGCTAATTGGAATAAAGGATTAAGAGATAGATATCAAATAAGCTATGATGACCCCGAAGATATACCTGAATCAAAAGGAAAAGATGTTCCTAATGAAGCATCACCTTTAACAGGTAAACAACTTATCGAAATCCATAATTATTTTAAAGCTGCAACAGTAGATGAATATGTAGGGATATGGCCATTTAAAAGGGGATCAGTTGGTAGAACCTATAAAAATTTCGGCTTAGAGGCTAAATCAAAAAGAGAATTTGAAGATTGTCCAATTACAAAAACTTGGTACGCAGCTATAGATTGGGCGGAATACTCTGAAATATGTAGACAATATGTTCAAAGAAATAATGTTGTTAAAGTTGAGGATAATAAACAATTTGCGGGACAGTATATAAACTGGTTAATACAAGCTTTTGGGGGGAAAATTAATGGTAGAGATAATAGTAATTTTGCTTATTATTATGCTCTAAATGGTGATTTTATAACTCAAGGAAAACAATTATTTAAACAATACGCAAAAGTATTAAATAATAAAGTATACGAAAAAACAGGCAATCCTTCTAACTCAGCGGGTTTTATACCTGTTGGGTTAAGTATAGATACGGATGGTTTAAGTGGAGTTAAAATTTATAATAGTGTTAGCGTTAGACAAGAATTTTTACCCCCTGCTTACCCGGGTGCTTTAAAATTTGTTATATCTAAAGTAAATCATGATATTAGCGAAAATGATTGGAAAACAAGCCTAGAAACTATTTCCACAGCCAATACAAAAGAAACTAGTTATGGGTCTATAGATTTATTTGCTAATATAGTAAGTTCAATACAAGGAGAGTTAGTTGAAGATGTAATATATAAAGGGGGTGAACCTAAAGTTTCATTAACTAGTGGGTTTGATATAACAAATAAAAGGAGTAGAACAGGATTAATTTATGTTCCCGAAGCAACTAATAAATCCCACATAGTAATACACCATACTGCGGGGGGTCAATCTGCCCAAGGAGATATTGGTGGTTGGAGAAAAAAATCATTCCCAATAGCAACCCACTATATTATAGATAGAGATGCAAAACCAGAACATGTTTTTGATGATAAATTTTGGAGTAATCATATTGGAGGTAACAAATCATCAGATAATAAAACCTCACTATCAATAGAAATTACTTCTTGGGGGTGGTTAAATAAAAATGCTAATGGTACTTATAGATCTTATACTGGCGTTTCAAAATCTTCTGAAGAATGGGGAGGAGTATCAGAGGTATATCATGAAGATGATGAAGGTAATATAGTTCCAAACAAAAACGGTTATAAGGGAAAAAAATATTTCCAATCTTATACTAAGGCCCAATTAAACTCTTTGTATAAAATAATCTCCACCTGGACTAAAGACAAAAAAATCCCTTACGGGTCAGGTGCTGATGGAAAGTTTAATTATAATAATTTATTCCCCAAGTTTGTTAATTCTTCTATAACTGAATATCCTGGGGTGTATACTCATAACTCTTATAGATCCGATAAAATTGATGTAATGCCTCAAAAAGAATTATTAGAAATGCTAAAAAACGAATTTTTGGTTAAAACAATTAAAACCGTATAATAATGTATTTCCCACTATCCCAAATAACGACCAATTTAAATACAGGAGGAGAAGACTTCTATACTCAATCTACGGGGGTAGTATATGTTGGTTCCTACTTTAAAACATCTAAAGGATTATTTTACACAGGCACAACCCCAAATGATGGTCCTAATCAATTACTAATTAAAGGCATCCCTAAAAACACAACTAACCAAGAAGATGCGGAGTCACAATCACCTGGTAGTTTTAATTCAGAGGCAAATCTAACATTCATACCTCAGGCTTATGCTTCTGCTTCTACTGTAAAACAAAGTTCAACAACACCCGTAGTATCATCATCACCTAAACCAACAGAAAAGGATTACAATAATACAAAATTTAAAAGGTATTTTTTAAAAAGAACAACAAATTATATCTATAAAGAAATTAGTAAGGATACTTATTCATTATATAAAAATAAATCAAATTTAGTTCAATATTCATTGTATACCCCCTTAAGCATAGATTGGGTAATAACTGGTCCTTTATTAAATGCTTATAAAACTAACATCAACATAGTTACATTAGCCACAAAAAATGAAAGATGGTTAGGGTTTATAGAATCTTTTAAAGGTAGGTTTGCTAGATATTTTAAAAATATTGAAAACAAATCCTTCTATACAAACGGAGGTGAATTAAAAGTAAATGATACTAATGAAGAATATATTGGTTACTACCATGCTAACCCTTTTACCGGAAATTTAATGGAAGGAAGAGTGCATGTTGATACCCCTCATCGTATATTAACATTAATCCAAAAGGGTGAAGTACTATCTAAAAAATTCATTTCACAGGAAGGTGAAGTTGGAACTTCAACAAGAAGAAATATACCCCGTGGTTTATACTAATTAAGGTCGTATATTGGAGTAAAATGGTTATAAATGTATTGGTTAGTAGAAGATGACAAACAGTTAGAGGTTTTAATAAATAGTGGTTATAAAGAGGCATTCATTGAAGTAATTCCTTATAATTATAACACCCACCCTATTTTAAACAAAATTTCATTATTGTATTTACGACCGATTAACGCGCGTAAAGGCTTTATGGTATGCATTACGCATAGCGAGGGTTTGAATGCGTTAAACGCGCGTATAAACGCATTAATATCGAAGTTTGATGTATTGTATTGCCGCGATAAAAAAGAGATATTACATTATTTTCCAAGCAAAGCTCTTTATGACATAAATACATCATTTACTACATATATACCAACGTATACGAAAGCACACGATTTTTACTATCAAAAACACGGTGAACTTGAGGATGTAAATTTAATTATCCCAATGGTTAAACACTATGAGTATTGTGAGCAAATATATAATGATCTAAAACCAAATATAAACCTAGAAAAAACTAAATATGATGAATTCTTTAACAATAAAGTATCCTTGGTGTTCAACTATCTCGAACGAAGTGGAATTCAAATACACAAACCAACCTTCGAAGAGCACTTTCATAAAATTGATGGTAAACGAGTTTACACTCAGTACAACCTTAGGACAACCACAACACGACCCTCAAATAAATTTAAAGGAGTAAATTATGCAGCACTTAATAAAGAAAACGGATGTAGGAAATCTTTTATCCCTAGTAATAATAGTTTTATCGAGATGGATATTAGCGCTTATCATCCTAGCTTGTCTTGCCGTCTCATTGATTATAATTTCCCCACTGTGGATATTCATAGCCATTTACAACAGCTCTACGGAGTAAGTTATAAAGAATCAAAGGAACTGACATTTAAACAACTATACGGAGGAGTATTTAAACAATATAAACATTTAGAATTTTTTAGTAAAATTGATATATACGTAAAAGAACTCTGGAATAAATTTGAGAGTGAAGGTGCGATAACGTGTCCGGTTTCTAGCTTTGTATACAAAAATAAAAACCTAGAAAACATGAACCCACAAAAACTTTTTAATTACTTGCTACAAAATTTGGAGACGTCAATGAACGTTCGTATATTGTGGGACATAATACAGGTAATAAAAGATAAAAAAACAAAGTTAGTATTATACACTTATGATTCATTTCTATTTGACTGGGATGATAGTGAGGTGCAAGTTATAGACGACATTAAAGCAGTGTTTTCTAAATACAAATTAAATATAAAAACAAAACAAGGTTATGACTACGATTTTAAATAAGGGGGCAAATACGTATAATACGAATTACGATGTTCCAACATCATTAAAAGAAATAGATTTGAATAACAAGTTATTTTGTACATTTACCGATATAGAGAATTTAGATAGTCTTTTAGAGGAAATACAAAGCCGCTACACTATCATATATAATAAAATGTTTGTTCTTAAGATAGTAGACACAAACGAATATGTTGTTACATATAATGTAGAACAAGGTAATGTACACACAATCCCAGACAATACAATTTTAGTACATAGAAAAAAGGAATCCAATACCTTATACACTATTAATGCTCTTAATGAACTTATTAAGAAATTAAATGGTGGAGTTGTTGATACAAAGTATCAAGTAGATTGGCAGCACTATAAAAATTGTATTTTACTTACCCAACACAATGAATTAAACCAGCTAAATACAAAAATACACAAAATACTCGAAGTATAGCTAGGCTTCCCTAATAATGAGTCGTATATTGCGGTTACATTAACAGTTTTAAAAATAAAAGTTACATTATGGATTTAAATGCGATTAAACAAAAGTTGGATGGTCTCCAACAAAAAACAACGACTGGACCAAAGAAAGATTACAGTTTAATATTTTGGAGGCCTACAGTAGGTAAACAACAGATTAGAATTGTACCTTCTAAACACAATGCCAACAACCCATTTACAGAATTAAAATTCTATTATGGTATTACCAACAAAGTAATGCTTTCCCCACTTAATTTTGGTGAGAAAGATCCTATTGCTTTATTTGCCTCAAAACTTAGAGAAGAATACACTAAAGAAAATTATGTTCTTGCTAAGAAATTGGATGCTAAAAACCGAATCTTTGTGCCTGTAGTAGTTAGAGGTGAAGAAGATAAAGGTGTTAGATTATGGCAATTTGGAAAGACAGTGTATGAAGAATTACTAGCACTAGCATTAGATGATGAAATTGGAGATTATACCGATATTGTTTCAGGTAGAGATCTTACAATTGAAACAGTAGGACCGGAATCAACTGGTACACCTTACAATAAATCATCAGTAAGAGTTAGGTTAAAATCAACCCCATTAAGCGAAGAAGCTGCTAAAGTAGAGCAGTGGGCGGAAGACCAACCAGACCCAACAGCTGAATTCAAAAGATTTACTTTTGATGAAATGAAAGTTGCTTTGGAAAAATGGTTATCACCTGAAGAAGTAGAATCTGATAACGTAACTTCAAATGCGTTCCCAACACAACAAGCATCTACTCCATCTACCAGTAATTTTAGTTTAGACACTTCAAATGTCAAGAAGACTAAAAACGATGAATTCGATTCATTATTTGATGATAAAAAAGGTGACGAACCAGATGATCTTCCTTTCTAAATATGGCGAAAAAAATATCAAAGTCTCTCTCGGCAGCAGTGTCTGCCGAGATTAAGACAAAATTTGACCTTAATAAATTTAAATCTTCTAAAGGTTTAGATAAAAACGTCAAATTTAAAGATCAACAGTGGATACCCCTATCACCTGCTTTTCAATCAATAGCAGGAGTACCAGGTATACCAATGGGACACATTTCCTTACTTAGAGGACATTCGGATACAGGCAAAACAACTGCTTTACTTGAAGCCGCAGTATCAGCACAAAATATGGGACAACTCCCAGTATTTATTATTACTGAGATGAAGTGGAATTGGGAACATGCCGCTCAAATGGGTTTAAATGTTAAACTTATTAAAGACGAAGATGGTGAAGTTATAGATTATGAAGGTAATTTTATTTACGTTGATAGAGAAACTTTACATACTATTGAAGACGTAGCAGCATTTATAATGGATCTACAGAATGAACAGAAAAAAGGTAATTTACCTTATGATCTAACATTTTTCTGGGATTCTATTGGTTCAATTCCTTGTGCAATGTCAGTTGAGAAACTGAAAAATAACAATGAATGGAACGCGGGGGCAATGTCAACACAATTTGGTAACACAGTTAATCAAAGTATTGTAATGTCTCGTAAAGAATCATCACCCTATACTAACACATTAATTGCAGTTAATAAAGTATGGACAGCAAAAGCAGAATCACCTATGGGTCAACCAAAGATGATGAATAAAGGTGGAATGGCAATGTGGTATGATGCTACATTTGTAGTTACATTTGGAAACGTTTCAAACGCTGGTACATCTAAAATTAAAGCAATTAAGGGTGGTAAACAAGTTGAATGGGGTAAAAGAACAAACTTACAAATTGATAAAAACCACGTTAATGGTATGCAATCAAGAGGTAAAATTGTTATGACAAATCACGGTTTTATTGAAGACACAGATAAAGATAAGAATGCTTATAAGAAAGATCATTCGGAAGAATGGTCTAAAATCTTAGGAGGAGGACAATTTGAAATTGTAGAAGACCAAGAAGATGTAACCCCTGTACTTTACGATTCGCAGGACCTATAAAATAAAAACATGAAACATAAAGAGTTATTTAAGCTGTTGGACGAAGTTCAAGAGCATGGGGAAGAACCTCAATTAAAAAGACATGATAAAGTATTAATTTTAGATGGTTTAAATCTATTTTTTAGAAACTTTGCTATGATGAATATGGTAAATCCCGATGGAGTTCATATTGGTGGACTAGGTGGATTCTTTCGCTCTTTAGGTGCAATGATTAGACAAACTCAACCTACATCTGTTTATGTAGTATTCGACGGGGCAGGTTCTACGGTAAACCGTAAGAACTTGCTCTCCGAGTACAAAGGAACAAGAAATTTACAACGAATTACTAATTGGGAAGCGTTTGATAATATTGAAGAGGAACATGATTCTAAAATTGACCAAATTGTACGTATAATACAATATTTAAAGCTACTACCGGTTAAAACCACTATACTAGATAAGGTAGAAGCTGATGATATTATAGCCGTGTTAGCTGAAAAACTAGTAGAAAAACATAACTCAACTTGTTTCATAGTATCAAGTGATAAGGATTTCTTACAACTAGTAACTGATAAAATTATTGTGTACAGACCAATGGAGAAAGAATATTACACTCCAAAAGTAGTAGAAGAAAAATTCGGTTTATTACCTCATAACTTTATTTTGCATAAAACATTATTAGGTGATAATTCAGATAATATTAAAGGGATTAAAGGGTTAGGTGCTAAAGGTATATTTAAAAGGTTCCCGGAGTTAAAAACAGAAGAATTAACACTTCAAGATATTTTTGACATCTCTGCTAGGAAATTTAAAGAACACATCGTATATTCACGCATAGTTCAGGAGCAAGCAAGAATTGAAACCAATTATAAAGTTATGGATTTAAGTATTCCGATGATTGATGATAAAGGAAAACAACACATAACTGAATTAATTGATGAAGACATACCAGAATTAAATTCTGATTTATTTATGCAATTGTATAATGAAGACAAATTAGGAGGTATGATTAGAAATTTAGAGACATGGATTAAAAACAATTTCGAACATTTTAAAGGTTATACAAATTAATGACATTACAAACACTAAATAATTACGGACACGATTTTCAAATAAAGTGTATTTCATCTTTATTAACTCATAAAGAATTTCTAGTAAATATCCATGATATTATTAGTGATGAATACTTTGAAAATCCAGCACATAAATGGGCTATTAAGGAAATTTTAAATTATTATGATAAATATCATACGACCCCTGAGTTAGAAACATTAAAAATTGAACTGCAAAAAATCGATAATGAGGTATTACAAATATCCATTAAAGAACAGCTTAAACAAGCCTTCGTTGCTTCTGATGATGATTTAGAATACGTAAAGGAAGAATTTACTAATTTTTGTAAAAACCAACAACTAAAGAAGGCGTTAATGACTTCTGTAGATATGCTGAAGATGGGTGATTTTGAATCAATCAGAATGTTGGTTGATAATGCACTAAAAGCAGGACAAGATAAAAATGTAGGACATGAGTATATTAAAGACATTGAAGAACGTTACAAAGAAAATTCAAGAGTTTGTGTTGCAACCCCTTGGAACCAAATTAATGAAATACTACAAGGTGGACTTGGAGGTGGAGATTTTGGTATTATATTTGGTAATCCGGGAGGTGGTAAATCGTGGTCTTTAGTAGCCTTGGGAGGACATGCAGTCCAAACAGGACAAACAGTTCTTCACTATACATTAGAATTAGGAGAAGATTATGTTGGGAGAAGATATGATGCTTTTTTCTGTAACCAAGATGTTAGTACAATAGGATTTTATAAAGATAAAGTAGAAGAAATAATCCCAGAACTACCCGGCAGATTAATCATAAAAGAATTCCCAACAGGTAGAGCTACAATTTCAACAATTGAATCACATATTTCAAAGTGTACTAATATGGGTATGAAACCCGATTTAGTAATAATTGATTATGTAGATTTACTTTCATCAAGACGCAAAAATAGGGAGCGTAAGGACGAAATTGATGATATTTATACTAGCACAAAGGGCCTTGCAAAACAATTAGATATACCTATCTGGTCTGTTTCACAAGTAAACCGTGCAGGAGCACAAGACGACATAATCGAAGGGGATAAGGCAGCAGGGTCATATGATAAAATGATGATTTCTGACTTTGCTATGTCTCTTTCACGTAAAAAGGAAGATAAAGTGAAAGGAACAGGTAGACTACACATTATGAAAAACCGATATGGGATGGATGGTCAATCATTTTCACTATTAGCAAATACTTCTACAGGTCATTTTGAAGTTTTTCCGTATAACACAGATTTAGATGATGAGACATCAACATTCTCACCTAAAACTAAATCAAACACGTATGATACGGACACCGATGCTAGACAGAAAGCGGCTCTAGCAAAAAAGTTATCAGAATCAAAAGGGTTATTTGAGTTCGAAAGAAAATAATTTTAAATTTTAAAAACTAAAAAATGGCAAAGACATCACTATTAAAAGAACGTATTGTTTATAAACCGTTCGAGTATCAAGAAGCATCGGATTTTTGGCTACAACAACAACAAGCACATTGGTTACACACAGAGGTTCCAATGATGAGTGATGTTAATGATTGGAAACAAAATTTAACAGAAAATGAAAAAAATATAATTGGTACTATTTTAAAGGGATTTGCTCAAACCGAAACTGTAGTAAATGATTATTGGTCAACTTTAGTTACAAAATGGTTTAGAAAACCTGAAGTAATCAAAATGGCTGTTACATTTGCTGCGTTTGAAACAATCCACGCAGAAGCCTATTCTTTGTTAAATGAAGAATTAGGGTTAGACAATTTTAGTGAGTTTTTAGAAGACGAAGCTACAATGGCTAAAATATCAGCACTAACTGAAGTTAGAGATTCCCATAATGGAG
>Ga0209712_10003238_pt1 | contig 13223 bp, 7 predicted proteins | sample ArcOceMetagenome_FD_187443 | JGI IMG/M metagenome (GOLD analysis project Ga0209712, IMG submission 187443) | Marine eukaryotic phytoplankton communities from Arctic Ocean - Arctic Ocean - Greenland ARC118M Metagenome (SPAdes) (version 2) | ecosystem: Environmental > Aquatic > Marine > Oceanic...
ACGGTAGCTTAAGATTTGGGAGAGATGATTTTAACTAAAAAGACGGGTGTAAGTCGTATATCTACACCCCCAAAATTTTCATCAGTACCGTTGTTTGGAGTGTCTGTAGCGTCAGGATTTATCTCAGAGTTATTGTGGTCACAGTCACCTTCATCCTCGGTAAAGTCATCTTGGTCGGACTCTCCTGGCGGTGTGACTAAATCTGCATTATCATAATCCTCATCCTCATAACCATCATCAATGCCATTATCGGCTATGTCTTGGCTGTCTGGATTAATAGCTGTATTGTGTTCATTACAATCGCCAGTGTTCGGGGTAAAGCCATTGTTGTTATTGTCGATAGCCGTGACATCGTCGAAACTAAAGGCATAACTGAGGGACGATGGATCATAGGGTATTCTCAGGTCATGTCTGATAACCAGTGTGTTGGTACTCGCGCCTGACTCGCCAGCAGACAAGTTCGCAAAGGTTATATTACCATTCACAATGGTGGTGGGTGCTAGTGAACTGGTCACACTTACAGAAATTTTTTCTGCGCTTGGGCCTTCATTAGTAATGTTAACGATATACTCAAATTCTCTAAGATATCTACTAACCTGTTTGGAATTGAGTTGCGTGAGTCCGTTGACTTGCATATCTGCAAATACGGGCTGTACAAAAAACATTAAAAATTCCATCAGTAATAATACTTTTCCAATACGCATCTTACTCTTCCTAAGCAATTCTCGTTTAGTAATCACTATTTATTCAAAGACTGCTTTTCTAATATATGAGTGAAAGAGTCAGATATCAAAAGCTAATATATGAATATCACCTAATTTCTAGATTTTCTCTTTGTTGGTAGCCCCAAAGGTCGGCTTCCGAAAGTGATGTAGATATGTTGTGACTCACAGCTTGGACGACAGGCGCTAATTAAAATTTTTACTTCGTTATTATTGCCTACCCTTAGGATCTGTTTAGAGTAAATTACGATAGACAGTTACACAAAATAAGTGAAAAACTCAGGTAAAAGCACCTTAATACTAAAAGAGTTGCTAACACTGTAAAAATAAAAAGTAGCTATGGCTGTTAGTATCAACACAAATCACCGCGTTTATTTATTCATTCTCTTCTCTTCAAATTCTTATGATGCGATTAACAATATGTTTGCTGTTAGTGACCATTTCAATAGTCTTTACTCTGAGTTTTAGGAGTAATAAATAGGCGAGTGGCACTAACACCAAACTGGTTAATGTAGAAAATATCAAACCACCAATAATTGAAATGGCCATGGGTGAGTAGGGTGGGCCATCACCACCGACTCGGGTACTGCCTATTGCTAATGGTATTAAGCCTAATACTGTAGTAGCCACCGTCATTAGTATTGGCTTAACACGCGTTAAACAAGCTTCAATAATCGCTTGTTGCACCCCATAACCGATATTGATTAGCTGATTTATTCTATCCACTAGCACAATGCCGTTATTCACCACTATTCCCATCAGTACTAACATGCCAATCATACTCATAATCGACATATCTAAACCTGTCGCAAACAAGACCCAAAACACCCCTGTCATTGAAAATAAAAGAGAGGTGATCACAGCTGTTGGCAAAAGTAATGACTCAAACAAAGCCGCCATTACAATGTAAATCATAATTAAGGCTAATAGCATATTAGTTTGCATGGCATCTTCATTTTGGTTTTGGCGTTTAATGCTGCCATCAAATGTCCAATTATAACCTGTGGGTAGTTTGATATGTTGCATCACGCCTTCAATACTTTTTTGAGCCTCTTGCAAAGTATAGCTTTCTTGTAAATTGCTGCCAATGGTAATTGATGTTCGGCGATAGCTTCGGTTAATTTCTGAGAGTCTTGGTTTGACCTCTAGTTTAGCAATCATATCTAATGTGACATTTTGGCCTGACACTCGGGTGATAGTTAAGTTTTTTAGGGCGTCGATTGAATTTTGTAATTCTTGGTCGTACATTAATTGAATGCCCACTTCACCGCTGTCCCCGTGTCGAAAAGTGCGTAGATTAGTACCGCGCAGTGCGGTAGAAATGACCCTAGAAATATCATTAGTATTGAGCCCAAAACGAAACGCTTTTTGCCTGTCTATGACGACCTGCAATTCCTGTTTTTGGCGACTAGTATCAGCTTTAACTTCTGAAAGACCTTCTACATTATTCAGTATTGGAATAATTTGTTCAGCTATTTGTTCAAGTTTCTCAGAAGAGTCGCCTATGATAGTCATTTGAATGCCACCGCCATTTCCTTGCTCCCATTGGAATGAAGGTTTCGCCCTGACAAACTTAGGCAGGTTATCAGTGATTTGTTTTTTGACTTCTGACTGTGACACTGGCAGATCGTCGATTAGGGTAATACCTGATACAGCAAAACCTGCAGTGTAATAAGTATAAACCTGTTTGATATGAAAACTCTCTTGATTGGCATACAGGTATTTCTCCATTTTGCTAACCGTCTTTTTCACTTCCTCTAAACTAAAGCTGCCTTGAATGTCATAGTTCAACCACACTCGGCTCTGGTCATCGTTGTTGTCATCATCACTGGTAACGTGTTGCATCGGCAGTGCTGTACTAGCCAATATCAATATAGCAATTAAGCTGGTTTTTCCTTGGTTGTTGAGGGACCAAGTAAGAATGTTTTTATAGTAAGTTGCTATTTTTCCAAGTGTTTTCGGTTGTTTGCTGTTGTCATTTTTAACTACCTTAGTTTTAATTTTGCTGGAAAGTAGAGGGATTAGAGTTTGAGATATCAATAACGATGCAAATAATGAGATACAAATTGCGATGGCTACATGCTCTAAAAAGATTGTGATGTTGACCTTAGCACCGACAATATTAGGTAAAAAAACAATAGCAGTGGTGATAGTCCCAGCGATGACAGCTAAGCTTACCTTACCCACACCGGCTTTTGTGGCGGCAATGATATCTGAATTTTTTTCCTTTTCCTGTGTGATACTTTCAGTCACCACGACAGCATTATCTACCAACATACCTACTGCCAACATCAGCCCCATCATAGACAATATATTAATGGTATAACCCATCATGTACATGCAGCCTAAGGTAATACAAATACTAAAAGGCACCGATAACACCACTAATAAAGTACTCGTTACATCACGAAGAAAGGCGTAAAGAACAAGTAGTGATAATAATGCGCCAATCATACCGGCATTGAGTAAATCGGTAAGAGACTTGGTGACACTCTCAGCTTCGTTTTGCATAATAAATAAATGGATGCCGTTAAAAGCTGGATTTGAGTTGGCATCATCAATCACCTTCAATACTTTGCTGGATACCTCAACCATATTACTGGTCGACTCGCGAAAAATGTTAAAACCTACCGCATAAGACTGGTCCAAATGACGACCTTCAGTGCGTTTGGGCTTTTCGTATTTCACCAGGGCAATATCGCTAAGGCGTACGCCCTTTTTAACCATCAAGTCACGGATTTCCTGTAAGTTAGTAAACTCACCCTGTGGATTAACTGTGATCTTTTGCTCAATATCTGAGTCAATAAAACTGCCTGCTGTAAGGGAAAAGTTGGCATCACTTAAAGAGCTTGCTAATTCATTGGTATCAACTTGCAGCGCAGCCATAAGTTGTTGATCTAAACGAATAGATATTTGTTTTTTTGTGACGCCGTAAAGTTCGACTTTAGACACGCCTGGCACTCTTTCGATTGGCCGTTTTAAATTACGGTCAAGTAAGTCGTAGGCGCTAGAAAGGTCTCGTTCACTGGACACTCGCAATGAAAAAATTGGCATGTCGTTGGTATTAAATTGATATACCAATATCCGTTCTACATCCTCGGGTAGGTCTGCTCGTATGGCATCTATTTTTTCTCTTGCTTCAATACCTTTGGCTTTGAGGTTCTCATCCCAAGCAAACTGTAATTGAATTTCAGCACCTTCCTCAGAAGAACGAGAACGCAAACGTTTAATGCCAGACATAGTAGCTAAAGCTTCTTCTACTGGCCGGGTGATCATTTTTTCGACTTCCACCGGTGTCGCATCATTGTAAGGAATACGAATAGAGATTTCGGGAATATCAATGCTTGGGAACTTTTCCAGTGGCAATAGCTGACTGGATATAATGCCAAATACCAACATAGATAAAAAAAACATCATAATGGTGACTGGTCGGCGTATGGCAAAATCCGCTAATGCAGAACCCGCATTTTCGAACTTATCCATAAGTTTTCTCCCCATCATCTGTGTTTATTGGCAATGGCTCTGATTGTTGTTCAAACTGCTTGCGATCGAATAAGCTGTAGATCACAGGGATAAAAAACAAGGTAAGAAGAGTGGCAAAAAGTAAACCATAAATAACAGTGATGGCCATAGGTGTACGAATTTCAGCGCCTTCTCCTAACCCCATTGCCATAGGTAATAATCCTAATGAAGTCGTAAGTGTGGTCATTAAAATCGGTCGTAGTCGGCTTTGTGCAGCTTCGATGATAGCTGCAGATTTTTCTAGCCCTGAAGCGCGTAATTGGTTAATTCGGTCAATTAACACTATGGCATTATTCACTACAATACCTGCTAGCATAATGAGCCCAATAAATACCACTACACTGATATTGGTACCTGACAGATACAATCCATAAATAGACCCCGCGCAAGCTAATGGCACCGTAAATAAAATCAGTAGTGGGTGTAATAATGACTCAAATTGAGAGGCCATGACCAGATACACTAAAAATATCGCTAGGGCTAAAGCAAACTGTAAAGATTGAAAACTGTTTTCCATTTCTTCACTCTGTCCGGCTACTTTAGCTAGCATGTTTAAAGGTAATGTTAATGAGTCGATATGTTGTTGAACGGCTAATACCGCTTCATTTAAATCACCAAAATTTAAATTGGCTGAAACCACGGCAACCCGTTCTTGACCTATACGCGTGATTTCACTTGGACCTATTGACATGCTAATGTCCGCCACAGCTTCCAAAGGAATAGATTGGCTAGCACCGGGGTTAACGATCATTTGGCCAATATCAGCAATGGAATCCCGTTGTTTTTCAATGGTTCTGACAATGATATCGACTTTACGGTCTTCAATACTGTATTTAGTCGCTATTTCGCCCCCAATTTTTGCAGAGATAAGTGTAGAAACATCGGGTGCATTGATACCAAGCTGGGCGAGCTTTGCATGGTTAAATTTGATTTTAAGTTCCGGATTACCTGATTGTAATGAGGATTTCACATCGGCGAATCGTTTATCACCTTGCATCATAGCTTCCATTTTTTGACTGTATTTAGTCAAATTTTTAAGATCATAACCCACGATTTGTACCGCTAAAGGTGTTTCAAAGGTAAACAATGCAGGCTTACCAAATTTACTCTGAACCCCGGCTTGTTGTGACAAATACCTCCGCATTTTGTCTATTACCAGTTGACTTGTTTGAACAGATATATCGGGTTGCATCACCACATTCAACTTGCCCCAATATTCACTTCCTTGACTGGCTGATACATTCATTAAACTTCCCGTCCCCGCTAAAGCATAGGTGCGCTCTACGCCGTCAAGCTGTGCTGTAAAGTTAGCTAAGTCAGCAATCACTCGATCGGTGTTTTCTAACTGAGAGCCTGTTGGTAAGTTGATTTCGACAAAAAACTCACCTTGTGACATATCAGGGATCAGCTCCATGCCTAGCTTAGGTAATAACAACACTGAAGTTAAAGAAACAGCAATCACACCAGTCAACACCAAGAGGCGAATACGTAATGCTTGTTTGAGCGCAGCCAAGTAGGTTTTTTCGATGTGCACAAAACTTTTATCAAATATCCATAATAACGGAAGGAACAAAGTACCAAACACTTTACTTAATAGTCTAAATAACAAAATGATTAAGGATGTAATAATAGAGGGTATAAAATAGAAAGTTAATTGAACTAACCAATAAACGGGTAGTGATACATAGTGAAATAACCAGCCTACTTTTGTTGTTGGAATGGTTTTTTCGAGGTTTTCACCTAAATCTAAAGTTTGATTATTGTTTGTCGCTTCATGGGATTTTTCTCTTGAGGCCAACATCGGTATCAGAGTTAGTGCTACGACTAGCGATGCAGCCAAGGCAAAAGTAACAGTTAACGCTTGGTCACTAAACAGCTGCCCGGCTATGCCTTCAACAAAGACTAATGGAAAAAATACTGCCATAGTTGTCAATGTTGATGCGATGATGGCCATTGATACTTCTTTGGTGCCTATGATAGCAGCCTGTTTGAAATTTTTGGTTTTAGCCTTATGTTGAGCAATGTTTTCTAACACCACTATGCTGTTATCGACCAATAGACCGATAGCTAACGCGATACCTCCTAAACTCATAATATTCAGACTGATATCATTAGCATACATCAGATTAAATGTGGCAATAATTGAGACGGGAATAGAAATAGAAATAATCAAGGTTGACCAAATATTTTTCAGAAATAGATACAACACCAACATAGCCAGCAAACCACCAATAATGGCTGCTGATTTTACTTCGTCAATAGCACTGGCAATAAACCTAGATTGATCGTATACCAACTGTAACTGATATTGGCTGGGTATGTCATTTTGCAACTGGGCAATGCGAAACTGTATATTTTGTGCAACCTGTACAGTGTTAGCATCGCCTTCTTTATAAATAGCTATTTCTACACCTTCAAAACCATTAAAGCGGTTCATAGAGGTAGGCTCTTTGTGTGTATCTTGCACTATGGCAATATCCCCTAAACGAATGTTTTTCCCTTCTCGATTAGCAATAAACAAGTCACGTATATCACCTAAGGTTTGAAATTGGTTTAAGGTGCGCACTAAATATTCTTGTGAACCATCTTTTACACGGCCTCCTGAGGAATTGACGTTTTCATCTTTTAAACGTTTAATGACCTCACTCACCGTGATGTTCAGCTGACTGGTTTTTTGTTGGTCAACCAGTACCTGAATTTCAGTTTCTAAGCCGCCACCTACTTTGACAGATGCCACACCCACTACTGACTCTAGTTGCCGTTTGATTTGTTCTTCGGCGAATATACGCAGTGTTTTAATACCTTGGTCGGTTAATGCTATTTGCTGGCTGTCTATAGTTTTGGTGGTGCCTTGTGTTGCTAGGGACTTTGTACTTGTTGCATTAATTGGATCATTTGTAACTTTTGCCCCCCCTAATCCAAAACGCATGACGGGATCTAAACTAGGGTTAAAGCGCAATAATAATGGCTTTTTTATGTCCAAGGGTAATTGTAGCGTGTCTAGTTTTTCACGGACTTCAAGACTGGCTAAGTCCATATCTGTGCCCCACTCAAACTCAAGTAACACATCAGATTGACCCACTTTAGAGGTGGATGTGACGGTACGCACACCTTTCACTACACCTATGGTTTCTTCAATGGGTTTGGATACCAGTTGTTCTATTTCGCCCGGCGCTGCGCCAATATAATCGGTGCGGATAGTTAGGGTAGGGTAGGATAATTCTGGTAATAGGTTTATCGCCAGACGCGATAGTGAAACCATACCGAATAAAATAACTGCAAAGGTAAACATCCATACTGTGACTGGCCTTTTTACCGCAATCTCAACAATGTTCATAAGATGCCCCTCAACTTTTAGCTAACTGACTAGTGGTTTTCTGAGCAAATTCTAAAGGTACGCTTTGGCTATCGTCATCATTGACAATCTCAACAGGGGCCTGATCCCTTAGGTTTTGATGTCCTGTGATAACCACTTTTTCAGTGCCTGACAAGCCGCTTAATATTTCAACCACTTCACCCTCTTGATAACCCACCGTGACGGCTTTCTTACTGGCAATGCCATTTTTGACTACAAACACATTGATACTATCGTCTATAGCTAATAACGCTTTACGCGGAAGAAGTACCACATTTTGTTTAGTGTCGTAATTGAGTTTAACTTGGGCAAACATGCCTGATTTGAGTAAATTATCAGGATTAGGTACCCGTAATGTGACTTTAAATGTCCCTGTTTTTGAATCAATAACTGGGCTAATACGTTCGACAAAGGCAAGTATTTCATCACCATCAAATGCAGTAAGGTTTAAGGAGGCTTGTTGCTCTTTATACACTTTAGAAAGTTCTTTTTCAGGTAAATAGACAATTCCGTATAGTTCCTTTTGTTGAACGATATGAAACATTCTTTCACGTTGAAAAGACTCGCTTAGGTTACCAACTTTGGCATTTCGTTCAGCGATATAACCGGATATTGGCGCGGTTATTGTTGCTTCCTTTAAATCTAGTTCAGCAAGTGAGCGGGTAGCTTTAGCTGATTCATATTGAGCAGTCAATTTGTCATAAGTATCGTCACTGACTAATTGCTTATCGTATACCTTATTAATCTTTGCCAGCTCCTTTTCAATACCTACTAAACCTGCTTTTGCTCGGTCCAGGTTTAAGTGATAACGACGGGGCTCTATTTGTGCCAATATTTGGCCTTTTTCAACATAGTCTCCTTCTTCTACATAAATATGCTCAATGATCCCAGATGCTCTTGGTACGACAAACGCTTCTTCTTTGGCTTCTAAAACAGCAGTAGTGGCGTAATTTGAGGAGATATGACCTATTGATAATGATGTAACTTCTACAGGAACCGATATCACTAAGTCTTCCTTAATGTTTTTACCTAATGCTTCTGCTTCACCGCAACTACTGAGGAGGCTAACCGAGAGTAAAATAGGCAGTATCGTAAGTAATCTAAGACCTACCTTTTTGTTTGTTATAATTAAATCCATTTTGGGTTCCCTGAAACGCAAGCGTAAAGTTAAAGTGGCTGTGTGTATTTTCACATGTTGTCAGATAGTTAGCATTGACTATGCCAACCCAATAAAATTTATATAAAACAACTGGATAGTAAAATAAATCTAATGTGATACGAGTATGAAATTTTAACCATTAGTTATATTCACCATTTGTTGGTGTAAATGATTAATTTCTTAGAACTAAAAATATAACCCTTTTGATTAACTGATCTATTGGTAAGCACAACAGTTTTTGATGATTCAATAAGAGAGTGAATTTATGAAAATTTTATTAAGACATCGACTTTCAGGAGGTATTTAGTCAGTGGAACATTGTTATCACTGCCGTTCAGATACTAAAAATACCTCGCAAAGCCAAGAAGTCTGAAAAACAAGAAATACTAAAGGTAGCAGTGAGTTGGTCGGTTGAGATTGACCTAATAAGGGAATTGAACGCTGATGAATATAGCTTGGCTAAGACGTCAATATCTCATTTTCGGCAGCTACGTTTCAGTGTTGAAGAGTCATCTATTGAGCATATCGAAAACTACTAATATCACATTGAGAATGTTATCAAGTGCGTCCTGCAGTATCCTGTTTTAGCTTTCTCAATAGATGAAAACACAGGCAGTTGCACTAATATTCATAGAATAATTAATTAGGGCATGTTCCCCCCTAAAGATGCCATAATAATTAAGGCGTTTATCAATTATTTTGATGATGATTATACACAACAAAATGAAACTGAAAATGACGTGCCTTTTAGTATTGATATGGCGATAGCCACGTCACCGTAGGCAGAAAAACCGCACATTATGCATATCGGTTTAAAAGATTTAGTCCAAATATTCATTAGATTAGGAGGCGAATTGACTACTATTATTGGACGTGTCTGGCTGAATTATTAGAATAATAACTGGCAACACAATAATTATAGATTTAAGTACAAGTGCATTGTCCGTTAAGATGCAATAAACTTTGTTTGAACATTAAAAATAAATATCAAAGAAGTTATCCAGAATTTAAAATAACTGAAAATTAACTATAAAAGTGTGTTTTCAGAAAAGCAAAGACAACAATTGGAAACATTGCAAAATAATATTGTTCTAAAAATTTTTATTAAAAAGAGAGGATTACATTGAAAATTTGGGTAGATGCGGACGCATGTCCAGTGGTCATAAAGGATATTCTATTTCGTGCTGCAGAGCGTAAAAAGATTGAAACTATTTTTGTTGCTAATCAATATATTCGTACCCCTGGGTCTAAGTTTATTCGCTCTATGCAAGTCAGTGCTGGGTTTGATGTAGCTGACGATGAAATAGTTAGACAGATTGAACCCAATGATTTAGTGATCACCAGTGATATTCCTTTAGCTGCGGAAGTGATTGAAAAGGGTGGACAAGTATTAAGTTCCAGAGGGGAGTTGTTTACCACTGAAAACATCCGCGCACGACTCAATATCCGAGATTTTATGGACACCATGCGCGCTAGCGGTGAACAGTCAGGCGGCCCGCCGCCATTAAATCAAACTGACAGGCAGAATTTTGCTAATCATCTGGACAGAATACTTACTGCAAATATATAAATTTTTGGGCGATGAAAGTGCAGGTGTTGCCCCCACACTTTCAATTTTTACAGCACTTATACTAAACAGGTAACTAAAACATAATCCCATATTTGAGCGATTATCTTGGGTAGTTATTGATTAACGATTGCCAGAGTTACCAGTGGATTGGCCTTTATTTCTATTTCGTGAGTGATTACTTTTAGGCGGCTGTCCACCAGATGAATTACGACCAGAACGCTGACCATCTCTATGTCCAGATTGACCTTGATTTGGTTTTTTAGCTTTGATTGGTCGTTGACCAATTTTCGATTCAGGTAACGGCTGAACAGGTTCAAAGCCAACAGTAATTTTTCGCTGAATAAGTTGTTTGATCAAAATTTCAATATCGACTAATTCCTTGAATTCATCTTGTGTCACCATTGAAATCGCTTGACCAGTCGCACCCGCGCGACCAGTACGTCCAATTCTATGCACATAGTCTTCGGGTACATTAGGTAAATCAAAATTGACTACTTGTGGTAATTGATCAATATCCAAACCGCGAGCAGCAATATCCGTTGCTATTAAAGCTTTCACTTTACCTTGCTTAAAGTCTGCGAGTGCTTTGGTGCGTGCGCCTTGGCTTTTGTTACCATGAATTGCTGCTGAACTGATACCGTGAGCTTCAAGTTGCTTAGCAATGCGGTTGGCACCGTGTTTAGTTCGACTAAAAACCAATACCTGTTGCCAATCATTCTGTTTGATCAAGTGGGTAAGTAGTTGGGATTTTTTGCTCTTGTCTACTGGATATACCCATTGTTCAACTAAATCGACTGTTGTGTTTTCAGGCGATACAGATATCTCTACTGGGTTATTGACTAAACCTTTAGCTAGTTTTCGAATGTCGTCAGAAAAGGTGGCTGAAAACATTAAGTTTTGTCGTTTTTGGGGTAACAACTTTATTATTTTCTTGATGTCATGAATAAAGCCCATGTCTAACATGCGATCGGCTTCGTCCATAACAAGAATTTCTAATTCACTAAATTTCACAGCATTTTGGTTGTACAAGTCAAGTAGGCGACCAGGTGTGGCAACTAATATATCTACACCTTTTCGTAATTTAATCATTTGTGGATTAATACCCACACCTCCAAACACTACCGTAGACTTTAAAGGTAGGTCCTTACCATAAGTCTGAACGCTCTCTGCTATTTGTGCTGCCAACTCTCTCGTGGGAGTCAGTATCAATGCCCGAGCTTGATTAGGTCTAGCTGATTGCCCTTGACTCAATAAGTGTAATATAGGTAGTGTGAATCCAGCAGTTTTACCTGTACCTGTTTGCGCAGCTGCCATTACGTCACTACCTTGCAATACTGCAGGTATGGCCTTAGCTTGAATAGGTGAAGGGGTGGTGTACCCTTTGTTGGCTACAGCGGATAAAATTTTTGGTGAAAGGCCTAGGTCGGCAAAACTCATAGATAATTCTCAAATAGGGTGATTAGCTTATATGCTAGGTTTAGTCTGTTTGACTAAGCCGTATACATTTTCTAAATATAGCTTAAACAGCTAAAAATAATCGCAAAAGGATACAGTAATTAGCACTTAATAGCACTTAGACTGTTAATAAAAATGCCGCACCACTGTGAAGTGTTGCGGCATTTTCTAAACTCGTTAGAGTCTTAAGTTTACTGGCTTTGTGAACCAGGACGAGTTGCTGGTGCTGTCGCTGTATTAGAAGAACTTAAAAGTGCAGCTGACTTACCAGAGCGTTTCACTTCAGGTCTAGCTGCATCGTTTAGTGAGCCGATTTTGATATCGATAAAAGTGTCATCAATAGGGGTAGGTCGAGCCATAGGAGCTGAAACTGATCCCTTTTTGACTGGCTTAGTTACCACTTTCAAAGACGTGGCCTTTTTTGGCATTTTCTTAGCAGACTCTTTTTTGACTAACTTAGAAACATCTTCCTTAGGCTCAGCTGCAGCCACATCATCTTCTTTGGTATTTACAGGCTCAGCTGCAACCACATCATCTTCTTTGGTATTTACAGGCTCAGCTGCAGCCACATCATCTTCTTTGGTATTTACAGGCTCAGCTGCAGCCACATCATCTTCTTTGGTATTTACAGGCTGAGTGGTTGTTTCAGACGAGTTCACATCTTGAGCAGATTTAGTGGTTATCTCCACCGCTGGTTGCTCTAACTTTTCTTCAGAGACTGACACGACAGGTGCTGTTTCAACTAAAGCGGCAACAGGTTCATCAATCTGAAGCTCCTCTTGTGTTATTTCAGTCACTTCAGTTTTTAACGTTTCATCTTTCTCGTCAACTTCTTTGCGACGTTTTTGACCTGCCGCTCTGATATGCCTAGGAGAACGACGACTACTTCGGGTGCGAGTTGTAGAGCCTTCATCTTTGTCTGTTTCGCTGACTGCTTGATCACCTGCGGCTTGAGAAATAATTTCTGCTGCTATGTCTACATGTGCTGTTTCAGCAATTTCTTGCTCATTATTTATTGTCGTCTTTGATACTACATTATTTGGAATAACTGTTTCTGGTTGCTCAATAATGTCTGCCTGTGTTTCTTGGACAGCGACTGCTACTTTATTTTGTGCTTCATTATTATCTTCGACTCTAACACTACGCCTGGTATCGCGACGTTTTCTACGTTCTGCTACCTGTTCTTTTTTCTTGGCTGGTGCGGGCGCTACAACTGGTGAAGGTGCACTATTTTTTGTCACCATAGCAGCATCTTGAGTTGCCTCTATTGGCTTGTCATCACGGCGAGGTTTGCGGTTATCATTTCTAGGTTTACGCTCAGAGCGTTCGTTTCTATCAGGACGTTCGTTACGGTTAGCAGACTGTTCACCGTGTTCTTTACGCTCATTATTTTTGCTATTGCGTTTATTTCTATCAGGGCGAGCATTTCTATTTTGGCGC
>Ga0209712_10003242_pt1 | contig 13217 bp, 9 predicted proteins | sample ArcOceMetagenome_FD_187443 | JGI IMG/M metagenome (GOLD analysis project Ga0209712, IMG submission 187443) | Marine eukaryotic phytoplankton communities from Arctic Ocean - Arctic Ocean - Greenland ARC118M Metagenome (SPAdes) (version 2) | ecosystem: Environmental > Aquatic > Marine > Oceanic...
AGTAAATTTGAACCCCACTACTTCGCGGATGAAGTTTAACCTGACTTCGTAGTAGTAACGCATTTTAGTCGGAAACGCAAGAGTGCATTTAGTTACTGTAGGATTCTAAACTACTGCAGTAGCTAGAAACAGATAACAAATGTTTTTTATTTAAAGAAAAATGGCAGCATTATTTCATACTTTCAAAGCACTACCCCGCTGTGGAGATTGCAATGCTGAGCACTACCACTATAAAAAAAAGGTTTCATTGAATTTTCACATCCAAGCCCTCCAAGGAGAATTGGTTTGGTAAACTGGTCGAGAGCCAATGGCGGTCTTTTGCATCTATCAAGAGCCGTTTGGTTAACGCTATTTGTATGATTGTTTTCTCTTTCTACCCATCGTTTAACAGTGTCTCGATTCAGCAATTTCGCATATTCATACAGTTCAATATCAAATGCATTTAGATCTCGCAATCGGTCTAACTCTGTTTTCGTGGGAGGGAAAAAGTGTGTTTTCCTCAGAGAGTTGATTCTCGAATGTTCAGATTTTGGTTCCTTTGCAGGTCGACGCTTGCTGCCTCCGGTGATTTCGTAAAGCATAAGTTCAAGTTCGGGATCTTTGCCCAATTCTTCAATGTCAACTACTAGATCAAAAGCAGCAAGTACGCGTTTTGCTTTCTCCAGGTGATCTCGAGTAATAGTTACATTATTGAAATACTCATCATCGCGCAATGCCAAATTTTTATCTCTCATCCGGTCGACTGCAAGAAGTTGTCGAATGTAATAATTCTCCACGCTTTGCCATTGACCGCAATTGTTGTGATAGGTAAGTTTTAGCCGTCTATCCGGATAATCGTTCTGATTGTGGACTCGTTCTATCCATTCTGCAAAGTCTGCAACTGCTGTTTCATTTGTTTTTTCTCTTTTTCCCTCGCAAACGCTATCGCAGATTCTCGGCCATCGACCTTCAAACCAGTACAGGCTAATAATACGTTCAATTGGATCGCGCAAAGCGGTGATAAATACCATTGACGGCGCATGTACACCGAACGAATGGGTGTGATTAAAGTATGGCAATTCCGAGCCATAGACTGGAATGAAGTTTTCCACGTGTTCTTTTCGCCTCCGACATGCATTCTTAGTCGCAATCATGGTAACTGAAGAACCACCTGCTTTTCGAAAATGTTTGATGTATATTCCTCCCTGACCCGAACGAACACAGGCTTGTGATAATATCTTGTCTTCCTCGCTCCGTAATGGAGATGTAAAGGATAAAGCACTGGCAGGAGGTTGCATAATCTTCGCAGCCAAAGTATGATTTACATTTTCTCCATCGATCCATGATTCCAATAAAGTTTGATTTTCTGTATCAAAGTATGCGGTATGTGCTCCAGTCAAAATCAAAATGACGAAAATAGTACTAGTACCAAGAAGGAAGAAAGATAGTCTCAAAATCCATTGGATTGGATTGCACCGTCTTTTGAGCTCTTTGCGACGTTCACGATGCCGGGATTGCTTCTCTTCACGGTTGTTTTCCCTTACAAACCTTGAAACTTCTTCATTTACCGAGGAGCGATTTTTTCTTCTACTAGATCTTGATTTGAACATGTCCTTGCACTGTAATTTGAATCTACTCGAACTAACTTTGTGAAGCTCCTCGAAATGTAACTTTGTGTGTTTAGTTTCTTCCTCTTGTGTTGTTATGTATCTTGTATCTTGTATCTTGTATCTTGTACCGGTATACTGTTGTATGATACCGCGGTATGCACCATTTCCCACCAACGCTACAAGTAAGTTTGTTGTAAAATATTTGACGTTCTTCCTATCAAAAAGTCGCACAAGTAGGATTCGTTCGTTCTTTTTCTCTCATCTATCATACCCCGGTATGCGCCCGGTACGATCCTATCGATACTACCACCCCATACCCCATCGATCATTATACTGTCAATATAATCACAACCTCATTATTCACATTGCACCTTGCACTCGCCGTTGAAAAAGGAATGCTACCAACAATTAAAGTTGCCGATAGCGAGTTTATTGGATTTGTCAAACCAATCAAATCTGAGTCTGAAGCGAAGCTCTATCAAACCTACCTCAAAGAAGAGTACCCTTTAGCCGCACATGTCCCATTCAGCTGGTGTTGCCAGGGGTATGGCATACATGACGGTGGTGCAGGCTTCGAAGAGGATGGAGAACCAGATAACTCCGTTGGTCCAATTTTATTGCAAGAGCTCAAGACTTACATAGGGGAAGAAGTTGAAATGTGTGGATTTGTGGTTGCCATAGTCAGATATTTTGGGAATAGACTGCTGGGGGTCACTTGTGGTCGCCTTACACAGTGTTACCGATCCATAGCCTCATTGACATTACATAGGCACTTCAATCAAGGCAATGTTTTACACGAAGATTTTACAAAAAAACCTCTTGCCCAATCACTTTTTGGACTAGGTGCGGGTGATAGTGAAATAATACTCAACATCTTGAAGAATGTGAAAGATGAGCATGTAAATGGTGATAGTGAGCCAGAAACCTGGATTCGGGGAATTAGAGACGAGCTGGAATTTGGAGGTTTTCGAGGTAACCAAGATGAGGAACTTCCAAGACTACAGAATCTACAAGCGGATATATCAACTGGCCTTGTCCCAACCTACCGCTATCCTGGTAATTACCGCGGAGACGAGTGGACAACCTATCAGTGGAGCCCCCTATCCATCAAAGTGAAAACAGCAGTGGAGAACAATCTAGCTCCACTCACTGAGCAAAACATGAATCATTGCGTTTGCAATTACTACCGCGATGGTTCTGATTTTATCGGTCATCACTCTGACAAGGATCTGGATCTAGACAAAGATGGAGTGATAGTAAGCGTCAGCTTTGGAGATGAGCGCATTTTCGAGTTGAAACGTAGATCGCATCCACAGGATACATTTCGAGTTATTTTACCGCATGGTTCAATGTTAGTATTAGGGCCATTCACAAACAAGTTATTCACACATTCGATCTTGACCAAGGAAGATGCTTCGATGCCAAGAGTCAGCTTTACCTTTAGACGCGTCCTTACGTTTTTAGACTTAAATAGTGGCCGTCTGTATGGTGAAGGTGTGACAACACCGTCTCTGATTGAACTCAGAGATCGCCTTCGCATCGAAAACTTTTCTTTTCTTGGATATCTTGGGGTTGTTTTATCTGCTCTATTTCAGGTTGCGAATAAGGAGAGCCGTCAGCAGATCAAAACTGGTATTACTTCTACAGGCTTAATTGCAATTTCTTATTTGTCATACAAGAAGGGAAGTCTATACCTTTGCAAGCGAAAAGAAGAGTATGAGGCAAGGCAATCTTTCTCAAACTCTTCGGTAAACGGTACAAAATATTGAGAATAAAGATCATTTTTATAAACGAATGCATTTCCTGTATTCTATTTCCACGAAACATCGTACTTGGTGGCAATTTCTTTTCGCAACGCCTCTAAATCTGAAACCGCGGCCCATGCATCAGACGCGTTACCTTCAGATGGGCTCATGTACTGGAGGCATCTAGTAATCATTGCGATATTCCCAGCCATTCTTCTTGACACGTCTTCTGATAAATCTCCTGTTGGCTGCTGGGCCATTGGTGCTGCGATACTTGGAACATTATGTCCAAATGATTGACGGCTCTGCAAGGCTCTGTCTCCAACAAAGTGTTCCTCAGTATCGACAATATTCACCCCCGTATACGGTAAATGAGTGCGCTGCTCGTCGACGATGGCAGGGACTGTACTCAAATCCCTATACCCTAAAAATACATCTTGATTGATCGGATCAGGGGCCACTTTGGATGTGGAGATTGGGATCCGTTCATAATGATAGACATTGTCACCTCCTTGTTGCTGTGTTTTGATCTGCTTATCAATGGATTGTAATGCATCTTTTGCTGCACCTTTGACGGCATTTAAACCGGTGGATAATTTTACCATCGCAGGTGCTTTTTGAAGACTCTTCAATGTTGTCATGAATTGGTCTTGATGGTAGTTTTGTTCTTGCATCGGCTGTGGAGCATACGATTGATTGGAAAAGTCTATTGGCCCTTGCGAAAAGTAAACATTGTCCTGATTTGGATGAACTACCTCATTCTGCGAAGAGTAACTATCTACGAATGGTTGCATTGTTGGATTTCGTTGAATCTTTGGAGGTTTGGTGCCCATCTTTTGGTTGTTCATCAGCTTTTCAAATGTGCCGATGAGTGGACTTAGATTTTGAATCTGAGGATAATTCATCAACAAGTGCATCGGTTCATCGACGGCATCTATCTCGTTGTAGGGATTATCAGTATACATGTTCGGCTGCAATGGAAGGAGTTTATCTTGAATTAGGATGATCATCGAAGCTGCTGTGGTCTCGAGCACTTTCATAAGTGACACAGTGTCGGTTAGCTCGTTTAGGAAATGATCCCAGAGTAGGAAGACATTATCAAGACCGTATACTTCTCGGCTGAACATCAGCCTCACCCACCGAGTACAGTAAAGCTCTGGCGGCACATCTAAAGTGGATATGAAATCAGCTAGGGCGTCGTCACCATGCCAGTCTCGAATGATTCGCACTGTCGCATCGCCCATGCTTTCTCTATGATTATCCACATCAAAACTATCATCTCTATATTCGAAAGCCGTCAAGAGTTTGGTCATAATAGCATCGAACATGCTGAAAGCGTCATGCACAATTTTAGAAGCATCCAGCATGATCCGAATATCATTATGATTTCCGATGTTCGCATGCAAACTCTCGAAACCGAGCAAATCAATTTCAAGGGCCATGAGAAGAAAGCTCAAGATTTCGTGCATTCCTTGCCGATAGCCTATATTATTCTCCTTTGCATACACAAACAGGATTTTCGAGAGAAGTTTCGATCTCTCTTTTCTACTTTGCATTGAAGCAGGGTTGTCCATTATCCAGTCTTTATCATGACCAGAGATGACTTCCTTTGTCTTGCGCTGGTGGAAATAAATATGATGATCAATAGGTAATCGATCAAGATCCTTTTCAATGATATCTATGATCTCCTTTGACGAGTAGAACTCATCCCATCTCGTCTTTGACTGTACACCATTTTCAGCACCACTTCCAGTAGATCCTTTTTGCCTTCCATCCCCACTGCTTTTAGAAGAAGGATGGTGTCTCATATGAGGTCTTGTCATCATAACAAGCTCTTTTTTACGCGCAAGCTGTTTCTTTTTGTCGACCTTGATTTTTTCCTCCTCCATAGATGCCATTATAGATAGAGGATCATCGACAACAATCTTTGCAGTAGTCTTGGGATGTTTTTGTGGTGAATCTTGTCCAACGTTTGCCTTTGCATGATCTAGATCTTTCGGTGTGTGCATTTCAGTATCATTGATGATCGAGAGGGCACTGCTCTGACGATAATGCCTTTGGGCTAAGTCTTCATATCTGTTCCGGTGACTATTCACGACAGACATGTTTTGCTTTGCCAAATCGCGCAAATAGATTTCCTGATTGTTGGAATCCATTCTTTCGCAAGAATCTTCCAGGAGACCCAATTGAATTCTCCATTTAATAGAACGTGGCACTTGACTAGACATTCTGTTGCCTTGTCCAAAGGTTGAAATTGTTGAATTGGAAGTTTTAGGAAACACCAGGATACTTTACCCTTGAGATTATTGATGTTGATTGGATTGAACTTGGAAGGTGTTCGGTGTTGCAATAATAATCTGAGTTTGCTGAGAGAGTTGACAAGAATGAAGAATATGACGAGTTTAGCTAGATTAAGCCTTGAGCTTCAAAACCCTCCAAGAAGTCGAAATTCGGCATTGGCATTTTGAATTCTTACTACTTGAACTACCCGGTATAAGTAATAAGTAATATACATTAGCATAATACATTGTGGTGCACCTTGCTCACCCCGTGATCAGATGATTACTTCAGACCACGGTGAAGAAGAGACTTGCTTAGTAAAATACCTCCGCGAAAAGGTGGCATCGCTACACAATCATTTGAATTTTATCTGGTTCTCATTATTGAGCAAATGAACCGAGCTTCAAGAGAAAAATGATAATGCTTTGGAAATTGTAACGCAAAACAATTCAAAATCCATCCACACGCATGATCAAATGTACTACAATTCGTCTCCCGAAAGGTGGAGCGAATGTGATGCGTACATAGTAACTCACTGCGATATCCTGTATTGACATTACGAGTATTCTCTAGTAACTAATAGCACGATGACAACTAATTTTATCCCTGCAGAGAGATTTGCCGCTCTACAATCATTCTCCGAGGAGGAGGCAGGCACCCTTCAAAAAACGATTGACATAAAAACGTTTCATTTAGAATGGAAACAGATCTTCCCTGGGTTCAAAGGAAGAATAAACTCGTTCTCGGCATGTTTAATTGTATTTCTTCAGGAAGGAGAAGGCAGTATGAATGTACATCCGCGAGGCCGTGATCGGGGAACGCCATTTGTCTACAAACATAACAGTTCAAAATACTGATACTACATTATTCAGCACGACGAAGGAAATTCTGTTGCAATCAACTCACAGGTCATCAGTCCAGCCTCGACAAAACAAGATGATTTCCGCAGTGAATCCGTCAGAATAATAACGCAGTCGTACTTCCCTTGCCACATAAATTGTAATGAAGAGGATTGTAGGATTTTGTTTTACTCTCAGTTTGAAGAACACTCATCATCATTTGTACCTCTCGCTGAGTTATTCAATTTTCTTTTCTATTGGTTAGGGTATTTACGCAACCTGCTTAGCATCATTAGCCTTTACCAATTCGAAAAGTGCCATATCTCCCTCTGAGCGGAATCTGAGGCATCCACTAAGGGCGAAAGTAGAAGCATCACCAGTTGCAAGTCCAGTTACGGGATCAACATTGGCAACATTAATTTGAACACATCCGTGGTCCTTAGCGGTAAGGAGACGGTTAGTCCATGAGCACTTTCTAGGGATGTAGAGGTCTACGTTTTCTCCGTTTTCGTTCTGCATGTTGAAATAACTAAATGAAAATCCTGTTCGAGAAAAATAAAAGTGTGAGCAAAACGTTGCAAATCCGTGTGTATATCTGCGGTGTTGCGATTGCCTTCCGTACTCAATCCTCCTTGGCTACTCTCTCACTGACAACCCATAACCCAAGCATAACTTGAAAACTAATTCGGTAGATTGCTTTGTTCTGAATCATATTCCACTCCCAACAATTCCCCCTAATTCCTTCGGCATAGCCAGATCCACGCATTAACGACATATCATTTTTGCATTCGTAAGGTCAATAGATAGAGCACAGGCCAGGGTTCGGCATAGGTAGTCTCACCTAAACTTGGCACTTTGGTTGAAATGATGGTGCACAATTGTAAAAAGGCCTGTCTATACTCACGTTGCGGTAAGTGGTAATCCTTAGGGGGCAGTGTTACGAAAAAATGTGATCCACCACCCCTTCTGAAATAAACGCCAAATAGCCGTACCTGGACATACTCACATTTTCAAAATTCACACGAGAACTTGTTGACGGGAAGCATAGATATAATGTTCTCCTTTTTATTACAATTTTTTCAAACATACGTCATGATCCTACACGATATTCACAGGATTCGAGAATACGCCAAGTCAAACTCAATACGTTTTTGAAATGCTATAGTTCTACTATGAACTGTTCATTTTTGACTTGAGGAGACGAGGACTCCTAGCAGTTTCATTTGTCAGAACGAAATTTTACTTTTTATTGCGACTGTGTGTGAAAGACGTGTAGTTATTTCATTGCTAGCCTCTATGCAGCGCTTCGACTTTGCCTCTAGCACAGAAATTGACGTTTCTAGTCGTATCCGTAACACACGTCGCATACCGGTCGTAAAACAACTAAACTAGTAAACACATTTCACACACAAGTACCGATAGTGTCGTACCCTTTTCCCTCAGGAGAGTGCTTCTTTTCTGGTTACGCAAATATGCAGCCTACATGATGGGAACTCCTTTAGCCGTGGAGGCCTTGCTGTCTTTTTCTTTGTTGGTATTATTGAACGTTGGGACCTATTTTGTAGTTACTCCTCGTATTTATTGTATGATGGTATCATATTCATCTGACTGAAAGGTCCGTTGTTCAAAAGAACAAAATTGAATTGTAACCTATAACATATGTGCATTTCTACACAAGAAGGTATGTCATGCCAAGCAGTATCTACGAATTGAAAATGCAAAAAAGAAAAAAGAATTCCGATCGATGACATATCTTGATCTATCCGTTCACACGCGTCGTGTAGGGGAATTTGCGAATTGATGACGTCACGGTAGCATATCTTTTCTGTGGCACTTCTTTCTCACGATGCACTACTCATCATAAAGTTTCATTGAACTTCGCCATGACGACAACACCAATTCAATCAATCCGAAGAATGGCTCTCCGCCGCCTAATTTCGTCCAAGAGATTGACAAGGACTTCACGGGCGTTCCATGCATCTGCGGCTATATCAGCAGATGCGCTGGATATGTGTGATACCTTTTCTCGTCGTCACTGTAAGTCCAAAGAATGTTTTGTTCTTCTTTCTTCCTGTACTTCATATACAAAAGAAAAAGAATGTATTCGTATAGCTCAATTCCATTTAATTAACATATCAATTTATCAAATTATACAGTGGGGCCAACTGATGCCGATGCAAAAGCAATGTTAACGTCAATTGGTTTTGAAAGTCTTGATGCAATGGTTACCTCAACCGTACCTGCACAGATTCTCGCAAAGAAAGAGCTTGACCTACAACCAGCAATGACTGAAACTGAAGCTATTGGACGTATCAGAGCCATGGCTGATAAGAATAAAGTCATGAAATCTTTCATAGGGCAAGGATACTATGATACTATTGTCCCTCCCGTCATTCTTCGCAATTTGTTTGAGAATCCTGGATGGTACACTGCCTACACGCCTTATCAGGCTGAGATGTCTCAAGGGCGTCTTGAGATGCTTTTAAATTTCCAGACGCTTGTCTGTGATTTAACCGGTCTTCCTATGGCTGTTGCATCGCTTCTTGACGAGTCCACTGCTGCTGCTGAAGCTATGCAAATGTGTTTCGCTCTCAAGGGCAAGAAAGGAAAGAAGTCTAAGTTCTTTGTTTCCGATGATGTCCATCCTCAAACCATCGGCCTTCTCGAGACTCGTGCCGGATTACTTGGAGTCCAGCTTGTTTTTGGAAAGCATTCTGAAGCTGATTTCTCAACAGGTGATTACTGTGGTTCGATCATACAATATCCTAATACCTATGGATCGGTTGAATCCCCTGGCGAATCATACAAGAGTTTTACCGACCGCGCACATGACGGAGGTGCGATGGTAATTGCCGCCACTGATCTCATGGCTCTCGCAAAGATTGCAGCACCGAGCACTTGGGGAGCTGATATTGCTGTCGGTTCCGCACAACGCTTTGGAGTACCAATGGGTTTTGGTGGACCCCACGCTGGATTTTTGGCAACTTCTGATACCTACTCTCGTAAGATGCCTGGACGCATTATTGGTGTTACCATCGATTCTGGTGGAAAGCCTTGTCTTCGTATGGCAATGCAGACTCGTGAGCAGCACATTCGTCGTGACAAAGCAACTTCCAATATTTGTACTGCGCAGGCACTTCTTGCAAACATGGCAGCTGCGTATGCAGTTTATCACGGCCCTGAGGGATTGAAGAATATCGCCGGGCGCATTCATGCTCTTGCTAGAGTTGCGCACCGCGAACTTGGAAATGCTGGATTTAAGGTTACCGAAGAACCCTTTTTCGACACATTTACTGTTGATACTGCATCAATGGGAATGACTTCCGCAGAAGTCCAGGAAGGAGCTGTTGCTGTTGGCGCGAATGTTCGCGTAATTGATGAGAATACTGTCGGTATCAGTATGGGAGAAGGGATCATGCGGGGAGACATCGAAGCTCTTCTTAAGAGCGCCTTTAAGATCTCCAGCCCTGATGTTTCTGCGGATGCTTCTCTTACCGAAGTTGACGCGTCAGTTGCACGCGAAGGAGACATTTTGGAGCATCCTATCTTCCGTATGCATCATTCTGAGACACAGATGCTTCGTTATTTGAAGGCATTAGAAAACCGCGATTTGGCTTTGAATCATTCCATGATTTCTCTTGGTTCATGTACAATGAAATTGAACGCTACCAGTGAGATGATCCCTGTGACTTGGCCAAGTTTCTGTGATATCCACCCTTTTGCTCCTACCGACCAGGTGCTTGGCTACCATGAGCTCATCAAAGATTTGAATCAGGATCTTTCAGAAATTACTGGATTTGCAGCTGTCAGTGCGCAGCCCAACTCTGGAGCAACTGGGGAGTACGCAGGTCTTCTCACCATCATGAAGTATCTTCAGTCCGTGGGTGAAGGTCATCGTAATGTTTGTTTGATTCCGAAGAGTGCTCATGGAACCAATCCCGCCTCAGCAGCAATGGCTGGTATGAAGGTTGTCGTAGTTGACAATGACGATGGTGGTAATATTGATATTGTCGACTTGAAATCAAAGATTGCAAAGCATTCTGATAACTTGGCTGCATTCATGGTCACTTATCCATCCACTTTTGGAGTGTTTGAGGAAGGAATTGTTGAAATTCTTGATGCCGTGCACGATGCAGGTGGACAAGTATACATGGATGGAGCAAATATGAATGCGCAGGTCGGACTTACAAGCCCCGGTCTCATTGGAGCCGATGTCTGTCACTTGAACTTGCATAAGACATTTTGCATTCCTCATGGAGGTGGAGGGCCAGGTGTTGGATCCATTGGAGTTGCTGCACATTTGGCTCCATTCCTTCCTGGTCACGTGGTTGGCCAAGAGGCATCTGGAGACCTTTGCGGATCTGATTTGTGTGTGCCAAAGTCTGATGGAGCTGTTGCAGGAGCACCATTTGGTTCTGCTGCGATCCTTCCCATTTCATGGATGTACATCAAGATGAATGGTACTGCAGGTCTTAAAAAGGCAACCCAGTACGCAATTTTGAATGCTAACTACATGGCAGCTCGTTTGAATGGTGCATATGACGTACTTTTCGCTGGAAAGAACGGACAGTGTGCCCATGAATTCATTCTTGACTTGAGGCCATTGAAAGCAGCCGCTGGGATAACAGAAGAAGATGTTGCTAAGCGTCTTCAGGATTATGGGTTCCATTCTCCGACAATGTCTTGGCCTGTTGGAGGAACATTGATGATCGAACCTACCGAAAGTGAGGACCTTGCTGAGCTTGACCGTTTCTGTGATGCAATGCTTGCAATTCGTTCCGAGATTGATGATATTGGAAGTGGAAGAATGAAGGTTGAAGACTCTCCTTTGAGAAACGCACCTCACACCATGGATGATATCGTGAGTGAGAAGTGGGATAGACCATATTCTCGTGATGTAGGAGCTTACCCTGCTCCCTGGCTCAGGGCGAACAAGTTCTGGCCTACCTGTGGGCGCGTTGACAATGTTTATGGGGACCGTAATCTTGTCTGCACTTGTCCTCCTCTCGAGGCATACATGGACGAGGAAGACATCAAGAAAATGACTTAGATGCGTTGACCTGTCCTCCTCTCGAGGCATGCATGGGCGAGGAAGATATCAAGAAAGTTGCTTAGATGAAGGGACAGTCCATATTTTGCAGATTTCTTATTTTTAACGACCATCATAATTTTGTTTTTATACTTGAGCTCATTCACACGCGTAGTTGTGACGAGATCAATTACCGATTCTCTTATCCGACTTATACATTTCCTATCGACGAAACCAAATAAATTCCATTCCATTTTCACGCCTCTGTTCGTGGGTACCATCATCTCCCTTCCCTCCAACACCACCCACCAGCTGCAACCAAGTAACAATAATGCAGATGTGTTTCCTGTCTGCTTGCAGATGTAAAGCATTGTTTCATGTCCATCCTTGGATTATATTTATCAACTTTTGGCTGTTGGTTGAAATTGTAATTGGAATTCTGGCCAAGTCAATCAGCCTTCTTATCAGATGAAGACCCTATGAAACGTTCAAAGATGTTTCTTTTCTGCACAGCTACCAAACTAAAAGATGGAAGATCGGCTCCGCCAGAAGGAAAACCTCCTCTATCTGCCGGTCTTGTATTCGGATTGATCCCTTGAACACTCTGAGCTGTATCATAAATGCATTTCTCCATTCCCAGCGTGAGAAATGGCAGTGCAAAAATCCCGTAGAAACCACCAGGCAATTTTACTAGCCTTTCAAGGACTTTCCCTGTCATACCTCTTTGGTGCCCATAACAAAATGCTGTGAAGGGTACCATTGCTATAAAAAACGATAGTCAGATATTGATGACGGCTTGACACAAAAAGTCGTCAGCATTGTGATTCAAATCAAATGTTACTGTACTACTCACCCATACCGAAGCTGAAAATCCACGCATTATCGTCCCTTGTATCGAACTCAGCCATTGTAGCTGGTGCCTTTTTTTCCACCATGTTATTTTTTGATCTTCCAGAGAGAGATAAGACGAGCAATCACAGCAAGCTACTAGCTAGGATAGAGTGTGTGTTGTTGGTTGTTGGTTGGGGTTTTCTTCTAGTTCTTATTTCTGATTTAGCGAGAAAGGTTGCGTAGAAGGTGGCGTGGTGGTGGTTTGCGCATTTTCATTTTTCTTCTCTATTTTGGGTCCCAACCCAACAAAGTTCATTTCCGCCGAGGGTTTATTTTTTGCGTTGGCTCCTCCTCTACCCTTCCTGGCTCCTTTCGTTTCGCCTTCCCGGCAATTATTCTCAAACAAAGAAGTTTCAAGATGTTCAAAGTGCGTAAGGCGCTGGCCACTCACTACTGGAGGTTGAACTTTCCCTTTTGCTTGAAAACCTAGGATTACGACTTACGACGCTACTACTGCAGCACTCAGGCACCACTATCAGTTCCAAGTTGAAACTAGCAATTGAGAAGTAAACCATCGTGTACTGTACACAGATATTAAAGCTTTCAATTCATATTGTTTCGAACGAATGAAGTTTCCAACGGTAGTCATTGCTACATTTCTAGCGATACAAGCTTCTTCATTTTCCACAGGCACAACAAACATTGGCCATGGCAGGTATAATACTAAAAGTCTATACGGAAGGGATTGGAAACAAATCGCCGGGGGCAAAAGTGCATTGCACATAGCGTCGCCTGCGAGAGTCATAACAGAAGATACCATCACAGCTCCACATATACTTGATTTTGCGGAGGAGATTGAATTGCCTACAGATGTTGATGTTGATGTAATAACCCAATTAGTGTT
>Ga0209712_10003244_pt1 | contig 13209 bp, 10 predicted proteins | sample ArcOceMetagenome_FD_187443 | JGI IMG/M metagenome (GOLD analysis project Ga0209712, IMG submission 187443) | Marine eukaryotic phytoplankton communities from Arctic Ocean - Arctic Ocean - Greenland ARC118M Metagenome (SPAdes) (version 2) | ecosystem: Environmental > Aquatic > Marine > Oceanic...
AGTATGTCTGTTCCTCCTTACTTATTTTACAAGAAGTACTGTTGTTGTTGTTGTAAACATACACTTGTATTCTAAACTCTCTACTACTACTGTAGCTACATAGAGAGTATCACCGTACACGTAGTTGCAGTTTGCAGTCGATAAGACTTGCTGTCATGCAGGAGGAAGAAACTAACTTTGACTTTGCATCATTCCGTGAAAATCTGGAACGACATTCTGCATCAAATTCAAAGGTCGTTGTCAATCTCAATGAACACTATCAGCAGCAACGCGACATGAAACGAAACAATATGCAGAAAAAGACGGAAGCAGAACATGGTCTGCATCATTTCAATATAGTTCCAGAATCTAGCCTTGGAGACAAAGATTCGATTGATGACGATGACCAGATATGTGAAATAGTATCAAGAGTGACAGACAGCACCAAATGTTCACCCAGTACCAAGACTAGTACTAAGCTTAGTACTAGTAGTAAAGAAAAGACGGCAGCACTTCTTCTTCTTCTCAGCAACAAGAAGTGGATTGCAGGCATTTTATTTGCATCATTGATCCTCAACGAGTCCAAGCGACGAAAATCTTTGACCGACATTCCCCTTATATATCATCAGGATACAGAACGCAATCATCGACTGCATTCTCTCATGTCTGCAATCTTTCTCAGAAAATACAAACCAAGCTTGTTTATTGGAACGCGGTCCATGTTGAACTCTGTCGTGGCATACGCGAAACCTGGTCCCGTTGCTCACAATCGCATGAGGGAAACCATTGCCATGTCAAGAGATGGGGCAACCATTGCATTAGATTGGGAATTCCCGACTACTTATACTACTACCACAGAAACAGAATCCTCATCCTCCATACAACATCAACATTGTTATCTATTGGGCAAATCAAGACCCATCGCTGAGAACATTGTATTGATATTACACGGAATCAACACTGATTCGTCCTTTGGATACATGCGATCCATCATGAATTCCTGTACCAACAATAATTGGATCGCTGTAGGCATGAATGCAAGATCCTATGGAAACATCGATATGACCACACCTCGATTCATGAATTCCGCCTACACTAATGACCTACGAAACGTCATTCAAATCCTTTCCAGTCGTCAAGCGCCCAGCGCCAACCTATTCCTCATTGGATTCTCCATGGGTGCCAATACCCTCGTCAAATACCTGGGAGAATGTGGAGCGGCGGGTGCTGGTTGCCTCCCCCCAAACGTCATTGGAGCAATATCCTTTGCCAACCCCATGAAAATCAACCATGCCAACCTCCGTCCCCCCTGGTCGCAAATCCTTACCATGGGAGCAAAGAAAAATTTGCGCCATCATACTATCACCACGAATCAAATGACGTGTCATCACTATCAAAATGCCATCCAGAAGGCAGCTTCCTCCACTCACCTTTCCGATATGTCGTACCACACCGCGCCCTACATGATTCGTAATTCTACTCAATTCCCTTTTGAGAACTCCATTGGGTATGCCAATAATGAAGAATATGGGAAGGAAGCCAGTAGTCTCAACTATATTGCCCACATTTCTATTCCAATTTTGGTGTGTTTTGCCGATGATGATAATATTGCCGAAACGACAATGGCAGCAATGAACACCTGCCTCTCCAATCCGAATGTGATTATAGCTAGAACGCCATGTGGTGGTCATATGGGATGGCATTGTTCCAATCGCTTGAATCCATTTGGTTCTTGGAGGTTCCGGTCGGAAATGGAAGTGGATAAGTGTTGGTCGGATAGGGTAGCTGTACAATTCATTCGTGCTGTAATGAACACGACAGAGAAGGGAGAGGATATGCATAATGATGCGAATGGTTCGAGTTCCGAGTTGGATGATTGGAGGGACATGGGCCGAAGAGATGTATCGCACTTTGCAAGGGGTTTGTCAAGTCGTTTAGAAGCCAAACTATGATGTTCTTCGCATTGCATTGGATTTATGATTATCATTAGTGCTACATTACATTCAGTGATACCATAGTGCATCCATCACAGAAACGCTTGCGATTGCATGCATGCATGCAAGCAAGAGATACCATATGCGATACAGCAAAGAACAGGGCTAATCATTCGTCATTGTTTGATATCTAATTCGTCTCACCAGTGTCGTCGGTCGATCATCTCCCCCACTACCTCCTCTAATTTCGAATTCAAAATCTGCGTCCTGGTTTCCGTTTGCACCCGCAACCGCAACGGGACCATTGAAATAAGAATCACAAAACATGTTGCCATTTCCTACGAATCTGAAGTCTTGATCTGTGAGTAGAACCATTTTGATGCTGATTTTGGATGAAGATGATGGAGAGTACACGTAATTTGGATATTGTACAATTGCGCGTCGTTGATTATTATGGAAGGAAATAGTATCCTTCTTTTCTCTCCTGTCGTGGGTTCAGTCAAGGAGCATGTGTTTTTGGAACTTGGAACCGTGCAATTTTGTTTCTTTATATTCCCAGCCGGGCTTTGGCTACGAGTAATCACGAAAATAGTGAAAACGCCACAGATCAGTGCAAAGCCAAAGGAACCTTTGCCAGCATCAAACGCAACAAGGAACTGCCGAGAGGTATTTTTAAATAGAATACGTTTAGGAATGCGCAATATTACCATAATTGTTCTAGTGTACAGTACAGTACTGTACTGTTAGATCCTCGACGATAATATTGTGTACTCCTGCATTACTAAAACGATTTTAATTTTCTATAGGAATCAATTCCATTGCAATATCCATATTCCATTCGCAAAAATCAAATCATCACACAAACACACAATCTTGAACCTTCTCAACTTCAATCTCTTGATTAATTAAAAGGCAGGAACATGTTCGGCCATAAATCCCTTGGTATCCTTCACCTTCTCCGCCCATTCCCCAAACCTCTCACTCAAACTCTTCATCCCCCCCTGATCCAAAACCCTAGGCATGACCCAACTAACCTCAACAACCCCCTCCACCTGATCCATACTCCCCTTGATCAAACCAAGGCTCAAAGCCTTCATGACCACCCATTCCACCTGATCCTCCTCCACACTCAACCTCTTTGAAATCTCAACAAATTTCAAACTCCTATCTCCAGATTCCTTCTCAAACACCATATGAATCAAAGCGAGCAACATGATTTTTTCAGAAATGACGCGGACATCACATCCATGACTCTGGAGTTTCTCCTGAAACGCATCGAGGGAAAGAATCCTCCCCTCCGCCGCTCCCCGCATGAGTTCCACCAAATATTCCTCTTGGGATCCCTCAAGGGAATCCAACAAAAGTTGATTCTCATAAACGATTTCTCCCAAATTGTACACCCCCTCACCAACGAGTGCCGCCAATGAAAGATCCCGTGCGAGAATGGCACATTGTTCCGCCGATAGAGATTGGAGCGGTGTATAATGCAGATATTGGATGGCATTCTTGTAGAATGAATGAGCCGGTCCCACCATTTTATAATATTCCATGGCCGTTTCATAATAGGAAGAATGTACCGATGCAATTTCGGATTCGGTGGAGGAAGCGAGTTCTTGGAGTTTGGACGAGTTGTCCTTGAGGAATTGGGAGATTTGAAGGGATTTTTCCGTGAGGAAATCAGTTGATGGTGAAGTCGTTTGTTGATGAAGGAGGAGGAGGTTTAGTTTGGATTCAGCGTAGAGCTTTGCGTGCGGTGCGGCTTTGATTTCGTCCGTGGTGATGAGTGCGGTGAGGATGGAGGTTTGGTTGGTGGAGGTGCTGACGTTTGAGGCGATGCGTGCGAGCATGAGCGGATTCAGTTTTGATTTGACATTGGAGAGAATATCGTAGAGCTGCTCGAAGTTGTTTGATGCCGTGTTGGAATTGGACGGGATGGAGGTGAATTCTAGAATGTTGACAGTGAGCTGATGGTAGAGCTTGGATTGAAAGAGCGCAGAGGTGTTGGTGTAAAATTCGGATTGGGATTCGTGACTTGATGACAGAGATGTCAATGTCTCTATCGCTGCTGCTGTTAGATCTTGGAGTGGCATGCTTCTATATTATTGATTACGTTTGCGTGTGCGTTTACTATTATTGCTTCTTTCGTTCAATTGATTGTAGGCTGCGATGTTGTTGAGGTTGTTAGTTTGCTCTTTTAGTTGTTGCGTCGGTCGTCTTTTTCGAGGTGGTTCCTTGACCTTCCATAATACTGGAACCACCGAGTAAAAGTGGAATTGTTATCCCTATTGCTTCAAGGGTAATACACATTCAAATTCAATTTTCAAGCAGGTAAACAAGAAGTAAATGAAGGAAATACAATAGAACCAAAGACAAAGTAACCACTATTGTTATTATACTCTTGCAATTCTATACAATTGAGCAAGTAATGAATCGGGAAATGGTTACTTCTCATGGTTGGCAGCTTGTCCAGTACTTTTCGTACTAGCTACTAGTAGTTTATTGTTTGTGCCGATTTAGATATTATGTGCTTGTACTTTTCTCTGACATAGTTCCAAATATCACTGTTACGACTCATGTGGGCATCCATTATCTCTTGCCCATTGCAAATCCGCCCTCAGCTGCAATTGAACAAGTCCACTCATCCCATGGACATCCATTCGCTCTGGCCCACTGCAGGACATTGAGATGTCCACCAAGAGCTGCATTGGAACACGTTATATTATCCCATAGGCATCCATTCGATCTTGCCCATCGCAGGACATTGAGATGACCGCCCTCAGCTGCAAGGGAACAAGTCCACTCATCCCATGGACACCCGTTCGCTCTGGCCCATTGCAGGATATTGAGATGACCACCCTTGGCTGCAGAGGAACACGTTTCTGCATCCCATGGGCATCCATTCGCTCTTGCCCATTGCAGGACATTGAGATGTCCACCAAGAGCTGCTTTGGAACATGTAATTGCATCCCACGGGCATCCATTTGCGCTTGCCCATTGCAGGACGTTGAAATGACCACCCTCAGCTGCACGGTAACAAGTCCACATGTCCCATTGGCATCCATTTGCTCTCAACCACTGCAGGACATTGAGATGGCCTCCCGTGGCTGCCTTGGAAGAAGTAAACATGTCCCATTGGCATCCATTTGCTGTCAACCACTGCAGGATTCTCAAATGCCCGTGTCTTGCCGCAGTATTAAACACTGCACTTGAAAAAGGGAACCCACGATCCTTCAACCATATCAAAACAGCGAGTTGTCCTTGCTTCGCCGCACAGGTAGAGTTTTCTGCACTATAAGCGTGCGAATATCCACGATGATGCGCCCAAACCAAGATGCCCAACCGACCATACGATGCAGCCCCGTTCAAGATGACACGTAGCTGTGCAACATCAGTTCCTGCTTCCTGTAGATAGAGCTCGGCACAGGGCACTGATGATACGACATTTTCAATTGTAGTTGTGCTGTCAGCCCCGACGCTCGTGCTCAGGTATAGCTCACGAAAGATGCGAGAAGTACCTCCAACAAATCGAAAGTACCCGATGCCAAGAAACGTGAAGATGAGTCTTAGGACTTCGGGTGGAAGGTCGTATATCGTCTTGTAGATATTGGTCAAAGTTGGATGCTGAGACTGCGTGGAACCAAGCTGTATCATGGTTTGAGAATGCGTATGATTTCGTATTTCACAGAGCTATGACGTTATCTCGAGATACGATGTTGTCAAAGCTCAACTGCTTTGAATATTGTGCTTCCTTTGGCGTGATGTGTTTTGACCGGGAATTGCATTATCGATGGTATCGTTACAACTCCCAATTGCAACTCCGTCTGTTTTAGGTTCAGTCGGACACGAATCTGGAATTCAAAAAAGGAATGACACATGAAAAATATAGATCGTGAAGTGTTTCAGTGAATTTGAAAGGAGGTGTTTACACGACAAGTTCAAAGCACACGATGGAAGTATGACAACTCCGCTTTAGTTTTGCTGTAGCATCAGCCGGACTTTCAGCTTGATTCAGTACTTGAGGCATCAACACCACTGCAGAATTATTGTGGTAACTAATTTTGTCTTGAAATACTGTTATTTATCGAAGGGACCTCGATAGAATAAGAGTAAATTCATTCGCGGCTGTATCTGGTATACAAGTGCTTGAATTAATTGTTTAGTATGTTCAACCGTTGGCCAGATCTATCTTTGACTGGACTCACTCCAAGCCCTTGGGTAAAAGACCCAGCAACCTTTCTACTAAGTTTTGAACCCGTGCACTACTTGATGTACCACTACTTTCAACAATTTTACACTGTGAAATATCTCATCCCATGGGCATCCATTTGCTCTCAACCATTGCATGATGTCAAGATGACCACCAAAAGCTGCAACGGAACACGTATATTCATCCCACGGGCATCCATTCGTTCTGGTCCATTGCAAGATGTTGAAATGACCACCCTCAGCTGCAAAGAAACACGTAGATTATTCCCACGGGCATCCATTCGCTCTTGCCCATTGCAGGATATTGAAATGCCGACATTGACGGACACATGAATAGGGATACCACAGGTTTCGTACGGTACAACAGTATGTATCCATGCAAATACAAGACGGAGCATGCATAGTTGTTGAATAGTATCATATTGAATATCAAGCATAGATCCTATTCCATACAAACGAATGTCCCATTTCAAAAAATTCCTTCGCTGCTCGTCACCAGCAGCAGCATACGTTTTCTTTAATGTTTGCAATGAAGATCATCGCGAGTACGCAACATGCGAGGCAATTCCTCCCTCGCGACTACTGCCCTCCGATAATAACGCCAAAGATGTATCGATACAAGTAACACCAATGCCACCGCCAAAGCCAACTATACCTGTATCTGTATCTGTAACAACGTCAAACCTGCAAACCGCTGATGCCAACGAAGAAAAGACTAATGAAGAAGAAACTGAAAAAGAAGAGCTATTCCATGGGTTATTTCCTCTTCGGCAGCTGTGGAAGCCCAAATCGCCATATCCACTATGGGATTCAGATTGGGACAGTAGAAAGCCGGAAAGCACTGGAGATAAACACAAGGACCACGAGAATAACCGTTATATTCGCAAACATGGAATCACGCGTCATATCATTCTCGTTCGGCATGGACAATATGATGAAACGCATCGTGAAGATGAGAAAAGGATTCTCACGCCCTTGGGTAGAGAACAAGCCAAGCTTACTGGAAAACGCCTTGCTGAAATGATTGCAGGGATTGATCAGCAGTTTGGACCGTGTGGTGTAAAGACTATTCGGGTGAGCAATATGGCAAGGGCGAAAGAAACAGTTGATATTATTGCAAGAGAATTGCCTGATTCGGTGGTAAAAGCGGAGCCTGACCCAATTTTGAATGAGGGGAGACCTTGCCATACTAAAGGGTGGGGCCTAGTACTATCAAGAAAACTGATAAAGGGCATAAGAGGATTGAAGAGTCATTCAACAGTATTTTTCGAGGGCGGATGCCCCTGAGCTTCCTTTAGAGGAGCTGAACCCAGATGAAAATGAAAAGGATAGCGAGGCAACCGATTCATCTGAACGTAATGCGGAAAATGATGAAATCAAGGATGAAGATGAATTGGAACCTCATCCTCAGCATGAATTCGAGATTATTGTATGATTCGCTATTTCATGTGCAGAGCGTTGCAATTGCCACCTGAAGCCTGGCTGAGGATGTGTACATTCAATTGCAGTCTTAATTATGTCACCATTATTGGGCATTTGGGATACAATCATTCTACCTTTTCTATGCACCATGGATTCAACTGGTGATGAGAATGTTTTGTCTATCTTCACTCTCTTGTCAGTGCTTGATGTGGGGCTACTGCAGTAGCAAAAGGCTAAACGTTACGAGTGTATTGAATTTATGATGATTCGATACCTACAGCATCAAAAAAGATATCTATGTTTTAGACCCTAAAGAATACTATCTTACGTTGCAAAATGCACTTTCTAGCCATATCGCTATCTGTAGTGCTTTGTTCCAGCAGTTCATCGCGATTGCTACAGTAGCTTAATGAAATATCGTATATACCTGTTGCATCTTAACCCCCAAGTCTTAGATGCGCATTCTTTCCAGAACGATGACTCGCTCACTCCTCACGGCCGTCAGAAAATCCTTCGATCACAGCAGCACCACCTCGGGAATCTGTAAAAAATCCAACCTGACTGGCAATCATTCGCAAGTGATCAAGGACAGGACCCACACACGCAGGATTGTGTTCCTGTCGTATAGAACGACAAAGCGATATGGCTTGTTGTGTGATGCACCCTCCCTTCACAACAGGAATACGATTCAATTTACCACGTAAATTCATCTCTGCAGTGAAAGCTGCCCCCTCGTTGTCATTTCCTGCCATGAAGAATACCGTTGTTCCAGAGTTACTTTCTTCCAGCAATTCACCCGTCTCTGGATTTGATAGGGATGCTTCAATGGTATGAAATCCAATATCGAGGCCCACAACTATTGGCTTATCGTCTTGAAAGAGGGGAGAGCAAAAGTGTGCCGTTCCCATGTCAATGTTGAAGCAAGTGTAGGCATTGCGAAAGAAGACATTGAACTGCTCAGGATATGACGGTTCGACTAGAGCGTCAATCATAACATATGTGCCGCTGTAGGATACCTTGTCCATAGGAGTGAGGAGCTGCACGATAGGAAATGAAACTTCTGTTCCTTCGTCGTCCTCACTGTCAATTTCATCAAAGTCTAGAACTTCGTCCTCTATATCTGCATGCCACACAGGGCTTTCTTGGTTGTGATAATCGTGTGTGTCATCAATGGTAGGGTCAGAGACTGTAGTGAAGGTAATGACTTCCGAGGAAGATCGATCCAAAAGCTTCCCATTGTGATAAAGCTTTGCTTGCAGCGAGTGAGTACCGTCCACTGTATTCGATAGCATAATTTTACTATCAAATGCCCAGCAAAACCAGTTTGATTCGTCAAGAGAGAGACAGACCCTTGAATCTTTGTATTCTTGGCGAAACTCTTGTTCGTCCATATCCACCATCAAATTGAGTGTCACGTAAACCGTTGTGCCTCCTATGAAACTTCCATTTGGAGGTTCTTTAATTCCAATTCGAACTGGGTTGACTGAGCTCCCACTCTCCTGTTTAGGGGGAGGAGCTTCGCTTGTTCTCGAGGTCGACTTTGTAAGTCGAATGGGTGTTTCTTGCGTCACTGGGGCATTGACTGCAGCGCTTGATACTTGAAAGAGGCCCGTCGTGACCAAGAACGGCAGCACACCAGCCCTAGATTCGCAAAATGCGAATATGATGGAGAAGAGGTTTCGTAGCATGTAGAGAGCGATCATTTTATTACAATTCACGACGGCTTACGGTTTCAGTTTCAAGAGACTTCTGGCAATGTTGAATTTCTAAGGCGTTTTGAATTATTTTTTAAAGGTTTCAAATTTGGTTTCAAATTTCAAATAAAAATGACAAACATCAAGCAATTCATTTACTTCACCATCGCTAGCGATACTCTATCATTGATAAGTCTTTCAGTTAGTAATAGATATACATAGATCTCAGTAGATCAATGGATCCTCCTGACATCGAGAGTTCCCAAGACATACATTACGGACTAATGACACCATACAGAAGAAATCACCAAATACAATAATGAAGGCATTAGTTGGTGGCGTAGCGATTGGTGCCCATGTTTCTGGCCCCTTCCTTTCCTCTTCTCTAGATTCAAACAGCAGTATGACGACTATAGTATCGGAGAACAAGACGCTGATCACCTTCCCAGCAATCATAATGGCGACAACTTCCTGAAGCAAAAGAAGGTACCTGCGACATCAAGAATCATTCTCTTGTACAAAGAGTTGGAACGAACGGTTTTTAAAATATCTATATTCAAATATGACTATTGGCTCAAAGAAGTGAAACCTATGATGACAATTGGTGAATGGACGAGAGCCATTATGGTCAGTAGTCCCAAGGCCCTCTTTTACTGTATCTCGTGTTTTAGATAAGGCAGTAAACAATCACGAACAAAACTTTGAGAATGCTTATTGTGAAAGCTGGCAAGCGTGAAAGGGTGCAGATGATGCGCAATACTGTTCTGACCGCCACACAGACTTTTCCCTCTGTTTGCATGATATTACCAGAATGAATACTGACGATATTCAGTTCCGTCTCCGTCCAGTTGATTCTTTCGTGGACAACAAATTGGTGGCGATTTGAAATGGATTCTTGAAGTGCAGATTCCAAGCGGGTAATCACAGCATTAACACGGATTCTGATGGTGTGAACGGTTGGGATAGAGCAGATAGGACTGGTTGGAGTCCAAAAGAAGGGTGTGATAATGGATACGATGAAGAATTCCTTCAAGGGAGACCAAGAATCCCCCTATGGCGGGCTTAAGCTTGATCTTCATACTCCTTGGATCGGTTTCAACGAAAACTGCTTCAACTCTCATGGAAAGTTTGCAACAATGCACGTTAGAACAGCGTTTTCAAAAGTCGACGAAGAGACTAGAAACTTTTAATGATTATTTTTCCGATATCCCGCCAGGCAAAGATCGTGAGTATGTTGAAGCCTTCATACCTAACATTGAGAGCATGGCCAATCTCTTGTTCGGAGAAGAAACAAGCATTGGACAAGTTTGCACCTATCCTATGCAAATGCTATGGAAAACGAAATTATTGATGATCTGCCCGGATATTGCTGTCTTGACTCCCCAGACCAGACGCAATGGTGGGGAGAACAGTTATATGTGATTTGACTTTGGAAAACATTTTGATATAATCTTACAACGGCCGATCTTACGACAAAGTAATGTTACACAGTATTCCTGCCTTTATGAGTTTGGTGATAACAAGGGCAATGCTCGACCTCAATCTGAATGCAGGAATAGGGGCCCTTGGTGGTCTGCATTCAACGAAGCAGCGTGTGACGTATACTCTGGTATTTGGTGCCTTAACCCAAGACCGTGCGAGACTCTTAGCTGTGTAAAACAGCTCAAGGAAGGAGCAGAAGTTGATAAAAATAGGAGAGCATTCTCTTAATATCTGGACGAAGCGCCTAAACTCGAAGATTCTAAACAGTGTGGAGATTTGTGTGAATATTTACAGTATGATCGGGACCATCCAGACGACGTATATTAATAGATCTGTGAAGAGTTGGAGACTCTGCAATGTCATAACGATTTTTCTAATCTAGGCGAAAACGATGCGTCTGGTGGGGACAATGCAGAGGAACTCGCGATTAGGACGAAGTTGAAAACAAGGACAATGGGCAGGTCGCATTGCATTCATTCACCAGTGGTAGTTATCTCTTTTATTGTCGTGCGCTCACTTTGTTCAATTCTTCACGTAAATAGTACTTTACGACTTAAAATCAGCAGCACGGGAATGGAGAACAGCACATAATGTTCTGAGAGCGGCGGCAACAGCTGCCAAGCATGTAATCACTATTTGGGTACAGTTGCACACAAGCTTGCTTAGGATTCATTTTGGGGTTACCTCAGCAAACTGCAGCACCCTGTGGTTTTGCGATGACCTTAGCCCAAGGAATAACGTTGGGTATCTTCATAGTTCTGAAATTCAAGAGTGTGTTTCTCTTTTGCCGTGCTTCGTGCTTCTCGTTTTTGGAGTGTTTTCTAAACCAATGCTGGCCACAGGCCGAGCACTTGTCAATGGGTTGCAGTCACAGGGTAAGGAAAAATTGAATGGAATTTCATTCACAATGATTTCACAAAGCTTTCTGTCTCGAGATGCAAGAACGTATTCAAAACTCGACTACTGTTTTGTGTCACCTTTCTCACGATTTGTTTTGACCCGGGGATTATATCGTTGACGGAATGAATCGTTAAATCTCCCAATTGCAACTCCGTCTGTTTAGGTTCAGTCGGACACGAATCTGGAATTCAAAAAAGGAAGAATCACACATGAAAAAATATAGATCGTAAAGTGAAGTGTTTCAGTGAGTTTGAAAGGAGATGTTCACACGAAAAGTACACGATGGATGTTTTGCAACTCCGCTTTAGTTTTGCTGCAGCATCAGCCGGACTTTCAAATTGAGTCAGGTCGTAGGGCATGAACTATTCTGCAGGATTACCATTGCGGTATCTATTTTTGTCTTGAAATGCTGTTATTTATCGAAGGGAAATGGATAGAATAAGAGGAAATGAATTCGCGGTTGTATCTGGTTTGCAAGCGCTTACATAATATGTGTAGTATGTTGGCCAGGTCTATATCAACCTCTCAACTGTGTTTTTATTAAACGAGTGCACTACCTTTTCCGCTGCGTTCATCAATTTTACAGTTATATACTTTGAAAGATGTTGCGAGATGAAAATAATATTATTTTATTTACTGAAATCTGAAATCAACTGCATGCATCAGAGATTTCTCAACCTTTCATGTCTGTATTCGCCTTGGCATACTCCAAGATTGTGCATAGATGAATCAACTGTTTACATTTGTTACAGTATTCAGTACCAGGTAAACCCCGTTATCTTTGACATTCTATTCATCAAATGGGCATTCGTTATCTCTTGCCCATCGGAGGATATCAAGATGTTGACCGGCAGCTGCATTGGAACAAGTCTTCTCATCCCATGGGCAACCGTTCGCTCTCAACCACTGCAGGACATTGAGATGACCACCAAGAGCTGCATAGGAACACGTATGTTTATCCCATGGGCATCCGTTATCTCTTGCCCATTGCAGTATATTGAGATGACCTTCCTCGGCTGCATAGGAACACGTAAATGTATCCCATGGGCATCCGTTCACTCTGGTCCACTGCAGGACATTGAGATGACCACCAAAAGCTGCATCGGAAGAACACGTATCTTCATGCTATGGGCATCCGTTCGCTCTGTATCATGGTTTGAGAATGCGTATGATTTCGAATTTCACAGAGCTATGACGTTGTCTCGTGATACGATGTTCGTTGTCAAAGCTCAACTGCTTTGCTTTGCGAACTGTTCTCAAAGCTGTTCGGAGAATCTGAGGAAGTTACGAACTGTGAACTGTTCGTAAAGGAGTTTTATTTTTTACGAACATGTGAGCCTGATAAAGAGACATATATTTTTAATTTGTCTAAATTGATCATATTTTATTAAATTTCATGAGTATTTAACCCCTAAATTTCACATTATGTCACATCCACTCAAACCCTCCACGCGGCGTGGCAGGCAGTTAAGGTATTGTGACTAATTGAAAGAGAACTCCTACCTTTCTATCACTCTGATTGGCTAACAAATCCTGTACGATCCTGTACGATCCTGTACGATTTTTTTCATGCATCCTGTGCATGAATTCCT
>Ga0209712_10003246_pt1 | contig 13207 bp, 11 predicted proteins | sample ArcOceMetagenome_FD_187443 | JGI IMG/M metagenome (GOLD analysis project Ga0209712, IMG submission 187443) | Marine eukaryotic phytoplankton communities from Arctic Ocean - Arctic Ocean - Greenland ARC118M Metagenome (SPAdes) (version 2) | ecosystem: Environmental > Aquatic > Marine > Oceanic...
CCCTTGGTTGTTGCTCGTTGCTCGCTCGCTCGTCGTATTTGAGAGTCGGATGGCTACAAAGTAAAATAGCTTGCATTGCTTGCTTGCTCTTCTACGTAGCTAGCTCGCTAGTAGCAGTAGCTTCTTGCAACAAGGCAGTGTTGAAAAGTGTTGAGAAGTGTAAAGGGGCCTATAGGCCTGCAACAATGAGTGTAGTCTAAAAGTGTTGAAAAAGTAGGAAAAAGGCCTAAACAATGAGTGGTTGGTGTTGAAAAGTGTAAAGGGACCTTAGGCCACAATAGACCTAAACATGTCCGAAACAGTGATGGTCAGAATGATCTTTGCTATCCATCTCTTTTCTTCCCCTTTATTTCTTGTTTTATTCCTTCCCAATTTTCTTAGTACTACCCGGACCCAATGTACCAACCATACAAAGTTTTGTACGTTCGTCATCCTTGACTCACCTAAACCATCTGTTCATTTGAACTTCTGTGTTGTTATGTCAGCCTCACCGTTTCTAAGTAACTGCCCGCTGCCTCTCTTACCTTCGTAGTCCATCAACAGTTCTTAATTGCAAGCTATTCATAACGCACTCTTCACACTTACTTCAATAATAATGAAGACCGCATTCCTCCTCGTAGCTGCTGCTGGCTCTGCTGCTGCTTTCACTGGAAGCCCTGTTCAACACAGAGCTCCCACCTTCACAAACAAAAGGTCATCTCTCAATATGGGAGGAGCAAGTGGATACGCCACTTCCATGCCTGGAAAGCAGGAGAAGGTTGCAATCGTTAAGAGTCTCCTCGATTCTTCCGAGATGGTATTCTCTGTACCTGCTTCTAAATTAACAGTTGGTGAGATTCAGAACCTTCGTAGAAGTGTTCCTGAGGGAACTACCGTTACCGTCATCAAGAACAAGCTTTTTGCTATTGCAGTTAAGGACACCGAATACGAAGAGGCTGCTTCCGGACTTCTTAAGGGAGCTAACATGTGGTTTTTCATCGAGGATGATATTTCTGGAACCATGAAGGCCTTCAATGCTTTCACCAAGGCAAACGGAAAGAAGGAATCACACGAGGTAATTGGAGGAATTATCGAGGGAGTAGCTTACGACAAGGCTGGAGTTGTTGCTATCTCCAAGCTTCCTTCGAAGATCGAACTTATTACCAAGATTGCTGGAGCTATCAAGGCTGTTCCTACCAAGGTTGCAAGAGTTATCAAGGAGCCTGGTTCAAAGACTGCCCGTGCTATCAAGCTCGCACTTGATAAAAATAACGAATGAGAAGGTTATGGTTTACTGTAGAAAAGAAAATAAATTGAATACTTTATTCTATATTACTCCTACGCTACTCTTGTTGCACCATAGACATAGTGTGATGATAACTTTGTCCTCTGTCTTGTGGAGGCGGTCTACTACTACTACTGTAGTTACTATCATCATCCATCACCTTCACAGAAATTATTGCGTTCGCTCCGAATTTCCTCTGAGCTCATTACCCCACCCATCACCCATCTCGCCATATTCAATATTTATAAAAATTAACGAATTGATGGCTCAACGAATTGATGGCGCACAATGTAATGATACGGCGTACTCTGCACAATAAAAACATCTGTATCAAATTGAATTGATAATCTAAACAACAATCTTACCATGTCCGATGATTTATATAACTGTTTTGGCTCAGACGACGATTCTGATAGTACTGTCTCCCACACACTCAACAACGAAGAAACTTCTGTAGAAGCATCTGGAATGGGCCGTACCACCGAACAAAGCACTTCACAGCGAAACAGTGCAAGAGATAAATCCTGTGGAGTATTAGCTTTTCACCAAAATACGGAACAATCTTTACTTATGCACGTCCAGAACTCAATTTCCACCAGCGCAAGCAAAGAAGACGAAACATTACCTTGCGAACGTGTGCTAAAGGAGATAGATAAATTTTGTTCTCAAAGACATTGGATGATGTGTGTCGGACCTGAAAAAGGAGCTATTATTAGGGACACCATGCAGAAAGCAATTGGCCAGCACATGAAGAATAGCCCACGGCAAAGGAAGACAAGGTTCGTAGCTGTAGAATTGGGGACTTACTGTGGTTATGGTTCCATATTTCTATCGAGCATGCTGAAACAACAAGTATTCCAACAAGATCATGATAGTTTGGATTTTCATTTGTTTACTGTAGAAATCAATCCAGAGTTCCAAAAGGTCGCAGAGAAAATGATTGAATTGGCAGAAGTGCAAGATCTCGTGACAGTTGTCGAGAATTATTTGCTTATGGATGGAAGCACTTCAGATGTAGGCGAATTAATCAAAGCTTCATACGCTGAAAGATTTGGAAACGCTGTCAATGAAGAAATCGATTGTATAGACTTCTTGATGATAGACCACGACAAAGACTCATATTTATCTGATTTGAAAGTACTTGAGAAATCAGGATTAATTCGGTGTGGTACAATCGTAGCTGCTGATAATGTCATCTTTGCGGGAATTACAGAGTACATCAATTACATGCAAGACTTAGAAAAAGATGGCATTGTGAAGACATGTACAAGAGAAGCCTCCGTTGAATATTGCGAAGGAGAAGACCAGAGTGAGCATTTGTTCACTGATGGCGTCGGTAAGCACATGTTATACACTCTCATTGCACGTTCATGTAATTACCAGACACGAATGCGATTGCAATAAGCTCACAAAACCTTTAATGATTCACAGAGATTACTGAATATCTGCTAGACCCACGATGAAGCGACGTTCTTGGGACTCTGCAAGGAAATAAATGGATAGTGAAAGTTAGTACAGTAACTCAGTCCCCATTATTTTAGAACATAACCTCCCAATAACCATTGCTATATTCGCCTCGCTTACAGCAACCTTTGCTTCAATATATTTATGCACTACTGTTGTACTATAATTGAAGCACACGGAACAAATTGCATTGCATGCTCTAACGTGGTATTAGATTGATTATGAATTATGAATTATGAGAACGATCAGACTTTCTGGCGCGCTGGAAACCGCGTGGGCTGGGGGAAGTTTATTGGAAGATCTCCACGATCTTTCCGCCCTTCTTGCTAGCTTGCTCGCTTGCAAATCGCACTAGGTAGCTAGATTGCATAGTCGGCAGCCTCATTGTTCATTGCATAGCATTGACAGAACAATTCATCGTAGCACACGTTGTAATGGCATCCATCAACAAACTTTCATTGAGGGGAATTCGTGCGTTCTCGCCAGATGACGATGAGCAAGTGATCACCTTTTCCTACCCGCTCACCATTATTGTTGGCGCAAACGGATGCGGGAAGACCACGATCATTGAAGCTCTCAAGTATGCAGTGACAGGAGCACTCCCTCCCGGAAACAAGTCTGGCCAGGCATTTGTCCACGACCCGAAACACAATGGAACTCCGGTAGTAAAAGCTCAGGTCAAATTGCGCTTCACCAATCGTGCCGGTACGTCGTCTACATACTCACTGGTGGTCAAAAAGTCATTGTTTCTTCTGTGTTCTAACCTTTTTGATATCTTGCTGAACAGGGAAGAGCATGGTTGTTGTGAGATCCATGGAGCTCACGCAGAAAAAGACCACTATGACATTCAAAAATCTCGATGGAACTCTCAGAACAACTGATGATCAGGGTAACAAGCAGTCGCTTTCTCATAAGTGTACTGAATTGGACCGCCAGATACCCATATTGCTCGGTGTGTCCAAGGCTGTTCTGAGTGACGTTGTATTTTGTCATCAGGAAGATTCATCTTGGCCGCTTCAGGAGGGAGCCGTGCTAAAAAAACGCTTTGATGATATTTTTGATAGCACCAGATATGTCAAGGCGCTGGAGGAAATCAAGGATCAGAAGAAAATATACACCAGCAAGGTCAAGGACCTCAAAGCCGACCTAAATCTACTCAAGGGGCACAAACACGCCGCCGGTGGATACAGAAACGAATTAGACGACTGTAAGCATCAGCTGAGTTTGATTGTTGATGAAAGGAATGAGTTTCAAGCGAAGGTAAACGGAGAAAGAGAGAAAATGGTAGAGTGGAAGGACCAAATGAAGAAGGGGGATGACTTGCAAGCAACAGTAGATGATATTGCAAACAAAATTGACAACGAAACGGTGAGAATTGAGACGCAACAGAATGGGCTTCAGTCTGATTTCACCGAGACAATGAAAAGAGAGGATCTTGAGAATGTGCTGAAGGGATTCGGAAAGACAATGGATACCGACGCCCGAGAACTTAGAGCCGCCAACGAGCGTGTGGATGAGATCAAATCCAAAATTAATTCTTTGATGGATCAACAAATGTCATCGCTGGGAGAAAAGGGACAACTGGAGGGAGAAAAACGCACTCACGATGAACATCTTCAAAGGCGGATTGAGTTGATGGAAGAACTCGCCAATAAGTACGGGCTTGAGCTTAGTATCAGTCAGACCCAGCAGACAGACATCATGAATACACAAGGGAGTCACATCAGTGCGAACGATGACGGAGTCTCTGTTTTTACAAGTGGGACCATGGCAACGTCATCTACTATTCAAATTACCGACGAAGATCTGGAAGCATTTGAAAGGAGCATCGCTGCAAAGCGTGAAGAGTTGAAAGAACAACTAAACGAGCATAAGAATCGGAGTCGGGGAGCGGAAGATAGCATTCAAAACGAACTCACAGAGCTTAGTGGCAAAATCAAGGCGATTGAAAGTGGTAAGTGCCCATTGCGGACGTCGAACCTGATTTGAGATCAATAAGTGATATTGAGTGCTGACCATGAATTAACCTTTATTCTGTTAATGCTTCGTAGACCTCGACCGAGTTGTGTCAGAACGCGAGAAAGCCAAGAAGGCATATCAGAAAATCAATCGGACAACTGGCTCCGCAGGGAGAATGAGAGAATCTGAAATTAAGAACTATAAAGAACAAGCAAAGCAATGTGCCGAAATGCGCGCCCAGAAAGAGAAGGATCCTCGACGTACTGAAATCCCAGAGGAGATAAAACACTGTAATGAAAAGGTTGAAAGTCTCAAATCCGAAATTTTTGATTTGAATTCAAGCCTCAAGGACTTGCGAAAGGTCGCCGAAGACCAGAGTGCTGTGAATATGCTTCAAAAACAACTAGACTCCGAAGTAGAAGCAATGACGGAAATCATAGGCGAAAATTCTTCTACTTTCAATTCTCGAAACATTCAAGTGCGACCAGACGATGAAAACCTCTTTGGTATTTTGAATGAAGCGGTCGGCAATGCTAGCGATCAGTTGGATACCGCAACTACAGAATATGATAATCATTCAGAGAGTTTAAGATTAGCAGAGAGTCGGCTATCAAAAGAAGCTGCTGTGTTGAACCAAAATAAGTCCACTATCAAAAGTAGGAAGAAACAGTTGGAAACTCTTTCTGCAGACGGCAGAGGAGTTCAAAGGATCAAACAGATCAGGATGGCAGTTCAAAATTTTGAGAGAAACAATTTGCTCTTGGATCAAACGATCGCGCAAAATATCGAGCCACAAGAACTTCTTCAACATTTCACGGACAAGATTGGAGAGCTAATTACCGACAATGACCAACCTGAAACTATATCTCGCACCATGAAAAAGTTGAAGAAAATGTCAAAGGAGAAGGACGCCGATGGCAACACTGTTGGGATCATATGTCCTTGTTGCACTCGTGCGCTTGTACAGGAAGATGAAGTCAGGGTATTTCAGGCTCAAATGAATACACTTGCAGATGTCACAGACTCCCCAATTATCCAAATGGACAGAGAAAAGGCTCAGCTAAACGCAATAGCCACGAGGAATTATTCTACTTGGAGGAATTCAGGTAAGATTTCGATATCTCCTATAACACTTGAATTCGCTTACAAGCTCATACGTCTACCCCATTTCATTCTCTAAACAAATACTGGTATTCCTTCTATTCCGTATATAGTGTCTAGTAGCATCAATGACTGGCTGGACCATACACGCATATCAGCGGAAATTGCCACTCTTGAGACATCGATTTCGAAGGGCGAGACAGATATCAAGAAACTTGAGAAGGATTTGGAAGACGCAACAGGAATGGCCAACGATGCGAAGGATGAAATTACGAATCTCCAACAATTTCTGGAAGTCGTCAGGCCACTGAGGGACGATTGTGCTAGAATTGAGAAGAAGAGATCCGACCTAGATTCAAAGAAAAATAATCTAGAGTTCAATGCACCTAATCTTGGAGGAAAGGATCTCGCAACAGTAGAAAATGATCTTCAACGCAATTCAGACGAGAAAGACAAGCTACAGGGTAAAATCACAGTTCTCAACCAGGAACAGTCCGACCTGAGTACTGCTATTTCGCAACTCACCGCTAAGTGCACCAATGCAGAGGAGATGGTGAGAAGGAAGGAACAGCAATTTGCAGAACAGCAAAAAAATCTCACTGAAAAGAATGAACTGAACGAGGCAATTCACAAATGCGACGAGTCAGAGCAAAAGGTAAGCTCCTTTCATACAATTGTGACTAATCAGAAGATGACACTCCATAAAGACAATGCACATATCTAACTCTTTTCTTCAGCTCAAAGATCAGATCCAACCTATCCGCCAAAAAGAGAACTTAAAGGCAACAGAGAGAAACAAAATTCGCCAGCAGTCAACTGTGGAGGAAAGGAAAAGGAGTGATATTCTTAATGCGTTCATCAACGAGTTTGACAGATTCAAGACCGTATCTTTGCAGATTGAAAAGTTCATCAAAAGCAGCAAATTGCTGAATTTGAAATCTCTTGAAACCGTCCTATCATCAATCGTCAAACAGATAACGGAGAGTGAAACAGAACTGAATGCTCTTACCCCCGAAGTGGAAGAGATGAAAGCGAAGGTCCAGGACAAGGAGGCGAAGCAAGATAACATCATGAGAAATCTTGAATTACTTGATATGATTGCTAGTCAACAGAAGCTGGAGGACGAACAATTCCTGCTTCAAGACAAAATGGACAAGTTGGACGTTGATAGCATCATTGGCCAGTACAACGACGCAAAGAAAAAGGTCGACAACTACAAGAGTGAAATTGATAGGAGGCTCGGGAGCAAGGATTCATTGGAAATTCAACAGCGAGAGTTGAAGGTAAGGCATCCTGCAACATATTAAACTGCTGCTATTATTTACAAATGATTAACACATCATTCACATATTGAAAATACAGAGGAAACTGCAAACATCTGAATACAAAAACATCGACGAGAAATACCGTGTGAAAATGATCGAGCACGAAACATCCAACATGTGTGTGTCAGACCTTGATCTATATTACAGTGCCCTCGACAAGGCCCTTCTCCGTTACCACGGCGTCAAGATCCAAGAAATCAATAAAATCATACAGGAATTGTGGGCTATGGTCTACAGAGGAGAGGACCTGCGCAATATTCGTCTTACCTCCGACCAAGAAAAGACTTCAAGGGCATCTAGATCTTACAATTACCGCGTGGTAATGACCAAGGGCACAACCGAGCTTGATATGAGAGGAAGGTGCAGTGCAGGTCAACGAGTATTGGCTAGTATTGTCATTCGTCTAGCCCTGGCTGAAACCTTCTGCATCAATTGTGGAGTTATGGCCCTTGATGAACCCACGACAAATCTTGATTACGCAAACAAGAGAGGATTAGCAACTGCTCTTGCTCAAATCATCGCGCATCGGGCTGCGCAGGAGAATTTTCAGTTGGTCATCATCACGCACGATGAAGAGTTTGTAACCATGATGAAGCACGAGCTCTCCAGTCAAACGGGCTTTGATATGCCCGAGCGATACTTCCAGGTAAGCAGGGAGGAATCACACGATGGTTGCTACTATTCCAAAATCAAAGCAATTGATTGGGACGAAATCTAAGAAATGAAGTTCCCATCATCAAAACACCTCTGCTTAGTTTTACCGGGATAGAATAGTAGAGTATAATGACAAAACTGTATTAGAGCTTTTTTTCATAGATCTCTTCAAGTCTTTATGGTCAACCTTTAGAAGAATGCAAGTATTACATTTTGAATTTATTGATCTTCAAATCTCAAATAATAACAACCTTCCCTGGGTTCATAATATTATTTGGATCGATTCCTTTCTTCAATTCCTTCATGAACTTGATTCCACCCTCTCCATATTGGCTGTCAAGGTATTTCAACTTTCCATAGCCTATTCCATGTTCCCCTGTGCACGTCCCACCGACATCTATTGTTCGTCTGATCAAGTTATCATTGACTTTATGAATTTTTGCTATATAATCGTCATCGTCACCTTCTACAATTGGTAGAATGCAATGAAAGTTCCCATCACCAGCGTGGCCAAAGCAAGGCCCAACCAAATTGAAATCTTTTACATCTTTAACTGTGGCAGTGATGATATCTGCAAATTTGGACAAAGGCACACATGCATCAGTCAACACTGCATCTGTTGCTCCCTTTCTTAGCGCAAGTGACGCATAGTAGAGATTATGCCGAGCCTTCCACAGGGTTTTTCTTTCAGATTCATCAGCCTTGAATTCAAAATTTGAACCACCGAAATCATCACAAATGGATTCAGTTAAAGTGACCTGTTCTCTGACTGCTGCTTCACTCGATCCCGTGAATTCTAGGAACAACGTCGGCTTATTCTCTGCACCCAACTCAAACTTTCCATCACCCGACGAGGCTGCATACCTACGAAATGCATCCATACTACTTTCATCCAGCAGCTCACACCTTTCTACAGGAATGCTACACATTCTCATTGTTGCCACTGCCTCTGCTGCTTCATGTAAAGAGTCAAATTCGCATATAGCTGCAATGACGTGTCCAGGTATTGGGTGTAGTTTCACAGTAACTTTTGTAATCACCCCAAGCGTTCCTTCCGAACCTGTCATGAGAGAAGTCAAATCATACCCTGCAGAAGATTTCAATGCCTTTGTGCCACATTTTGCAATGGTCCCATCTGGTAAGACGCATTCCAGACCAAGTATATTTTCTCTCATTGTTCCATATTTCACAGCCGTTGTCCCCGACGCACCACATGCAACCATACCTCCGATAGAAGCGTCAGCACCAGGATCAACCATGAATTGCATTCCAGTGTGTCTACAATTTTTGGGAATCAAGGATTACGTGTACGAAGTGGGAACAAATGTTGGTGATACTGTGGAAGCTGGAAGGACACACGATGACACATAACCAACAAACTCTCAACTTCTCACCTCAAATGATCATTCAGTTCATGCCTAGTGACACCAGCTCCAACCTCTATACACGCATCTTCTAGAATTCCATCAATTGGTAAATCCACTTTTTTAAATTTCTTCATATCAAGACTAATACTTTCTTTATTCAATGCCGAAACATGTCCCTCAACAGACGTCCCTGCACCAAACGGTATAATTGGTACCTTGTGCTTATTGCACATGCTCAGAATCTGAGACACATCGTGTGCAGATGTCGGGACAAGGATAGCTGAAGGTGGTGCACATGGATGGTGGCCTTCTCCCCTGCCATGCGAGTCTAGGTCATATTTGTTCTGGTTTATTTGGACGTGAGCTAGATCTGCATTGGATCGAAGAGAATCTAGAAACGAGTCGCACGATCGGGATAAAGTAGATAAGAAATGAGTAGCTTGCGTGCATTTATGCAGCGTTTGTTTTGTTGACCTCTGTAAGATCATGCTTTTAGTATTAGGTAGGTGAGGAGACGAGTGAGTCGGTGCTGATGCTTGTGACACTTTGGCAGATCACTTTGGCTTTGCATGTTAAAAAAAAATGTTCATGATGTTGTTGAAAAGATTGGGGTTCTCATCAAATCACTTTTAAAAACAGAAGAGAAGAGGAAACAAAGAAACACACTAAAGCAACTACATTTTGTGTTCAACGTGTGTGTGTGGTATAACATGCAACAAAACAAAGCGACGCCTCCACTCCCTCTCTATGCTTGTATGTATCATATTTTGGGTACTACACTCAACATCAACTCTTACTACTACTGTTACAGTATCTAGCTAGCCTTGAGATAGATAGTAGTGACAATAACATACAGGTGAATTCCTCCTTACCTCTTCTGTAGGACACAATGGATAGCATCAATGACGGGTGGGGCAACAACGAGTATGATCCCGTTGAGGATGGATGGGGAGATGACGAACTTGATATCCTCGACAACGACGATGACGATGACGAGTTGGCAGAATTGAATCAAGATCAAGTTCAAAAAGTTGTTTCCAATCCGAATACGCTTGCTGTTGACGAGGGCTCCGGCTGGGATGATTGGAACGAAGATGTGGATTTCGACAATGATGACGACAATAATAACGGCATTGGCCCTCACCTTGAACCAGTTCAAAACGCTGCTGCACCGATTGATCCATTTCTTGAGATTGCTGAACAAAAACTAATTTCTTACATTGGCGACCTGAACAACCCCGCTCTTTTGAACCGTCTTAATGACCAGCTAGCCACTGAATGCAATAATCCCGACTCTGCGCTACAACTGTGTCACTACTATCACGAAAGGGAAAATCTAAGAGAATATACTTTAGACTCCGAGGTCCCAAGAATGGACTACCAAATTATGATCTCTGACGAACTCATTCTCACCAAAGCAGATGAAATACAGCAACACTTTCGACTGAATCCTGTTGACAACCTCGTCGATGATATGCTCTTACGGTCCTCCAATCAATCTTTATTAGCAGACATTTTCCCAATCATTACCGGACCAGATAAGATCGTTCGGATGCAATTTCACGCGAATGCTGTCGCCACCAAATGTAGACTAGTTTTAGATATGAGACGTGCTAGATCCTTACAGGTGGATTGTACAATGACAATCAGCATTCCCAGCGGGCGATCGCCTCCAAATACTAAACTCAATCTTGCAGAAGTTAGATTCATGATTCAGTTTTCACCTGAACCTTCAGGACCCTATGTGAATTATCAGTTGCTCTCCCTTAAACCGTTGATTGATATTCATGCAGATGATGCTATCATCAGATCTGCTGCGGAAGCATTAGATTTACATCATATGGAAGCCATGGAAGAGGAAATGTCGCCCACAATTAGTGATAATCTTCGTGATAACTTTTTGGATTCCGTAATGTTTACCGACACTGCTACTGGATTCAAATCCGCGTTGAAAGAGATTGATGGTATTGTCAACGTATCCAAAAAGTTTAGCATACTGAAGCAGCACCTGGCTTTGCCAAGTGGCGATGATATCCTGCACGCAGAACAGCAAAGTTTTGTAAGAGATGCGGACCGTAGCACCACCATCCATGAACATACGATCATGCTGCATGAATCAGCGCCAACAGGTCATGTACCACGCCCACCGCCTCCTCCAACACGTGATCCATCGGCTCCAAAACCGATCATTGGAGGTTTACTCATGTCTGGCATTTCACGACTTGCAAAGGCTGCATCAATTCCAGAGGAAAATGACACGCCTGTTTTATATCGACGACAGGACATCCCACCTCCTATCAACACAAATCAAGGTCAGACCCAGATGAAAAATGCTCCACCGGCACCACCACTACCATATCGTGCCAATCCAGTAACGGGAAAATATACCGAGATAATCAAACAACATGCACCAACATCCTTTGGCAAGAATGCAAAAGATACAGATACCATCAATGATGCCGAGAACGACAATTTTAGCGATGGAGGATGGTCCGATGATGGCCTGGACGATCTCGATGATAGGCCAAGTGCGACCGACTACACGGCTACTAGTAGTGCAGTAGTGGAAGCACATAATCCTCCAATGCCGCCTTCAGTCAGGAAAGAAACTATTCAGGAGCAAATTGCGCCAATGGATGTCCAACCAAAAGTAGAAGCTGTAACATCAAAGCCCAGTCAATGCGACCAATCATCATATGCTCCATTTCCAGTTGCAATGCATGACGCAACACTAACTGCCCAAACCCACGGTGAGGACCTAACACCTGAATTGCGAGCAGAGCGCGAATTTCTTCTTCGAAAACTTGATGAGATTGCGCGAGTTCAGAGCCACCTCCAGAACATCAATGTAGTAGATAGCAATGAAGGTGGAGAGCAAATCTCAAGGAGAAAACGATTCGTTTCTCGCGCAGAAATTCTAAACTACTGAAACGAAGATAATGGAAACTAGGAAGAAGACCCAGTTGGACTTGCGTTATTGATTATGCCCTTCTCTTCAAGTGTACTTGACCTTCCGCTTCGACACCCTTTTCCTCTTTATCTTTAACTTCAATGTCTTCGTGTTGAAGGCGTCGTTTTCTATATTCTCTCCATGTACCTTCTTACCATTTAAAGCAGCATCAGATAAATGTCCCTTGGCCTGTCCAGGCATTAAAGATTGGAGCAATAATTTGTTCTCGAGTATTTCTTCATTAGCATCTTCTTTCATATTCATAAGTAAATTAGTAAATTTTCCTTCAGCGTGTAAAGCCATATGCCCTGGGAACATACTAATCAGTCCGTTGTAGTCGGTCAATATTTTTGTAACGTCATTTGGAGAATCAATAACTAAATCACCAAGCTGATATTCGACAGGCTTTGATGGCATCACAAACGGTACACTAAACGTCTTGACTTGCAATGATCGGTTCGCTTCATTCAATGATATTTCACTGACGAGCGATTTAGGATAAATCATAGAACCGATCGACATGAAAATCGACAGACCAAGCCCCAAGTAACCCACTGTGGAATCAATTGTAGATGGATCAACGGCTGTGGCTTTCAAGGCAGGTGTGAAGTCCAAGACATACCAAGACCAGTATCCAGAATGCACAAGCGAAAATCCGAATAGACCTCTAGGGAACCTTGCTTTGGATGAGTTAGCTTTGTATAATAGTGTTGATTTCGATACACAAATGGGAGCTGGTGGTGAATCAACTGCATCTGAATGTTCGTCATCCTCCTCTGCAGTTCGTTTTGTAGAGAGTGGTCGAATGTTTTGGGAACTAGAAAAATGCTTTAAACCTTGCGATAGCCCACATCGACGAATCAATGAAGAGGGGATTGCGCAAAAGAACATGATTCACGTCTAGCTGTGTTTCGTTTCGCCTTTTGTGAAAGAATGAATGGTTGTAGCTGGTCGCTGGTCGGTTCCTCCAACAAGGTGGTGTCTTCTTGACTTGCTCCTTGCTCGCTTGCGAGCAAGCGAGCTCTAAATACACGACATTGAACAGTAAAAAGTAAAAATCATCGCACAAACGGGATTTTAACGGCTTTTAAAGAGGGTATCCTTACTTTAGACATGACATGTC
>Ga0209712_10003247_pt1 | contig 13199 bp, 14 predicted proteins | sample ArcOceMetagenome_FD_187443 | JGI IMG/M metagenome (GOLD analysis project Ga0209712, IMG submission 187443) | Marine eukaryotic phytoplankton communities from Arctic Ocean - Arctic Ocean - Greenland ARC118M Metagenome (SPAdes) (version 2) | ecosystem: Environmental > Aquatic > Marine > Oceanic...
GAACATGTTAAAATATGTAAGTTAGTAATTTTATTTAAAAAATACCAAGGATGGTTAATGCAAAAGTTATTAGGATTATTACTTTTAATAATTACTTCAGTGACATGGGCAAGTGAAAAATCAGTTTACGAATTCTCATGGTTAGACAAAGATAAAGAAGTTTATGTTCTTCAAAACCGGAAGTTTCGAAAAGCTAGTACTGTTTACTTAGGAACTACTTTTGGAAAATCTCTATCGGGTGCTTTTGTTGATCGATATACTGGCTCTCTTTACGGAGGATACTTCTTTAGCGAGAACTGGGGAATAGAGCTTTCATATAACAAAGCTAGTAACGCTACCAATGCTACTCATGATGCAGTTAAAGAGGCTGGAACCGTAGCATTTTACAGGCAAATTGATACAGACATGACAGCTCATATTGTTTGGTCACCATTCTACTCAAAAATTAATACCTTTAATAAAATTGTTTATTATGACTGGCTTTTTGGTGCTGGAGTATCGTCTATCACTACTAAAGATAATCGTAATGAATTTAATACTGCTAGTTTAGATAAAGACACATTAACAAGTGAGAGTGGAATTGCTTATTCTTGGTTCACAGGTTTTAGGTTTTTTATAACTGATAATTGGAGTACACGAGTTGATTTTAAAGGAACTCACAGTAATGCAGATAGAGCAGTAAGTGATGGCAGTAGCTTTAAGCTTACAAAATCTTGGTTTCACTACTACGATTTCAATTTAGGAATTAACTATAGCTTTTAAAGGATGAACATGATGTTCAAAAATTATATAATATTTATTCTTTCAATTTGTTTTTCGGTAAGCTCTTTTGCGGCTTCAAGAGCTGAAAATGAAGCAGTTAAATTAGTAAATGGTGGCAATTATTTTTCAGCCATTCCTTTTATTAAGACGGCTTTATCTCGAGGCAAACTAAGTTCAAAAGGTGAAAGAGCATTTGATACAATTGTCACTCATGCAGGAACAGGACAGTTTGAAATCCTTCCTATTAAAATACTAAGTAGATCAAATTCAAGTACAGCTAAATACTTAATTGCGAAAAAATACTTAAGAGTGAATAAAGCTAGTAAAGCCTTGAAGTATTCAACTTCAATTAATCCAAATCATCCGGTCTACCCATTTTCAATGAACTTAAATTCAATTGCATACTCTATGCTTGGAAAAACAAAAAGTTCTATTGAATCTTTTAGAGACTGTGAAATATCAAGTATTAGAAGGCTAAAGAAAACAAAATCTAAAATAAAAAGAAAACAACTCTTAATGAACCGTGACTACTGTGTGATGGGTGAAGCAAGAGCTTTGTTTAGTGCAAGAAAATATGACAAAGCTAATCTTCGTTATTTAGATATTCCAAAATCATCAATGGTTTGGCCCGAAGTCTTATTTGAAGAAGCTTGGAATAGTTATTATTTAAAAAACTATAACCGTACTCTAGGAAAGCTAGTTACATATAATGCTCCTGTCTTTGATTATATCTTTAATCCTGAAATTGATGTTTTAAACTCATTAACATTTTTAAAAATGTGTCTATATAATGATGCTAAGAAAATTACAAATAATTTTTATAGTAAATATATGCAGCCAGCTCGCGACTTGAGATTGTTTTTAAAAAGAAAGGGCAAGAACTATAAGTACTTCTATAGAATGATGGTTAACTTTGAATCAACAGGAAAAGCCAACTCAAAGCTCTTAAAGACACTGCTTAAAAGTATTACTCGAGAAACTTCATATCTTGAAATTAAAAATGCACTTGTTAAAGCCGCTAAAGAATTAAAGAGTAGAACTGCTTATAAAAGAAGCTTAGGCGAAGTTATAAAAACTCAAAAAAGTATTCTGGGAAGTTATGTTAGAAGTAGACTTGTTGGTAAATATGCTGAGCTTTATAAAGCATTTCAAGGAATGAGTTATATAAAACTTGAAGTTCTAGCTCAAAGAAAGGCCAAGCTTTATAACTTTAAAGAAGGTCAATCTAAGCGTGGTGACGTTAAGTATATTGAAAGAAATGATAAACAATATTTTTGGGATTTTAATGGTGAGTTCTGGGCCGATGAGCTTGGAGATTATGTATTTGCCTTAGGTTCGGAGTGTTAAAAGAATGAGATTATTAAAAGTAACATTTATATTACTAATTACTATAATTGTGACAATGCAAGCCACTTTTGCAATAAGTTTAGATGATAGAAGAAAGAAAATCGTTAGTATTATCGACGAAGAGTTAAGTGAGGTTAGTAGACTTTCTAAGCAGACAGGTAACCGAAATCCTGATCATCTACTTCGTATGGCCGAGCTGTATCTGGAAAAAGCGAGACTTTGGCGAGAAAAAGAGAATCAAGACTTTATCGCCCTACCAAATAAAGTAAGACAAAGAACAAATAAGAAAAAGTATTTTAAAACGTCTGCAAGGTACTTTAGAGAGGCCAATAATTTATGTCTTAAAATTACCAAAAGGTTTAAGAGATATAAAAGTATTGGTGATGTTTATTATATCCTGGGATTTAATGCTAAAGAAGCCGGAAAGAATAAAACGGCCATGAAGTATTTTGCCCGTGCTTCTAAGAAGTCCAAGGGAAATAATATAACGAAAGTTAAATCTCAAATTTCCTTAGCCGAGCTTTATTATAATAAAAAACAGTATCGTAAAGCGATACCTTTGTATGAAAAGTCTCTAAATAAGTTTAAAGACAAGTGGTGGACAAAAGATTCATTTAATTTAGCTTGGTGTTACTTTCGATCAAACAAATATGGGCGATCTATATCTAAGATGAAAGAAGTTTTTAAGAAAAGTTCTAATAATAAATATATCGATATGAGACCTTCAGTTGAAAGAGATATAGGCCTTATATTTGCTACAGCGGGAAGAATTGAAGAAGGTATAGCGTTCTATAAGAGAATTGGAATTAATTTTACTGATCAATTACTCAGAATTGCTGTGACAATGAAAAGTAAAGGTCAGTATACACTAGCGAATAAAACTCTAAGATATGCTTTTAAATATGAAAAAAACCCAAAAAGATTTGCTGAAATATATATCGAGCAACTAGACCTCTTTGCGAGTTTTGCTAAAAGAGATTCTCATCTAGCTACATCGAAAAAACTGTTTAGTTTATTCAAACAAAAAAAACTGACTAGTAACCAAGTTAAAACTTTAAGATTTCAAACAGCGAAACAAGGTGCAATATTACAAAAACAAGCTGCAGGGAAAACTTATAAAAGATTAAAGAAGAAAAGAACTAAAAAAGCAAATATGGCGATTTCATACTTTGGAATGCTTAAAGAGCTAGAACTAAATAAGAACTTTGAGTATGCTTACCTTCAAGCCGAAACGACCTTTGTCATTAGAGACTTTTCTAGAGCAGCCCGTTATTACGATGAAGCTTTTAATATGGCCGTAACAAAAAAGAATAAAGTTTTTAAGGGGCGAGCTATGGAAGGTCTTTTAGCAACTCTTGGTCAAAGGCGTTTATCTAAAAAAACGAAAGAAAGCTATTATATACCAGTCTATGAAAAGTACTTAGCTAATTATCCAACAGGTAAGAGATCATTAAGTATCTATCAAAAGTTATTTAAAGTTTATTTAGAAAGAAAACAATATGATAAGTCTAAATCTGTATTAGATCGTTTTGTGAAAGTAAGGTCAAAGGACTGGAAAACTCAAGAGGCGATGATTGCAGAGCTTATGGAAATTAATCGCAAGAAAAAACAAAATGATAAAATCCGAACTTGGATTAAAGATATTGATGCTAAAAAATATATTGTTAGTAAAAAATATGCAAAAAAACTTCGTGAGCTACTTACTAGTATGCAGATCGAAGACGTCCAAATGGATCTAAAGAAAGGAAATAAGAAAAAAGCTCTTGTGGGATATCACAATATCTTAAAAGATCCGAACTCTACAAAAAGATCAAAAATGAATGCGAAATATAATTTAGCCGCTCTTTATTATGAAATGGGTGCTGTGGATAATTCATTCAAATGGTCAAATGAAGCGTTAGATGAAATGAGCTCTAAGGATACAATTCAGTTCGCTGATTCATTTATAACGATATCTACTTATATGTTTACTCGATTAGAATTCAAGAAATCAGCTTCTCTAGCGATCAAAATTGTTACTAAATTATGTAAAAGAAAAAGTAGAAAAAAATCAATAGCCTTTAAAAATGGAGCTTTTATGCTTCTTGCTGAAGGAGATCTGGTAGGAACAGAAAAAATGATATCTCTAGGTGAAAGATGTAATGTTCCAGTTTCTTATATTGATAGTATTAGGTTTGAATTACTCAAAGATTATAAAACCGGAAAAATGTGGACTAAGTACGAATTACACATCAATAAGCTTTCTAGACGTAAGTCTAACTGGCCGAAACTTATATTACCTATAAATACGTTATCAAAAGTTCATCGAAACTTTGGTAATTTAAAGAAGTCTAAAAGCTTAAACTCTAAGAAGAATAAGTATTATGCAAGATCTAAAAAATCGAAAAAAGATATACCTCTCGAGGCCTTGACTCTTATATCTGATAGAGAAATTACTAAACTAGAAAAAATACAATCACGAATTATCTCAACTAAGCTAAGATATCCAGCTAAGTCGTTTCAGCAAATAATGCAAAAGAAACTAAAGTGGCTAGATCAGCTTGTTGCCAAGGCCTCATCTATTCAGAAAATTGGTTCTGGAGATGGTATTGTAAAAACTTTCAAAATTTTAATTGAAACACATAATGCTTTTGCGAATGAAGTGAAATCTTTTGTTCCTCCAGGAATGAAGCCCAAAAATGTTCCCTTATTTCAAAAAGATATGAAAAAACAGATATATGGACCACTCTTAACTCAAGCAAGAAATTATGAAAAAGATGCATGGATGTCTATTGAACAAAATGAGATTTTAAGTCTCAATAATACTGCCATTTCAGCTAAATTAGATAATGTTCCTATTAGGTACTGGTATCCTGAAAAGGCAATAATGATGGATAGAGGAGGAAAAAGATAATGAAAATTTTATTAAACTTTCTTATTCTTATTACACTTTTTTCTTGTGCAACAAGTAAAAATAAAAAAAATGTAAAATTAGATGATGTAACTCAAGAAGATTTTAAAAAAGCAGATGCTGTTAAATATTCTAATAGTTCTGATCAATTTTCAAAAGTAGATATGAAAGAAACAGAAGCTTTAAACGCTGAAAGTATTCAAAGACTTGAAGATCCAAGTGATATTGATTCAAAAACTGTATTAGATGAAATTATTGTAAGCTGTTACGAGAAAGACTTTAAGAAAGCTTTTGAGCTAATTGAGGAAAACCATGATCAATATAGACAACATCCTATTTTTTGGAATCAAGTTGGAACATGTTTTATGCTTCAAGGAAAAAGGCGTAAGGCTCTTTTATTCTATAATAAAGCCTTAGAGTTTAAAACGAGTTATGCACCTGCATTTAATAATCTAGGGGTTATGTACAGGAATGAAGGTTCAGATCAAAAAGCTCTAGTTGCTTTTACGCGTTCAAAGAAATCAAATAACTTATCTAAGACTCCTAGGTTTAATCTTGGGAACTTATATTTAGAGTACGGCCTATACAATCATGCAATTGCTATGTTTAAAGGTTTATATAATGTTGCTCCAAGTGATATCGATGTTCTTGCAGCCCTTGGAACAGCCTATTTAATGAAAAATGATGTTAACAACTCAATCAATTATTTTTCTAAAATTGATGATGATTACTGGGCAAGACCTTATATAGGGATTAACTATGCATATGCTAAATTTTTAAATAATAAAAAAGATATGGCCAAAAATATACTATCTGAAGTGGATCAAAAGAAACTTGGTAGTTGGAATTCTTATTATGGTCAAATAAAAAGCAAAGTAGGAGTTAAATAATGAAACTACTGGTATTGATTTTATTTTGTTTCTCATTAACTGCATTCTCAAAAGAGAAGAAAGTTAAGTATGAGTATAAAAAATATGAAAAGTTTGATTTTTCAGCAATTGACGTTGAAGGGGGATCTAATTCTCCAGGAGATCTATCTATTTCTCCAAGATTCAGAAAAAAGTTTAGAAATAAAATTCCTGAAAGAAAGCAGTTCCATAATGAAATGAAAAGAGCATTAGACTCAGTAAGATAAGAAGGATAATCGTGGAAACGACAAAATCAAAAGAAGTTAAACTTTATCAATTACTCCCTGACTTACCTGGACAGAAAATCAAGGGTAATGTTCTAAGCAAAGGAAGGATTCTCGTTGGACGAACTGAGAGTTGTGAGATTGTTATACCATCTGGAGCTATTTCAGCAGTTCATGCTATTTTAGAAATTACACCCAATGGAGCTAAAGTTTATGATATGAATTCCAAGAACGGAACATTCATAAATGATGAAAGAGTTGTTGTTAAGAATCTGACTCCTGGAGACAAAGTAAAGTTTGGAAATATTTCTTTTACCTTCAAAGAATATACAGAACCAAGTACATTACCTCCTGTTCTTGAGAGTTTAGAACCAAAGTCTGGTAAAGCATCTACAATACCAACAATTCCTGATATATTGCCAACTGAGCTTGTAAAACTTCCAAAGGCCCCAGAATCAGTAGAAGATGATGGTCCATATATTGTTTATCCACTTGCCTCAGATCCAAAAGCTGACTATTCAGAATACATATTTGAAGATGTAGATGAATTAGTTCCAATTTTTAAATATGATCATGGAAAGCAAGCTGTCGAAATTATAATTTTATTTAATGACAAAGTTTATTCTGTCGATTACTTACCAGAAAGTAATGGTGTGTATTCAATAGTAGGTTCAAAGCCCGGTAAGAACGAAATGGAATTTGCCTACTTAGGTAAAGACGAAAAGGTTCCTTTTGTAGAAATTAGTAATGGGAATTGTATTGTTCATAAACTTCACAATTATACGACTCAACATTTAAGTGATGAGAATATAGCTAATATCGAAGATGGAAGAGTAAACATCCAAAGTGATGATATTGTTCGCCTTGAAAATGGTCATCTTGAGATATATGTTCGAAAGGTTTTTTCACCACCAAAAGTTAAGCCCGCTCCATTCTTTAGAAGAGATCAAGGACTAAGAAAATATCTTCTTTTAGTTCTTCTTTTTGTATTTCTTCCACTTTCTGTATTAAGCTTATTTGAAGTTGAAAAAGAAAAAGAAAAAGATCCAGAAAGAATTGCAAGAATTCTTTATAAGAAACCAATAAAAAAAATAAAGATGAAAATTGTTAAGCCCAAATCTATAACAAAGCCTAAGCCTAAGCCTATGAAGAAAAAGCCTAAAAAACCTTCTAAGAAAAAAGTGGCAAAACAGGCGAAGAAAACTCCAAAGAAAACTGTTAAAAAAGTAACAAAAAAAACACCAGGAGTTAAGACAGCTCAAAAAGTTGTTAAACAAAAGAAAGTAAAAAAACCTGCACCCAAAAAAGCAGCTAAACCCGCTAAGGTTGTAGCAAAGTCAGCTTCAAAGACTCCAAAAAAGTCTAATGAAAAACCTAGAAAGTCACGTAGACCAAGTCCTAAAGTTGGTAGAGTAGATACTTATAAATCTTTTGATTTTAAAAGTACTTTAAGTTCAACAATGGCCAAAGGTGGATCATTAAGAGGTGCAAAAGTTGCGAAATCTAGAGCTTCATCAAGAATTGGAACAACAAGTGTCGGTGGTGGGATAGCTACTAATCTTAAAAAAGCTGATGTTGGAACAGATGTGGGAAGCTTAACTGGCTCAACCGTTGGTAAGTTAACACAGTCTAAAGGAACAGAAGGCTTAAGTGCAAAAACCGGAATTTATACTGCAGGTATTCCTTCCGAAACGGTTGTGCTTGGTTCAATGGATCCAGATGTAATTAGAAGAATACTAAGAGAACATATTCCCCAGTTTAGATATTGTTACCAAAAAGAATTAGATAGAAGAGCTGGTAGAGATGTCTCTGGAACTATTGGACTTATATTTACAATTGGAGCATCAGGTTCAGTTAGTAAAGCTGGCGTAGATCAAACCTCAGGGCTTCCAGGGACTGTTAAGAAATGTGTTGTAAGAGTTCTTAAAGGAATTCGATTTCCGAGACCTCTCGGTGGTGGGAAAGTTGATGTTAAACAACCATTTAACTTTATGCCTAAACGTATTTGATGAATAAATTAATACTAATTATTATAGCTAGTTTTTTTGTTAGTTGTTCGTCCGTTGTAAAGTTACAAGGAGGAACGATCAAGGATACATTGGAGCTAGCAGTACCAAAAATGAAATTATGTTATGAAAATCTACTGAATTCAAATGAGAGCTTGAAATATTCTTTTAAAGCACAGATACATGTTAATGACCTGGGATTTGTTACTAAGGTTGATGTCGATAATATAAAATTGGATAAATCGCTTTTAAGTTGTATCAGAGTTTCAATTTTTGAATTAAGATTTCCATCTCCAAAATCGAAAAAGGGACTTATTATTACTCAACCATTTAATTTGTTCCCAAAGAAATAGATGAAAATACTACTAATTCTATCTTTGTTAGCAAGTTGTTCAAATATTGAAACAAAAAAACAACACAAATGTGAAACATTCCCAAACAACACCCAAGATAGACATATTATAATTTCAGCTAAACTTGAAATGGGAAGTCTTGCTCGTTGCTTTAAAAATTACTTACGTTTTGAAGAGAATAAAAAACAAAGCTTCAATATATGTCATAACTTAAACGTAGCGAAATCCGGAAAAGTTACTTATACAAAAGCCTACGGTATTGGTAAGTCTTTACCCAAAGATTTTAAAATGTGTATTGAGCAAGAACTCTGGTTAATGAACTTTAAAAAACTACAGATGCAAAGAGCTAGCTATATCAATTTCTCGTTTAAGTATAACTCTATCTAGTAAAAACCGAACAAAATACTTACATTTAGAGTGTGATTTCAGTAGGTGCAAAATGCACCCTTTGACACGGATAAACTGTATTGCTAATTTTTAGGTGAGTGTTGAAGTTACAACTTATTATAAGGTTTGTAATTAATGCAGAAATTAGTTATTTTCTATTCAATGGTTATTGCAGCAGCTGCAATCTCTAAAGGTATCTATTGGTATATTAGCTTCACTTCTTGAGTGTTCTTACTCTTCTAGACCCATAACTACGAACTTGTACTCTTTAAACCCAGCTGATGCACAAGTGTACATAACTTTCTTTACATAAGAGTACTTCAAAGACTTATCAACAATTAAGTTCACAATTCCACTAAAGGGCTTTGCTTTTCCACCGGTTTGAAGTGATAGCGTCTTAATTTCATCTTTCTTTTTAACAAGTTCATCATATAAAGGAACTATTCGCTTAGCATTTTGATCAAAAAGGTTTTTAGGTAAGTCTGCCGTATCAAGAACAGTTTTTGTATCTACCCAGATTTTATCTTTTGAAACTTGAATCATAATTCCAGCAGTGTTTATATTACTAGAACCTGACTTTGGAAGCTCAATCCCTTCAGGAACACTCATTGTAATACCCGAAGAGTTATAACTTTTAATTAAAAAGATTAAAAGAATAACAAGAATATCTAATAGGGAAGTGATATCGAGGTCAAATGCCCCTCTCATCTTTCTCTGTTTGTTTCTAATTGATCTATTTCTTGCCATAATTTTTCTCTTAGCTCATTAAGTTACCAAACATTATTTTACTAAATAATGTTTTCATTTGAACATCAATTCCATCTATATCTTTCTTAAACAGAATATCATCTGTTTTCTTAAGCATTCTTACCGAGTCCATAATTTTTACGATATCTTCGTAAGTAAGGTCGACTATAGGTTCGAAAACAATGACTTCTTCATTTAAGTTTCTCTTCTTGATATTTAATAAATAATCATGAAGAGCAATTAAATCATATTTACCTTCGCCAGTTTTATTAATTGATTTAATCGTTTTTGAAGGAACACCAGTTGCAAGTTTAAATCCTCGTCTTGTAATCGTGAGAGTAAGTGCTAGTGGTTTCTTTTTATTTTTTGGAGGTTCTGAGTTGGAAATGATAGGTACATCACTTCCAATTTCATAAATCTTTACAAATTGAGCTGACATCAATAGAAAGAATATCAATATAAATACCGCATCCAGAATCGGAACAAGGTTAATACCTTCTTCTTTCTTTTTCTTATGTCTACTTGTTGGTTTTCTGTAACCCATAGTCTTTCCTAGTAACTCTTATTCTTGTGACTGATCTTTAGTTCCTAATAGGTCTAAAAGCTTTACGCTAAACTCATCAATCTCATTAATAATTTTATCAGCTTTACTGCTGAGAACTGCATGGATAACCATAATTGTAATTGCTGAGAGAAGTCCAAGTGCCGTAGTATTCATGGCCTTAGATATACCTGCTGCTAACAATTGAGCTTTTTGAGCTGGATCAACATCCGCTACCGCTCCAAATGTTATGATTAGTCCTTGGATAGTCCCAAGTAATCCAAGTAGAGTAGAGATATTTGCTACTAGTTGTAGATAGTTTAATCGTAATTCAATTTTGGGAACAACTTCTAGTGCTGTTGCATCGATTGCATTTTGGATTTGATCAGTACCTTGGTTGGCCCTCTTTAGTCCACTTTTTAATACTTTAGGTAAAGCTGCAATTGAACCAGAGCAAACTCTGATTGCACCTTGAATATCATTTGATAAAACGTATCTTTGAATTTCATTCATAAATGATGGACCATCAACGTCATAATTTCTTGATAATTTTTTGAATCTTTCTAATGCTATTGCGATACCGATACCCCACACAGCTAGAATGACATACATGAAAACTCCACCACCCTGAATGAATGCTGCGAAATCACTGATAAAACTTGTACCTTCCATGGTTTCTCCTAAAGATAATATAAAAACTTATACTAACTATTCTAAGCTATTATTATTACTAAGGGCATGGCGGGTCAAAATTGCCGTTTGAGGAAGATTTTCATTAAATAAGTGAGTAGATCTTGTAGTACTGGCTTGAGGTCTTTAATCGAGTTTCTTTGAAGATTCTTTTTTTATGATAATAGTTGCTCTTCTTCCAGGATCTTCTTTTTTGGGCCTATTAAAAGTTCTCTCAAGAAGAGATATCGTTTTTTTATCTTCCATTAAAGATTTAATTTCAAATATACCATAAATAAGAAAGATGGCCGTTATAGCACTAAGTATTCGTTTCATAATACCTCCTGAGAATAAAATTATTTATGCATAATCTGATTGAATTGGTTCTTAAAAAATAAAACAAAGTCTCTTTCCTCTTTATGAGCATCTGAGAGTAATTCTTTAGAGTGTTTTGACTTCGCTCCGTATTTATTTTGTATATATTCTAGATCGCTTTCAATATCTTTGTTGAGGCTTGCAAGTTCAAAGTGTCTTGGATCACCTAAGTCTTTAAGTAGATCAATAGCAATTGAGTTAAGGATTGAAATTTGAATTGCCGAGGTTGGACTTAACAGCTGTGCCTCAATTAAAGTAAATACCATTGATTTTTGTTTAATCGTTAGAAGATGAAAACCTTCATGGGCCTTTGAGTAAAAGCTTAACCAATCAAGATACTCATTATTATTTTGGGAATTCAAAGTAATCATGTGATTACAAGATTCATTTAAGAAATTCATGTAGTTATCAAAAGTAACTTCTTTTGCATTGATATAACCATTACATATAGATACTTTTTTTTTGTTCAATTTAAATTCTGGAACTATTAAATTGGATTTTTGAATAATTGAAGGTTTGAGTGTAACTATTCTATCATTAAGATTTTTAGGTTTTAGTTGAGGATTAACTATTTGATCTATTTTAGAAACTGTCGATTCTTGTGCTAACTCGCCTTTAAACTCAAATATAATAATGATTAGAAGAATACAAACAATAGCAGAAGTTATTTTTTTCATTTATTTATAATGTTCAGGATATAGCTGTCTTTCAATACCTTCAATAAATATATGAATTATTTTTATATGAATTTCTTGAATACGATCAGTAATTGGACAATCAACTACAAGTGGAATATCAACCATGTCTTTTAGTTTTCCACCGTCTTTACCTAGAAGACCTATTACATGCATGCCTTGAGACTTTGCTTTTTCAACTGCAAGAATTACATTTTGCGAGTTACCACTAGTAGATATTGCTAAAAGTGTATCGCCTTTTTTTCCCCATGCTTGTACATGGCGTGAGAAAATATATTCGAAACCATAATCATTCGCAACACAAGTAATATGGCTTGGATCGCCCATATTTATAGCAGCAATAGGATCACGATCCTTTCTATATCTTCCAGTTAACTCTTCTACAAAGTGCATTGAATCACACATAGAGCCACCATTACCACAGGCCATAATTCGTCCATCATGATTTCTAATTGTGTCCACAAATAATTCAACTGATTTATTTATAGCTTCTACATTCTTTTCATTTGATACAAAAGTATTTAGAGTTTCTACGGCTTGCTTGAGTGAGTCTTTTATATAATTCATATTTCTTCTTTATTTTTACCAAAAAAAAAGCCAGCTTAAAGCCGGCTCTTTTTATTTAATATTATACTAAATCTGTAATACTTTTTAAAATTTCTGCTTTTGGTTGGTTACCAACTAAAGTACTTTTTACTTCACCATCTTTAAAAAAGATTAAAGTAGGGATACCACGAATTCCATATTGTTGAGCTAATTCACTAGCTTCATCAACATTTACTTTAACAACTTTTGCTCCAGCAACTTCTGTAGCGATTTCATCCAAAATAGGAGCTAGTGCTTTACAAGGTCCACACCACTCTGCCCAAAAATCAACGATTACCGGCTTATCTGATTTAATTACTTCACTATCAAAATTGTCTTTGTTTACACTTAAAGCATTACTCATATTTGTCTCCTTGAATTTATTTTTTACTCATTATATCTTAAGAATGTGTTTTATAATTTTAACATATCTAAAATAAAATAACTACTATGCATTTATTTAGATAAAAAAGTGAGCGGTGCATCAAGGGCAAGTAAATACAGGTTTCATAACGCGACATCTTTCTATAAAATAATCTTATGAAGAAAAATTATATATTAAAATCAGGATTAAATACCGCCAGAATCACTAGATTGATCGCAAAAGCTATTGATCTCTTTATTGTGCTCATTTTATCAATGCTATTCTATCCATTTGGACTGCTATTGGCCTTATTTTATATAGGAGTTGCTGACTCAATAAACGGCGG
>Ga0209712_10003248_pt1 | contig 13197 bp, 12 predicted proteins | sample ArcOceMetagenome_FD_187443 | JGI IMG/M metagenome (GOLD analysis project Ga0209712, IMG submission 187443) | Marine eukaryotic phytoplankton communities from Arctic Ocean - Arctic Ocean - Greenland ARC118M Metagenome (SPAdes) (version 2) | ecosystem: Environmental > Aquatic > Marine > Oceanic...
GCAGTTTGGATTTATCCAGCTTTTGTAAAATATTTGCGGGGAGTAATCGTGCAACCGCACTACTTGAGTGACTCACCACGTCGTAACCAGAGTTACCAGCAAGCAATTTTGATTGAATCGATTCTTCTGAGTCATAGTTATCGTAAGTCACCTTAACGTCAAATTCTTTTTCAAAATTAGCGACGGTGTCTTCAGCAATATACTCTGCCCAATTAGTCACGTTTAGCACACCTGCGGCATAACCAGTAGATGCACCGAACACCAAGCTAAAGGCTATTGTTCCACGCGTTAAATGTTTAACGAACGTATTATTTTTATAGTTCATGTTCTCTCCAATTGACATGGTTTACATGTCTAATGATTAATTAAACCAACTTTCCTGTTTTTTGCATAAATACTAGAATGTTTGACAATAGCATAAAGCCGTTTTAACCTTCAAGTGGAGCGTGTATTATTTTGAACACCCTGATTAAGCCACTTTGATACCTTATTAATTGATATAAATACCTGTTATACAACACATAAATAGTAGATAACGCCTCTTTCTTAAAAGGCTTTATGGTTTTTTTATAGAAAATAGTCGTACTATTCCAAACATATTGCTTTAGAAGCTTGTCTATTAAGGCCTTATATTTGCCGCCAAAGCACAAAAAAACCTGCATCTAAAACTAAGTCACGCTAAGTACTTCGGGTTTGCAGGTCATCATGGCTAAGGCTAACGCCATGTTCTGCTCCAAATTAATTTATACCACCTTTTCCACTTGGCTTTTTAATAACACTTTATACTGCGTTATCGTGCTTTTCTGCAACGGAAACATAAGCTCCATCACGTCAAACACTGTTGTATTAGCCTCCTTAGGGCTAAATTTACTTTCGCCAATAAGGCAACTTTGCCACAGCCCATCGAGCATTCCCTCGATGCCCATGGCTGCAACGTCGGCTGATACAGGTGTTTTTAAACCCGTACATAACTGGGTGCACAAACTGAGCAGTGTTGATGAAAACTCACTATCCGTTTGACCACACACTTCCTGATAGGTTGGCCTCGATTGTGAAGCGCCCCAAAATGCATACCACACTCCAACATTCTTACGGTTACACACCTTGGGGCTGAATGCAGACATAACTATTGAGCACAATTTATCAATAGGGGCCTCTCCAGCCAAAGCAATCGCAGATTTCCAATTATCAGTGTATTCCTTAGACAAAAACCGCAAGACCTGTTCAAGTAACAGATCCTTAGTTTGGAAGTGAAATATAACTACCCCCTGTGATACACGTGCATGCTGAGCTATTTTGGCTATGGTCGTTTGTGACAAGCCGAAATGATCAATGCATTCAATGGTAGAGCCAATTAATTGTTGCTTTCGAAGGAGTGATTGAACCGCTCTACTTTGGTGTGCCTGAGTGCTTTTTTTGGCTTCAGCAACGTCCATTGACGCTCCTTATTTATCAATCTATGCCAGTTAGTATTATTGACAAATAAAGTTTTGTCCAGTATAAATTGACTGAGTACTTACTCAGTAAGTTATAGGGATGAACCTTATCGATACGAGCTGAACTGGTTTTTGGAGATCTATGAACAACCCTACCGAGCATATTCAAAAGCAGGATAACCAATTTATCCATCCTTGGGACAACTTCCAAAACTTGGGTAACAATCAACGTACTGTGGTTGAAAAAGGCGATGGAATTTATATATATGATAGTCAGGGAAACCGCTTAATAGATGGCCCCTCCGGCATGTGGTGTGTCAATATTGGGCATGGCCGCAAGGAGATGGCGCAGGCCATTTATGATCAAGTCATGCAGTTACCATTCACCTCTCCATGGTCAATGGCCACCAGCCCAGCGGCTCAATTCAGTGAAGCTCTTGCAGCTGAAGCACCGGGGGATCTCAACCACGTATTCCTTACCACGTGCGGCTCAACAGCCGTTGACTCTGCCTTACGCTTTGTCCAGTTTTATAATAATTATAGAGACAAACCTGAAAAGAAAAAAATCATTTCCCGATTAAAAGGCTATCACGGCAGCACTTATCTCTCAGCAAGTGTGTCTGGGAAAGAGCGTGATAAAAACTATCTCGATTTTGCGACCGACCTTGTACACCACATCCCCGCACCACATCCATTGCTGAAACCAGATCACATGACTGATGCTGATTTTCTCGATCAATGTGTTGCCGACCTAGAAAATAAAATTATTGAACTGGGAGAAGACAAGGTTGCCGTTTTTGTTGCTGAACCGATCCTTGCTTCTGGTGGTGTTATTGTCCCACCAAAGGGTTATCACAAGCGCTGCCTAGACGTATGCCATAAATATGATGTGCTTTATCTATCTGATGAAGTCGTTACCTCCTTTGGAAGGCTCGGGCATATTTTTTCTTCCGAAGCCGTGTTTGATATTGTCCCTGACATTATCACCACAGCCAAAGGTTTGACCTCAGCTTACATCCCCATGGGTGCTTTTTTGGTTTCAGACAGATTACTCAATGAGTTCAATAATCCAGACATTGAGAGTGCTATATTTTCTAATGGATTCACTTATTCAGGGCATCCAGTCGCTGCTACTGCAGGATTAAAAAACCTTGAAATAATCAAACGCGAAAACCTTTGCGAAAATGCGCGTGAAGTAGGTGCTTATTTGCAGGAAAGAATTAAGTCACTTTACGATATTCCTATTGTTCGGGATGTTCGAGGACTTGGCTTAATGTGCTGTGTTGAGTGCGAACTAACCAAGGGTGCAGATGACCTAGAAATGGACTATGAAATTGGCGAGCGCATTGACCAACATTGCCAAGCCATGGGCCTAGTTGTGCGACCACTGGCTAATATGTGTGTGATATCCCCACCCCTTATAATTACCAAAGCACAGATCGATGAGCTAGTCGACATTCTCTATAAAGGCGTGGAGCTGGCGATGTATGATTGTATTGCTGACGGAAAATTTAAAAACGTTTAAATTAGTTTATTTTTGGAGATGTAAGCATGAATTTTATGAGTCCAGACACTGTGTATGCACAAGCCAGCAATAGCCGCCAAGGCTTGCCTGCATGGACGTATAATAATGCAGAACTAACTGATCTAGAAATAAATAGTATTTTCTTGAAGACTTGGTTGTGGGCCGGCCATGTCTCTGAAATTTCCGAGGTTGGCGATTATCAGTGTATGGAGTTAGCCCATGAGCGTGCGATCATTATTCGTGGCGAAGATGGTGTTGTTCGTGCTTTTCATAACGTGTGCAACCATCGGGCATCACGTGTTGTTGCCAACGATAAAGGACATTGCAGAAACGCATTAGTGTGCCCTTTCCATGGCTGGTCTTATCACCTTGATGGGCGCTTAAAAAATATTCCTCGTGCCGACACATTTCCTGCCATTGATAAGTCTGCTTTGGGGTTAAAGCCAATTGAATGCGAAATATGGCACGGTATGATCTTTATTAGATTTTTTGGAAGTGGCCCTAGTGTTGCAGAAACACTTAAAGACGCCGAGGAAGAAATTTCGCTCTACAAAATTGAAGATATGCAGCCACTTGTTGAGCCTTGGACGACAGAATTTAACTGTGACTGGAAATCAATAGTCGACATTGATACTGAGGGTTACCATGTTCCAATGGGGCATAAAGATTTATACGACTTACTGGGCAGAAGTTATTACGATCAGGTTTTAAACGATGAAGTGAGTCGTTCATATGGCAATATTGATGCAGGCAAACATAAGTCTCAACTAAACCAAGATTATGTTAATACACTGCCACAAAAGAGCTATCTACCTGCTACGCATCAACGGGAATGGATATACTGGTCCGCATTTCCAGGCTTCGTTATCACTCTCTTTCCAGATCAGATTGAAATTTATCACTCCTACCCAATCAGCTTTCAAAAAAGTGCCATGGCAGGGCGCAGCTACGCGCTTACAGATGACCGACCTGAGATGAAAAGCGCACGTGAATACAATCGCCAAATTAACATCATTGTGGGTCAGGAAGATGTGCAGCTCTTAAAATGGTCCGCAGAAGGAATGCGCTCAAGTGCCTATAATGGGGCAATAATGTCTGATTTAGAGGTAGGTACAGCCGCCTTTCACAATCAGTTGCGCAGTACCGTACCAGTGGCATTATTAGATAGCCCGCCCCCTGCCGGCACCTTGGCACAGGTTAATCAGCAGATGGTCAAAGAAGATTAACCTAACCATCAAAAACTAAGCATAACAAAAAGGCGACTAGTGAATGTGCAAAGGGCTTTGCGTTTGTAATGCACTACTGCATGCAAAATTGCTCGTATATCTCTAATGGTAACCCGTCAGGGTCATTAAAAAAGGTGAACTTTTTATTCGTGTATTCATCCACACGAATGGGTTCTACAGCAATATTTTTTGATATTAAATAGTCTGACATCAAGTCGACTGAGTCAACCGAAAAAGCTAAATGTCTTAAACCTAAAGCTTCAGGGAAACTTGGTCTTTTGGGTGATTTAGGAAACGAAAATAATTCAATTTGTTCGCCACTTGGCAGCTTTAAATCTAGTTTATAGGAGCGCCGGCTTGGTCTATAATTTTCTGCAATAATTTCCATCCCTAGAATAGCCGTATAAAAATACTTTGATTTTTCATAATCAGAACAAATTATTGCTACATGATGAAACGAATTTAACACCTGCGCCTCCTTGGCATATAACCGTCAATTTATGAGGCTAAATCGCGTCATAATGGTGAGCAGCAATGCTTACCTAAACAGTAAGTATTTGATGCTGATGAGATCAAAATGCTTGTCGCCCACTCTAGACTATAAAACATAGCGCGGATAGGATGAAAAAACTTAGACAAAAAAAGACCTACCCTTGGGTAAGCCTAGTCTTTGCAACATTTAAATCTACATCTGGATCCATTTTGATAATGGAAGCCAACTCTAAAATGGCGCGCCCGAGAAACGCAATTTATATGTATTATGCGTATCATACCGCACACTACCAATCCATATACCTTTGTTTTATAACAGTTTAATGTATTTAGAGTATTTTTTGTATTATACTAACCACTACTTTTTACGGTATACGATTATCAGAGAGGTAGTACCTTATGGGCATGTCCAACACCCAAATCAAGAACGCCAAGCCTAAAGACAAACCATACAAGCTAAGCGACCAAGGAGGCCTGTACCTATTTGTTAAACTCAATGGATCAAAGTCATGGAGATACGATTACAAGCTGAATGACAAGCGGACGACCTATACTATAGGCACATACCCTGAGACATCCCTATCAGAAACTAGAGAGGCCCATACAGCCGCTAGGGTGAGTCGTTTTATGGCTGTCTCATAGTTCTGCGGTACACATTGCCCTTTATCGTACATACTCCCAAGTTCAGTTTTAGCTCTAACACCACCCTGTTCAGCCGCTGCGGTCAAACACTTGACGGCATTCTTATCATTCTGTGGAGTACCTTCTTCGCGCTTGAGTATCATTCCAAGATCATATTGAGCTAGAGCATCCCCGTGATCGGCTGATAATGTGAGCCACTTGATAGCCCTCCGTTCCGCCATTTTTACTATCTTAGTAAGCTATTAAGCCCTAGCATTTTAACCTGTGTTCGGGTTAACTTAGCACTCTTTGTTTCCACCATTGCCCTATTATGAATATATTTCGCGGCCACAGTATACGTGACAGATTGTTTGCTGCATTTGGCGTGTTGAGCCTGCTAACCGTGGCGACTAGCCTAATTGGTTGGTTCTTGCACAACCAACTGGGCAGCCAACTTAAAGAGGTGGTGCAAGAAGATATCCCCACCTTAGGCCTAATGGTGCAATTGAGCACCCAAGCTGCCACTATTACTTCTTTGGCCCCAGCATTAATGGCAGTGCAAGATTCTGACTCTAGGCAATTGTTATGGCAGCAGTTAAATTCAGGAACCCAAGCCGTTGCTAGCCTGTTACCTAATATTCCCCAAATAAGGTCTAGCGCCAGTATTCAGCTCGTAAGCTTAGATAGCCAATTTCAGGACGTCACTAAAACCCTTAATGCGCTTAATGAGAATATCCTTGAACAGCTCAAGTTAAAAACTGACAAGGACGCTGAAAGCCAAAAGTTACGTTGGGTTGTGAGTGATTTTTTAGCCGAAATAAATCCCTTGATAGGTAATACACAAAACTATATTAGAAGCCGATTCAATGAAGACATACCCACCTCGGGCATTGTTTTTAATCCCCGAGGAGAGCGTTCTATTACCCAACTAAATACCGATTTACAGGGGCTCTTTAGGTTAAAGGCTGATACCAGTTTATTGGTTAATTTAGTAGGCAGGGCACACCATCTGCCAGACTCAGACTCCCTTATTGCCACTGCCATGCAGGCCAATGCGCTGGTAGCTAGCATTTTGCAATACATTAATATTATGAGCTACGTTAAGGGTTTGTCAGAGCTGCGAGTCACGGTTAATCAAGTGATCGAGTTTGTCAATCGAGATTTGAATATGTTTGAACTGCGGCGTCAGGAACGCTTGCAACTTGAGGCTGGAAAAAAGCTACTAACCAGTCTAGAAAGTCAACTAGCCAGTTTCAACGATTACATTAATGCCCATGTAAGTTCAGTGCGAGGGGCTTCTTTGCAAGCCGTAGTGGAATCAAATAATGCCATCGCCCGAGGTAATCGCTTAATGATAACCACGAGCCTAGCTAGTGTTATGTTGAGTGCGCTTACCGTGTGGCTATACGTTGCTAAACACATCGTAGGCCGCATTCGTATGTTAGATGGCAGTATGCGTATTATTGCTGCAGGTAACCTGCAGCAACCAGTGCCCGTTAAGGGCCGTGATGAAATTGGTACTATGGCTAATTCTTTGCGCAGTTTTAGAGACCAACTTACAGAAAAGCAGGCAGAGCTAGTACAGGCAGGTAAATTGGCTGCTTTAGGGCAGCTATCAGCCGGTATTTCCCACGAAATTAACCAGCCTCTGACGGCGATTGGACATTATGCTCACAACGGTACAAGGTTGCTGCAACAAGGCCGCACAGCCGAGGCGGTGGAAAACTTTGAGCAAATATCAGCCTTAACCAAGCGCTCTACCAATATTATTGTAAGGCTTAAATCGATGGCGCGAAAACATCATGATAGCATCGCACCCGTGTGCCTAAATCAGGTGGTTGATCATGTGCTAACGCTTTTACAAAGCCATCCTCAAACCCAAAAAACCCAAATATCATTGGCTATGAAGTTACCAAAAAATATAGTTATGGCAGAGCAGATACAACTGGAACAGGTGGTGCTAAACCTGATGTCTAATGCACTTGATGCAGTGGCCGATAATCAGAAGGCCAAAACTATCGACATTGAATGTGTGCATAGTGAAGGCCAAGTAGAGCTGCGCATTGCTGATAACGGCCCTGGTGTAGCACCTGAACTTTACGAGCAAATATTCAATCCATTTTTCACCACTAAAGAAGTGGACCAAGGTTTGGGCTTGGGCTTGTCCATTTCTTATAATATTATTCAAGACTTTGGCGGCCAACTTACGGTTGTGCGTCATCCTCTTAAGGGCGCTATATTTTCTTTGCGCCTGCCCTATAATAGTGGTTATCAAGTAGAGAATATATCATGAGTCATGGACCATTTTTAGGCCAAGTGTTGGTTATTGATGATGAGCAATCGGTAAGGCAATCGTTTTGCCAAACCCTGTCTTTGGAGGGTTATCAGACCTTAGATTTTGAGCACCCTATGGAGGCATTGGCCCTGTGTAACGAGCGATGGATGGGAGTTATTGTTTGTGACCTACGCATGCCTAAAATGGATGGCCTCTCAGTGTTAGAGGCAGTTCAGACTATTGACCCAGAAATTCCTATTATTTTGTTTAGTGCCCATGCTGACATCGCCGTGGCTATTACGGCCATTCGTTCGGGTGCTTACGAGTTTTTAGAAAAAACGGATGACCCACAAAAACAAATGGACACCATTACCCGGGCCTGGCAAAAACGCCAACTGGTATTAGAAAACCGTGCTCTGCGCTTAAGTTTGACCGAAAAACATGAGATTGAACATAGGTTGTTGGGCCATAGCCCAGTAATGAAAAATATTCGTCAATCGGTATTACAGTTAGCTCAGTTAGATGTAGACCTTATTATTAATGGCGCAACAGGCACAGGCAAAGAGGTGGTTGCACGTTGTTTACATGATTTTAGTAGTCGGGCAAAACAACCTTTTGTTGCACTTAACTGCGGTGCTTTAGCAGAGTCTATGATCGAAAGTGAATTATTTGGCCATGAAGCGGGTGCCTTTACTGGCGCTCAAAAGCGTCGGGTGGGTAAGTTTGAGTACGCTAATGGAGGCACTATTTTTTTAGATGAAGTAGAAAGTATGCCGCCTCACTTACAAGTGCGATTATTGCGGGTGGTGCAAGAGCGATGTTTGGAGCGGGTAGGTGGTAACCAACTCATCCCTTTAGATGTGCGTATTATCGCTGCCAGTAAATTGGATTTAAGGCTAGCAGCAGATGCAGGAAGCTTCCGAGAAGATCTTTATTATCGACTTAATGTCACTAGTATTAATTTGCCTGCTATGGCTGATCGAAAAGCAGATGTGGCCCTGCTGTTTAGGCATTTTTCCGAGCTTGCGGCGCAAAAATATAACCTGCCTTGCCCACCTTTAGAGCCCCAGCTCTTACACCAATTACAGACACGAAGTTGGCACGGTAATGTGCGTGAAATTAGTAATGAAGCAGAGCGTTGGGTCTTGGGTTTAAGCTTCAATCACCCTGGGTCTATGCCGAGTAAACCGATTGAAGGTGGTTTAGATGAACAGGTGGATCAGTTTGAGAAAGTGATTATTGAAACCGCACTGCTGCAGAATCAAGGCCATTTGGAACAGACTGCGGCGGCGTTAAATATTCCCCGTAAAAAATTGTACCTTAGAATGAAAAAACATCAGATTGATAAGTTCTTGCAATAGCCCTAATGCCAGCCCCCGAAACCTAACCTGGTTTTGAGTTTTATGCCTGGGTTAAAAGTGACTCGTTTTAGTGCTCAGGAATAGACGATTATAACCCAATATATTTGATATTTATCTCATAATTATTTAAAACTAGTTAAAAAATATAGACTTAGTTATTAGTCCGTATTAGGCACGCGTCTTGCAATCAAGTAAGTTAGCTCAGGCGTAAAAAGATTTACATAGCCTGCGCATTAACCCTTTGGAGCATAAAAATGAATACTAAGATTACAAAACATACCGGTTTGCTTACCACAGCCATAACTGCTGTAACCTTGTTAGCCGCAGCCAGCGCTACGGCGGCCACCAAGTGGGATATGCCTACTCCTTATGGCGACGGTTATCACCAAACTATTAACGTGCGTGCCTTTGCTGCCGATGTTAAGGCTGCCACCAATGGCGAGTTAGATATTGTTGTTCACTCGGGCGCATCTTTATTTAAACACCCAGAAATTCACCGTGCAGTGCGTACCGGTCAGGTCCCTATTGGTGAAATGTTTATGGGTATTTTAGGTAATGACGACCCAGTATTTAAGTTGGATAACATTCCTTTCTTAGCTTCCAATTTCGATCAGGCTAAGGACTTGTGGGATGCTTCTCGTAGCGCTGTTGAAGCCTCTATGGCAGATGCTGGCTTACAGTTGCTATATGCCGTTCCTTGGCCAGGGCAGAGCTTCTATACTAAGGATCCGATCAGTAATATTGCTGATTTAAAAGGTTTGAAAATGCGCGCTTATTCACCAACCACCTCACGTTTGGCGGTATTACTTGAATCTACCCCAACTACGGTACAGGTGCCTGAAATTCCTCAAGCCTTTGGTGCAGGTATCATTAATGCCATGATCACTTCACCTTCTACGGGTGTAAGTAGTCAAGCATGGGATTTCGTGCGTCACTACACAGATGTTCAAGCATGGATACCTAAAAACATGGTATTTGTAAACAAAAAGGCCTTTAAGCGCTTAGACGCTGATAGCCAGAAAGCCTTATTGGCTGCTGCTAGCAAAGCTGAAACCCGCGGTTGGGAAATGGCAGTAGAAGAAACGCGTATTAAAACGCAAAGTTTAGGTGCAAACGGCATGGTTGTAGTTCAGCCAAGTGAAGCATTACAAACTGCGTTAAAAGCCATTGGCTCTACTATGGCAGCTGAGTGGGCTGCAGAAGCAGGTGCCGCAGGTGCTGAAATTATGGCCGATTACCAAAAGTAATTAATTGCCATACCCAGGTAGCTAAAGAACTTTAAATAAACTCTTTAGCTACCATTTTTTTACTATAGAGATTTAAAATGCGGCGTTTTTTAGATGGTTTATACACCTTTTCGGGTGCTTTAGCTGGGCTGTTTATTGTGGCTATTACACTGGTTATATTGGTCCAAATTGTGTCTCGTTGGATGGGTTTGATTGTGCCATCGACCGACGATCTGTCAGGCTTTTTTTTGGCAGCCTCAAGCTTTTTGGGATTAGCCTATACCCTAAAAAAAGGCGGTCATATTAGGGTTAGCCTGGTTATCCAACGCTTATCACCTAGCCAACGTCATGGCCAAGAATTACTGGTTTTAGCGGTCGGTTCTAGCCTAGCTGCGTTAATGTCTTGGCACCTGGGTTATATGGTGTACGAATCATGGGTGTTTGAAGACGTTTCTGTAGGTTATTTGCCTATTCCTCTGTGGATACCTCAATCGAGTATGGCTCTAGGCATGATCATTTTTAACATTGCTTTAATTGACGAGCTCATCGGCGTAATTGGCGGAAAAACCCCCTGCTACCAAGACCATGAAGATGAATTTAACTTGGAGGAAGTGTAATGGATCCTCTATTAATTGCAGGCATTTTGACCGCGGCACTGTTTGGTTTATTGGCCGCCGGTTTGTGGGTTTCAATGACCTTAATGTTATTGGGTCTATTGACCATGGTGATGCTGGATAACAGCGCTTATGGCCTTATTTTTGCCACCACTACTTGGGGTGCCAGTTCTAGCTGGGCCCTTACAGCCTTACCGTTATTTATTTGGATGGGAGAGATTTTGTTCCGTACTCGCCTATCAACAAACCTGTTTGAGGGTTTGACACCTTGGTTGGGTAAATTCCCCGGCCAGCTGTTTCACGTCAATATATTAAGCTGCGGTATTTTCGCTGCAGTTTCTGGCTCGTCAGCTGCCACAGCAGCGACTATTGGGCGCATGACACTGCCTGAACTTAAGCAGCGTGGTTATGATACCACCATGGCGATTGGCACTTTAGCTGGTTCGAGTACCTTAGGCCTGCTCATTCCACCGTCTATTATTTTAATTGTTTACGGCGTGGCGGCAGAAGTTTCGGTGGCGCGTTTGTTTATGGCAGGGGCAGTACCTGGGCTATTATTGATAATTTTGTTTATGGGTTATACAGCCCTTTGGGCTAAGCTAAACCCCCAGTCTGTGCCACAAGACACAAGGCACTTTAGTTGGACTGATAAATTTAAGGCAATTCGTAACTTGTTACCGGTGTTAAGCCTTATCATATTTGTGTTGGGCTCTATTTATACTGGCCTCACTACCCCCACAGAGGCGGCCGCCTTCGGAGTGGCAGGTGCCTTAGTCTTATCGCTATTATCGGGTACCTTATCTACCAAGAGTTTTAATGAAAGTTTGATGGGAGCAGTAAAGACCTCCTGTATGATTGCACTCATTCTTGCTGGAGCTGCATTTTTAACCATTAGTATGGGCTTTTTAGGGTTGCCCAGAATGTTGGCAGAAATGATCGCAACATTACAACTATCTCCCTACATGCTAATAGTTTATCTCACGGTTTTGTTTGTAATTTTAGGTTGTTTTCTAGATGGTATATCGGTGGTGGTGCTCACTACTTCTGTGGTTTTGCCCATGGTGCAGCAGGCGGATATTGATCTTTTATGGTTTGGTATATACATCGTTCTAGTGGTTGAAATGGCCCAAATAACCCCACCTGTAGGCTTTAACTTGTTTGTCATTCAAGCCCTCACGGGTAAGAATATTTTATCCATTGCCCGTGCCGCCTTTCCATTTTTCATGTTAATTATGTTGGCAGTGGTGTTAATCACTATATTTCCTAGTATTGTTACTGCCTTACCGAATTTAATGGTTAACTAAATATGCAAAAAACTGCATTAAATGCCTTATGGTCCTTAGTTTTTGTAGTTGTTAGTAGCGCCTCATGGGGGGAGGGCACTGCCATTATTAAAGCGGTGGGTACTTGGGGCAATTTGACCAACTACCAAAAACACGAAGGGCCCTTTTGGAACCAGCACATCGCTCAAGCCTCCAATGGCCAAATCATAGGTGAGATCAAACCACAAACAGCCCTTGGTCTTAAGGGCTTTGAAATTATGCGCTTGGTTAAAAATGGGGTGTTTGATTTTGCTTTTGGTTTGCCAGGCTATGTAGCCGCTGACAACGCCATATTTGAAGGTGCCGACTTGTCTGCCTTATCACAAGGCATAGCTACCCTAAAATTAGTTTCCGAAGCGTATCGGCCCACCTTAGATCGGGCCTTTAAGAATATTTATAATGCCAAACTAATGATGCTTTACCCATTTCCCAGTCAAACCCTCTGGTGCAACACCCCCGTGACTAAAATTGGCGACTTAAAGGGCAAACGTATTCGCGTCTACTCCACCACCTTAAGTGATTTTGTCGAAGGGGTAGGCGGAACCTCTGTAGTTGTACCCTTTTTAGAGGTCAATGCAGCCCTCACCAGCGGTGTATTAGACTGTGCAATTACTGGCACTATGTCGGCCTATACTGGCCAGTGGTATAAGGTGGCTAGCCATGCGTTTACCTTGAGGGTAGGTTGGGGGCTGGCGTTTGGGGCCTTTAATCTAGACAAGTGGAATGCTTTATCAAAGGCCCAGCAAGGGTTGTTAGAGCAAGAGCTAAGTGCACTAAATCAGCGTATGTGGACCGAAACAGCAACCGAGGACGAAATTGCTATTGAGTGCTTAACGGGAGCCAGTTGTAGCCTGGGAGAGCGCGGCAACATGGTGTTAGTCAAGCCCTCTCAGGCTGATCTTGAAGCCCGCGACACCATTGCTCGTGAGGTGATTTTGCCCCGCTGGGCAGCCCGCTGCGGCCCCGAGTGTGCGGCTAATTGGAATGCTACTGTGGGCAAGGTATTAGGTTTAATAGCTAGAGGGCAATAATTTATAGTTCGCTACCCCAGACCGATTGTATTAATCTGGGTGCGTATCAAGAATAGGCTGAGATGGAA